>MDTG01179257.1_pt1 | contig 30837 bp, 28 predicted proteins | sample 811421 | NCBI WGS metagenome assembly MDTG01 (sample SAMN05326645, study PRJNA326480) | marine metagenome | isolation source: seawater | place: Pacific Ocean: South East | collected 2011
AGATGATAAGCGCTTTGAGGGTATCAAGCTGTTTTCACAGGTCACACAAATTATTTATCAGTTAAGTCTGGGTATTGTGGCTGTCGATTCATTGACAGATTAATTAGTGCTCTCTAGAAAATTATAGTTAAAGGATTTTTGTGAATATTCAAAATCAAACTGCGCCAGTTTATGATGATGAAATTGATCTTAAAGAACTTTTTAGCGTTCTATGGGCTGGGAAAAAACTTATTATTGTGATTACCGGTGTTTTTGCGGTTATTTCAGTGTTTTATTCCTTGTCTATACCGAACCAATACAAGGCTAGCGCATTGCTTGCCCCCGCGCAGCAGCAGAACGGTGGGTTATCGGGTGCTCTGGGCGATTTGAGTGGATTGGCAGCAATTGCAGGTGTTAATGTTGGTGGTGTTGAAAGTAGTGAAGCCCAGATCGCGCAAGAAATTATTGTTTCACGGGGCTTTATTGAGAAGTTTTTACAACAAAACGATTTGGCTGTTGAGATATTTGCTGCCGATAGTTGGGATAGTAAAAATAACCAACTCAGCATTGACGACGACCTTTATGATATTGAAACACAGCAATGGGTTAGAAATCCGCCAGCTGGGAAAACAGTCAACCCAACAAGCTGGGAGCTTTATCAGAGATTTATTGAAGATATCTCAATTTCAGCAGACAAGAAAACAGGGTTAATTACCTTGACGGTAGAATACTTTTCACCCTTTTTGGCAAAACAATGGGTTGATCAGCTGATAGTAGCAATTAACCAGCATATGCAACAAAGAAAGCTACAGAAGGTAAATAGCAATATTGAATACCTTGAAGCACAAATTGCAAAAAGCCCTATCGCAGAGATGAAGGAAGTTTTTTATACAATTATTGAAGAACAAATCAAAGGCAAAATGCTAGCAGAAGCAAGCCCTGAATATGTTTTTGTTACCGTTAACCCTGCAATGGTTCCTGAAGAAAAGTCCCAACCCAAGCGTGCACTGATCTGTATTTTGGGAGTACTTTTGGGAGGTATGTTGAGTGTTGTCTTTGTTTTAATACGATACTATAGCTTTTCGAGATAGAGTAATTAGACTTATTCTAATGGAATTAAGATTTTACAAAAAAATAAAAAAGGCTGTTATTCCTATTTCGGGTCTTGGAGCAAAAATGTTGGATAAAGTTAAAAGGCCGCTAGGAATAACCAAGTTTCAGGCTAAAATTGCGCTGATGTGTCTGTGCGCAGGCGTGAGTTACGGGTTAAACGGTATCTGTGTAATTCTTTTAATGACTGTTATTTCGCGACTCTCAATTGGTCGTGACTGTGCAGCCTCTCATGGCATCAGCAGCACTGATTCTTCACGATTGGGAGGTGTCGCCATTGTTCTGATTTTTGGCACCTGTTTTTTTATTAACCTACTTCTGACACCCTACACGCCAATGGTGTTTAGCTTAGAGCATGAAATGTACATGTGGCTGGCTATCTTATTCTGTATATTTTTGGGTCTCGCTGAAGATATTAAGGCCGATTTTCTGACGCCAATTTTACGTCTAATGGCCAAGTTTGCTGTTTGGGGCTGTTTTTTTTGGCTGTGGCCTGACATGATACCCAAGCAACTAGGTATTATGGGGCTTGATGATTTACTACAAATACCAATGCTTGGTTGGCTATTAACCACGACGTTCTTCGTAGGTTTTATTAATGCTTTTAATATGGCTGACGGCGCTAATGGCTTGGTACCCGGCATTGGCTTTGCCGCCTTTGTTATCTTCTTTTTGGAATATGGACGCCCCATTGATGAACTTCTGTTGTTCGCCTTCACCATGTTCCTGCTGTTTAATGTTATCTCGGGCTGGTTTTTTCTGGGCGACACCGGTAGCTATGGTTTGGGCGCCATTATTTTGGGATATGGGCTTATCGGCACCATAGAGGGCGATTTTTCTATCTGGTTTATGTTGTCTCTAGTTGCGTACCCCTGCCTTGATTTTGTGGCCAGTATAATGCGGCGGCTAGCGTCAGGTAGTTCACCGTTTGTCGCTGATGATGGCCACCTACACAATCATTTACACCGTAAGCTGAAACTAGTTTTCTCTTCAAAGGTGGCGGCTAACTCCATCACTGGCTTGCTGATTAGTGGCTGCACTGCGGGCCTTGTTCTACTCGGATATATTACCAGTTGGCGAGCGGCGGATAGCCCAGATTGGGTGTGGTTGTTTGTTGCTGAGGCTGGACTATACTTGCTTGTTATGATCTGGCTTATACAGCAAAGCCAAAAAGAGGGCTGACCTCTGGTCCGCGGCGCAAGTTTAATTTGGTATGCATAAGCGAAGCACGTTTATTGTGCTACACTTTTATCTAGTTAATCAGTTGAATTTGTTACCGTTAACCCTGCAATGAATCCTGAAGAAAGATCTCAAGACAAGCGTTCACTGAATTGTATTTTGGGGTGTACTTTTGAGGATTATGTTGAGTGTTGCCTTTGTTTTGATTAGGTACTTTAGCTTTTCGAGAGAAAGTAATTAGACTTACTTCTAATATAAAAACCAAGCTGTATTTTATGATGAAAGATCAAAATTCAAGTAATTAAAAACGGAAATAAGCTGTAAACATGAGTCAGAAGAAAAATTTAGAACAAGTTATTCTAATCTACACAAGACCATGGTTTGTTGATTTTTATGGAGTTCTTGCTTCAAAGATGGAGGCAGAGTTCGGGCACAGAGTTGTTTTTTTCTCAGACTACGCTGTGGAGAAAACACATAATATTTCACCAAAAAAAAGTAACATTACAACGGATAATTTTAAAGTTAAAAGTGAGTATTTTGACATAATTAAGCGTGATAGAGTCCTTAGAAACGAACCTTGGAATTTCTCTGTGGCGCTGCTAAAAGAGTACCAATCTAATATATCAGCTCTCTTCGAAAGATATGATGTGCGGTTTGTGTTTTCGGCCACTGTTGATCAGTTCGCCATAGATATGGTTTATAGGCATTGTCTTAAACTAAAAACCCCCTTTATTGGTTATCATATGTCGGTTATCCCTGGATATACTTTACTGACTAATCGGGGAGAGCATTGCTATTTTCGCGAACTAACAGATAATGAAGTGGTGGCTGGGGCAGAGTTAATTGCCCCCAAATCTTTCCGCCCAGATTATATCCCTAGGAAAGGTAAATTGAGACTTTCGGGACTCGGACGATTGTTTGCGAACATAGCAAGAGTTCCATTTTTCTTTTGTAAAGATTTTTTTACAGTGAATTACAATTATCATTATATAGCTAGTTTTAGAGCTGCTTTGTCAAGCGTAGGTTTTTCGATATTAAGATTGTTTTTCTCTACTGACTATAAGCTAAAGGATGGGGATAAATTCGATATTTACATACCCCTGCAGTTACATCCTGAGTGTAATAGCGAATATTGGAGTCGAGACTCTGAATACCAAGATTACGAGGATCTTATTTATCGCTTTTGTGAGAGATATTCAAAATCTTTCCGAATTTGTATCAAAGACCATCCGAATATGGTTGGTCTTAGAAAGGATATTTTTTTTAAAAAGTATCGAGATCTAGGCGTCGTTGTGGTTGATGTTGAGGAAGATAATAGGGAGTTAATCGAATGCTCGAAAGTGTTAGTAACATACAACTCTTCTGCTGGAATAGAGGGAATGGTTTACGGTGCTTCAATTTTATGCCTTGGCGAACCGTACTATCTTACAGACGGACATATTTCTAACGAAGAAGAGATGGTAGATGTGCTCACAGGTAGCCTCGAAATGTCAAAAGAAGAAATTAAAAATGACTTTCTGCACGATGCAATACGTAAAACGCTTTCTATGAGTGTTTCTGGTTGGCTACCCGATACTACAAAGTTTTCTGATCAATCATATGACAATGAGTTAGACCACAAAGCTACCATATTTGTTTCTCAGCTTAAGAAAAACTTTCCAAAAATAGTAGCTAAGAAATTAACCCTAGAGGAAGTATTTACATACAAAGAATCTAAGTATGATTGACCTTATATCAAAAGTGGTTCGACGACTAATAGAAATGGATTTAATTGGTAACCGTTTCCTGAGTTTGGTGAATACAGGCATATCCTATGACCGCCACAGCAAGCGCATTTACCAAAAAGTGGAAGACGAAAAGATTTATTTGGCTAGATGTAGCCATGGTGTTCCGAGTGTTAAGGGGCGGGACATGATTGAGTGGCTAAATAAAGAGGTTTATTTTTCAAAGTATATGCCTAATGGAAATGATGTTTATGTTGATATAGGTAGCGGCTATGGCCATGAGTTGGTTTACGTAGCTAAAAATAGCCCAGGTGTCACCATTTTAGGAATTGAAGCAAACCCTGAGGTGTTTCAATATTGTAAGGCGAGCACTTCAGCTTTCAAAAATATTCGAAATTATAATTTGATGATAGGGGATCAGGACTCTTATCAACTGCCTTTTACGGCAGATTATGCTGGCAAAGGGGCTAATGATGATGGATTCGTAACGTGCCAAGGTCGCAAGCTAACTGACATTTTGGACGCAGAAAATATAGATCGAATTTCCCTTTTGAAATTAAATGTAGAGGGTGGTGAGCGTGAGATTATTGAAAGTCTACCTCACTCGAGAGTTGATAGATTAATTATATCCTGCCATGATTTTAGAAGTGAGAGAGGGGATGGGGCGTTTTATAGAACCTATGATTCGGTCAAGGCTAATCTTATAAGTTATGGCTACAGTATTTCGGATATTCGTCCTACTACGGTGCCTTCTAAGGAATGGGCTGCATCTTTAAAGTACTGGATTTTTGCAACTAAAGAACAATATTCAGAGAATAAACATGGACAAAATTAGATATTACTCACCATTGAGATTCGTTTATGGGCTGTTAATTTTCGGCTCTGCACTCTTAAAGACCGGCTTAGCAAAACTACTATATTCAAAAGAAAGAAGAGTTTTTGGATCCATTGATGAAGATTGTTTTGTTCTGGAAGAAGCTGAAAATCATCCAGAGAACATAAGAGATATTGCGATTATTAATGAGGCATGCAACGATACCTCTAAATTAAAATCAGTTGTAGATGGCGCTTTTGTTGATTGGACCGACCAGAGCAATACTCATTATTTGATACCCAATAAGACAAGTAAAAATGCTTTAGTCAGTATCCTACATCGATCTAATATGCTCTGGCGGTTGAGCGCGCATCATGGGTTCGAATTTTATTGTAAAAATGCGAGTGTTTTCAAAACTCAAGAAAGTGAGTCTGTAGGTACCACTAGCGTTAATTTTCATAGAGATGGTCATCCACCATTCACTTATAAATTGATGGTTTATTTAACTGATGTTGATGAATGTTCTGGCGCTTTTGCGATCAAACCAGACTCCTTTAAAAAGATGATTTTGCCTACCTTTGGATCATACAATTATAAGAGAAACCCTGAAGATTCTAATTATAAGAAATTTGGTTTACTCGGCATTGCTGGGACAAAAGTATTATTTAAAAATAATGCATTGCATGCTGGCGGTCGGACAAAGAAAGGTGAAAGGGTAGTGGTGACTTTTCTGCTTCATCCACGATTCTCTTCGCGTCAGGAAAGCTCTGCGCAGAGTATCGATTGGATGATTGGTGGAAGAGAATATAGTTTATTCTGATACAAACGTACTCCTGTTGGTTTTTTTTCGGCTCCCGAAAGATTATATAGAAAAGAGATTCCCGCAACATGAAAGCTAAAGTAGATTCATTTAAAGGAACATTGATTCTTTTTCTGTTAAGTCCTTTTATAGGTTTTTTAAAGCCTGTCTTCGTTTCGTTTGCGGATCAACAGGCACAGTTTGGCGTCTATAGTTTAGCGATAGCATATTCTGTCTGGTTCTCGTATCTTTTTAATTCAGGGGCTTATGAGGGGCTTTTAAAGCGCTACACTCTATTACTTGGGCAGGAAAAAAATCCGGAAATATCGGAGTTAGAATCGAAGGTAAGTTCACTTTGGTTGTTGGTCTTGTCAGTTTCAGCGTTGTTATTGCCATTGTCGGTCTTGGTTACAGAGTTTTATTTTATTTGTAGTAGTTTTTTATTAGCTCTGGCAACGACCAGTTTCAATATTATAAGTGCAAAGTTAAGGGTCACAGGTCAAGTTTTTTTGATTAGTTTGATGCAATTCATCAGGCTAACGGTTTCTTTGGGTCTAACATTTGCTCTATTGACCTATAGTGATTTAGGTTTGGGAGCGATCTTACTTTTAGATGCCCTCAGCCTCTGCCTGATCAGTATAATTATTTTTTCAAGAAGTGCGACACTTGGTTTTTGCAATAAACAGTTTTTTAAACTGTATTTGGAAATTTCTGCGACGGCCAGAAACCTAACATATGTTTCTGGCTTTAGATCATTTTGCCTTCTAATGGAAAGACAGAGCGCAGGATTTTTATTTGATGAGAAGACGTTTTCTCAGTATTCTCAAATTTTATTGTTATTCCAAGCAGCGATCGTAGGTTTTGGAATATTTCCACAAATTTGGCAGCAACATATTATGTCCTGGACTATCAGCAATGGAGTAAGGAAAGCTCTTGGTTATCAAATTGGGTTTATCGTTTCTTTCGTAGCAGCGTGGGTAGCGGTTTGGATCATAGTTTATAATTATTTTCCTGAGCATCCGTTCACAGCCCACATGGTAACCATATTTTTTGTTGGTGCAGCTGGAATTTGCTATGGCGCAAGTTTTATCGACAGCATTCTTCTTGGAGTAGAAAACAACAAAGGCCTGATTCAAGTTTATTCTTTAACTATTTTATTTGGATTCGGCGTTTTATTTTTGTTTGTTTTCAATATTGAGATTTGGATTTTGGAGTATCAGGCGTGTTTCTTGTTATTACTCTCGATACTAGTTTTCGTCTTTCCTAGCCTTTATGCTTCAAGAAATAGTAATAAATTGAAAGCCTACTAGATATTTCGTTCAAAGAGCTTCTTAGAAGCTAAGTAGTGGCTTTATCTTATAAATTTTTTTAAGAGGTGGTGTATGCCTAAAACATTAGTGATTGCCGAGGCCGGCGTTAATCATAATGGCGACGAGGCGTTGGCAAGAGAATTGATTAAAGTGGCATCAAATGCCGGAGCTGATGTAGTTAAGTTCCAAACTTTTAAAGCGGAGTCCCTCGCAACAAGTCGCGCCCCCAAAGCAAATTACCAAAAAAAGAATGATGAGAAGATCGGTTCGCAAGTTGAAATGCTGCGAAAATTAGAGCTTGATCATGATTGTTTCTTCCGACTTTCTGAATTTTGTAAAAAAAATAACATTCAGTTTATGTCAACTGCATTTGATCTCTTGAGCGCTGATTTTTTGGTTGATAAAATTAACCAAGATATTCTCAAGATACCCTCAGGCGAAATCATAAATGAACCATATTTGTTGGGTCATGCCAGATTAAAAAAGAAACTTATTTTATCCACTGGAATGGCTACTTTAGCAGAAATAGAGTCCGCGCTGGGTGTAATAGCGTTTGGTCTTCAAGGTAGCAAAGGTACAGAGCCTGGGAGAGACTCATTTCTTTCAGCATATATTTCCACAGAAGGCCAGGAATTACTCAAAAGGCATGTCTCGTTACTTCACTGCACAACTGAATATCCAACACCTTATGAAGATGTCAATTTAAAATGTATCACAACACTTGCATCTTCATTTGGTCTGCCAATTGGTTTTTCAGATCATACTGATGGTATTTCGGCGCCAATAGCAGCTGTAGCTCTTGGAGCAACAATTATTGAAAAGCATTTTACGCTAGATAAGACGTTACAAGGCCCTGATCATAGTGCATCTCTTGAGCCAACAGACTTAGAGTCAATGGTTTCTGGCATAAGACATATTGAGATGGCGCTCGGTAACGGTGTAAAGATGCCGACGAGCACAGAACTTACAAATAGAGTACCAGTTCGTCAAAGTATCGTTGCCATTGAAGATATTGAGGCCGGTGAGTATTTCTCAGAGAAAAACATAGGAACAAGACGACCAGGATCCGGCATGCATCCGGCTTTATATTGGGATGTAATAGGCAAAAAAGCACGATGCGATTTCAATAAGTTTGATGAAATTACTTTGTAGTTTTGTCTGATTTCTCTAGGTTGTCGAGAGAAATCACTTATCCTTTGGTGTAGAGAATGAAGGGGAGATAAATGCGTAGAATAGCAGTTTTTACAGGAACCAGAGCCGAGTACGGTCTATTGTCTTCTATTATCAAGGGATTGGATAAATCTCCCAATGCCGAGTTGGCATTAATCGTTGGAGGAATGCATCTTTCATCAGAATTTGGATATACAGTTTCCGAGATTGAAAACGATGGGATTCGGGTATCGGCTAGGCTCGAGTTTCTTGTATCTTCTGAGACGTCCGTCGGAATATCAAAATCAATGGGATTGGCCATCATAAGTGCTGCAGAATATTTTGAGAGGGAAAGACCAGATATACTTGTTCTCCTAGGTGATCGATTTGAAGCGATGGCTGTGGCGCAAGCAGCTATGATTGCTCGAATCCCAATAGCACATATTCATGGTGGTGAGATTACAGAGGGTTTGATTGATGAGGCTATTCGTCACTCTATTACTAAAATGTCTCATCTACACTTTGCATCTACAGACGCATACGCAAAGCGTATCCATCAACTTGGGGAGAACCCCGATAACATCTTTAATTTTGGTGCGCCAGGAGTTGACAATATTAGAAACTTAGAATTATTGACTAAAGAGGAGCTATCCGAGTCAATAGAGTTTAACTTAAATAAAAAATATATATTAGTTACTCATCATCCAGTTACTTTGTCCTCAGATTCAGGCATCGAGGGGTTGTGTAATTTACTTTCTATTCTAGATGAGTACCCTGATTATCGGCTAATTATCAGTTATCCAAATGCCGACACTAAAAACCGAGCGATAATAGAGCTGCTAGAAAAATATTATTTAAAAGACAAGAAAAGGACTTTTTTAACTCGTTCACTGGGTGTCCAAAGATATTTAAGTGCTGTTAAGCATTCCGAACTGGTGGTTGGTAATTCGTCAAGTGGATTAATAGAAGCTCCAACTTTAGGAGTACCAACAGTTAACATTGGGGATAGGCAAAAGGGGCGAATACATGGCGATTCTGTTCTGAATTGTGACGATAGCTTAGCTTCAATCCGAAGAACTATGACTCATGCCTTATCTAGTGACTTTCGACAGTTAAGTAAAAATGCAAAAAATCCCTATGGGGATGGCCAATCGTCAGGAAAAATTTTAGATATGCTTATAAAATTTCCACTGGAAAATATTATATTTAAACAGTTTTATGACCTTGAGAACTAGAATGAAGATTGGATTTATTGGGTGCGTGGAATCTAGTCAGGTAGCGCTTGAAGCTCTATTATTATCTGGAGAAACAGACTACCAAGTCGTGGGTGTTATAACCAAAAAATCATCATCCTTTAATACAGATTTTGTCGATCTATCACAGTTATGCGCTGATCAATCAATACCCTGCTTTTACCATGATAAGTATTCCAATGATGCGGCTGTGAAATTCATGAGGGATATTCAACCAGACGTTATTTTCTGCATAGGATGGAGCTATTTATTGAAAAATGAATTCCTAGAGATTGCAGAGTACGGAGTAATCGGGTTTCATCCAGCCAAATTACCCTCTAATAGAGGTCGTCATCCAATTATCTGGGCTTTGGCTTTAGGTCTAGAGGAAACTGCGTCGACGTTTTTTAAAATGGATAAAAGTGCCGATAGCGGGCCGATTGTAAGCCAGGTAGAGATAAAAATAAGCCCCGATTTTAGTGCAAGATGTTTGTATGATGAGATTCTCAAAGTGGTTTCTTGTCAAGTTCTTGAGATAGCAAGTGAGCTGGCTACTGGATCGATCAAGTATTCTATTCAGAATCATTCGGAGTCAAATTTATGGCGAAAGAGGACTATTCGAGATGGTATTATCGACTTTAGAATGACTGCTGAGGATATTCATAATTTAGTTTTAGCTTTATCTGAACCGTATCCCGGAGCGGCAGTAATTTTTGAAGATCAACAGTACTCAGTCTGGAAAAGTGCACTATGTTCTGAGGAATACCCCAGAAATATCGAACCGGGCCGGGTTTTAGGCGTTGAAAATGATGTTATTTTGCTAAAAGTCGCTGGTACGTCAGCTATATATTTATGGCAGAAGGACTTGAGCGAACAATTAACCGAAGGTGGATATTTATGAGAAAAGTTCTTGTTGTTGCCCCCCATGCTGATGATGAGACGCTTGGTTGTGGTGGCACTTTATTGAAGCATTTTGACGGAGGTGATGAAATTTATTGGCTACTTGTTACAGACATGTCTCTTGAGAGCGGGTTCTTGCAAACTCAAATAGAAGCGCGAGAACTGGAGATTTCAAAAATAATTGAGCTATATGGTTTCAAAGAAACTTATCGACTAGGGTTTCCACCTGCGGCCTTGGAGGCTGTCCCTATGAAAGATATTATTCAGGCAATTTCTTCTGTGGTTGATAAACTGCATCCTGAAATTATTTATTCAGTTTTTCGAAATGATGTACATAGCGATCATTCTATTGTGTCTGATGCTGTAATGGCAGCTACCAAATCTTTTAGATATCCTAGCGTCAAAAGAGTTTTAGCATTTGAGACGTTGTCTGAGACTGAATTTTCTTTAAGAGTTGATGGGGAGCACTTCCGGCCAAATGTTTTTGTAAATATAGAGAAGTATTTAACTCAAAAAATTGAAATCATGGAACAGTTCAAGTCCGAGATGGGTGAGTTTCCTTTTCCTCGGAGCGCTCAAGCGATCCAAGCGTTGGCGAAATATAGAGGAGTTCAGGCTGGATGCGAGTCAGCTGAGGCTTTTATGCTTTTAAAGGAAATAAGATAACTTACAAATGTGAGATTTTCCACAAAGCTCTGTTTAACTTTCAGTGCCCATTTTATTTGATTTTGTGAATCAGTATTGTAGAGAGAGATAAAACGTGGACAAACATTATATTATGCTTGGCAATGGAGGTCATGCGAGAGTTTGCAGGGACGTTCTTGCAATGAGTGGCTTTAAGGAAATTGGGTATGTTCTAGGCAAGGGCAGTAGTGTAGACGAACCGGCATCACACAATAAGTATTTAGGTACCGACGAATGGTTGTTGGAGCAGCCTGCGGATGAGTTGCTACTTGTGAATGGGGTTGGGGGCGAGCCGGATGCAGTAAGCAGAAGTATAGTTTTTGATAAATATTGCTCGGTAGGGTTCAAATTTGCAACGTTGATTCACCCGTCAGCATATCTTGCAGATGATGTAATGTTAGGTGAAGGCGCACAAATAATGGCTGGTGCTATTATACAGCCCAATTGTTCAATCGCCTCTAATTCGATTATTAACACTCGTGCAAGTATTGATCATGATTGTGTTATACATTCACACGTTCACATTGCGCCCGGAGCCGTTCTTTGTGGTGGAGTAGTTGTTGGGGAAGGAGGTTTCGTGGGAGCTCAGGCATGCATAATTCCAGGCATATACATTGGGTCTCATGCTGTTATCGGCGCTGGCTCAACGGTAAGAAAGGGCGTGGAAAATAACGCCAGATTCGTTGGGAAATAACTAAAAACGGGAATTTAAAAATGCCATTTGATAATAATTGGTCTAATTTGTGTCTTCATGTGGACTCATCAATAACTGATGCGATAAAAATTATAGAAGAATCTGACTCTAAGGTTTGTCTTGTAGTCTCGGAATCCGAAAACTCAATTGAGCTAAGGGGAACAATCACCGATGGAGATATAAGAAGAGGAATTCTTGATGGCATAAGTATGTCAAGCGAATGTCCAAAGATCATGAATAGCAGTCCTTTTACGGTAGGTGATGAGCTATCCATTGCGGATCTTGAAAATTTACTAGTGAAGCATCAGTTTAGACACTTGCCAATTGTATCGAATAGGAATCAATTGTCAGGACTTTTTTACTCTGAGGTCGCTACGTTAAATAGTGGCGAAGATACTTTGTTTGTAATTATGGCTGGAGGGTTTGGTACTCGTTTGAAGCCCTTCACGGATAAAATTCCAAAGCCTATGGTGGAAGTTAGAGGCAAGCCCATGATCCAACACATTATTGAGCGAGCTAAAGCTTCAGGTTTTTATCACTTTGCTCTGATCTTACATCACTTGCCTGAAAGTTTTACGAGCTACTTTGGCGATGGTTCAGATTTTGGTGTTTCTATTGAATATATTATAGAAGAAACTCCTTTAGGCACAGTGGGAGGTTTATCGTTATTGGATTTAAAAAATAGAGATTTTTCTTCAGTGCTGGTTACGAATGGAGATCTTGTTAGTCATGTTGATTATCGAGATATGGTTCAAAGTCACCTAAAGCAAAATGCTTTCGCTACCATGGCTATAAAACAGCATAGATTAACTAATGAGTTTGGTACCGTAGATACTTCTGGAAACTTAATAACCGGATTTACAGAAAAGCCTACTGTTGTCAGTAACATAAATGCTGGAATCTATGTTTTAAGTACACCAGCTTTAGGCTTGCTTGAGCGCGGGAAGAAAAAAAATATGCCCGATCTTTTTTTAGATGCTGTGTCATTGGGCCGTCGAACAACAGCTTATTACCTTTATGAGGAGTGGAGTGATGTCGGAAGAGAAAGTGATTTAAATCAGATTAATGGGAAATAGGTATGTTTCAAGAGGGAAAGGTTCTTGCAATTGTCCCAGCTAGATCAGGATCAAAGGGTATTAAGGATAAAAATATTGTTGATCTTTGTGGTAAGCCTTTATTGAGCTGGACCATCGAAGCTGCAACACAGTCTGCATTTATTGATGATGTTGCGATATCCTCCGATAGCGAAAAGATAATATCTCTTGCTGAAAAGGCTGGCGCTACTATCAGAATTAAAAGGCCGGACCGATTATCAACCGATGATGCATCAAGTGTTGATGTGGTTCTACATGCATTAGCTTTGTGCTCGGATTATACCTGGTATGTTTTACTTCAACCTACATCACCACTTAGGAGCGGACTTCATATTCAGGAAAGTTTTGAACTCCTCAAAAATTCTATCTCTGAGAGTTTGGTTAGTATCTCCGAGAGTAAATCTAAACCTAATCACATTTTCAGTTTAGATATTTCTAACAGCGCTATAGATCCTCTTATGGGATGGGAAAATTTGTCGCTACCAAGGCAGGCGCTGGCAAAGTTTTATGAATTAAATGGGGCTATCTATATTGGTAGGGCCGATATTTTGGAGCAGACTCGAAAATTGGTCGATGAGAATACGATAGGATATATTATGGATAAATCAGTTTCATTGGATATCGATGATCCTCAGGACTTATTGGCAGCTGAGATTATTATAAAAGAAGAGGATTTCTAATTGGGTCACGTTTACATAGTTCATTGCATTGATACTGAAGGTCCTCTTTATGAAGGCCTGGACGCGAATTTCAAAAGGCTTAAAAATATTTACGGGATTGACTTAGAGCCATCTGAGGAAACTTTGAAAGCAATTAGGAATGGCGAGCTTGATTTGGGGGATGTTACTGAAGCTGTGGCCAATACTTTTGATGTGTCGCGAACGGTTTTTAATGAAGACTGGGCTCAAATTGAGACCATGCTCAACCAAATTACTTCCGAAAAATTCACTAGGCAGCTCGTAGACTCCGAGGGCGATGGATGGAAGTACAATTGGTTTTGTTTAGACCATGTAGGTTTTTCTGGAGATAATCCCAGGAGGAGAGATGCAGGGGACCATAAAGTTTTTGATTTTTATCAGAGATACACTTGTGATGACCTTTCGCTTGGAAGTATCCAATGGCACTACCACCCTTTACCAATTACCGGCCACTTCCATAATGGTGGCACCACTTATCTCAATTCTAGTAATGTGTCAGAAATATTAGCAAAAAAGATAATTGATCGTGAATGGTTCCCCTCATGTTACAGACCTGGATTCCATACGGAGAGACCAGACTCTAACTGGTTTCTTGAGCAGTGGATACCATTTGACTATGCGAATCAATCAATTACTGCCGGTACGATAGATCAACCAGATCTAGCTGGAGGTCGTTATGGGAACTGGGAAAAAGCTACCAAGTCATGGATACCATATCACCCAGATTATGATGACTATCAAAAGATTGGCAATATGCGGCGCTGGATCGCAAGGTGTCTTAATATGCATGCTCGTCTGCGTGAAATTTCTCAAGAGGATGTGAATGATGCATTTTTGGAAGCTCGCACTGGCAACGATGTGCTGTTGTCATTCACCAATCATGATTTTCGTAATATGAGACCTGAGATTGAAAAGGTGATGAGATATATTCGGCACGCTTCAGAGAATTTTGACGATGTCTCCTTTTCTTTTGAAGAAGCCGCAGATGGTTTTAGGAAGTGCTTGGGCATTGAAAGAACTACGTGCGGTCTGTCATCTGATCTTGTCAAGATAAGAGATGGTAAGTGGAGACTCGACGTCCGGGCCCGGGGAAAGCTCTTTGGGCCTCAGCCTTTTTTAGCTCTAAAAACTGTAGATGGTAGATACTATTGGGAGAATTTTGACTTTACTGATGCCTCAAGTTGGAGCTTTACTTTTGACGAGGAGCATGCGCCTCTTGAGATGATTGAAAAAATTGGAGTCGCCTGTAATAGCTCTTCTGGAATCCCAGAAGTGATCGTTATGGGCCTTGATTTAGATTTTTTGGGACCTAAATCAACTTGAGACCAGATTCTCGAGACGATATTCATAAGTACTACTTTAGTTGTGTGAAGTGGCTGTTGTATGTGTCAGTAGCTGTAGTTCTTTTAGATGGCATCTTTGGTTTAGATATATTCTTAAACGGCTCAGATAGATTATCTTTTGTGTACCGGTCCGCTTTTTTAATTAAAGTCTTATTAGTCATTTTTAGTATTTATTTTTTTTCTAAAATACCAAAAAATCTTAGCTTGCTCTTTTTAATCTTGGCCCTAGGCGCAAAGTTCCTCTTAGGAGTATATTCTGGTGGTCTGTTTAAAAGTTTAGTTGGGCATTTATACTTCTACAGCTTCATTATCTTGGGATATATTGCGGGATGGCAGTTAGCGAGAGCTGATCTGACAAAGCTTAAATTCAATGTTAAGTTCTTAAAAGTAGCTATTTGGTTAACTTTAGCTGTTTGTATTATTTACTTTATTGCGTATCAGTCTGGGCTAATAGTCTATTTTGGGATGGGTTTACAAACCTATATCTTATTGGCTTGTTATTTGGCCACGCGATCGTCAAAGCTTTACGCCGTAATTCTATTTTTGACTATTATCCTCACAGGTAAGCGTTCTAGTTTTTTGATATACCTCGGTCAATTGTTTGGACCTAGAATCTTTGCTGGTCGTTTCTCTTTAAAGGGAATTATTATAGGGTTTCTCACATTCTCGCTGTTCTTATATTTTAGCTATCAGGTAGGGCTTATGGCGAGATTTCAGGGTGTAATAGATCTTGTATTGGGGTTTGATAAAGATGACATGGATAAAGGTAGACAACTGTTTTATCTCGCAACAGGTGGGAGAACAGAAGAAACTTTTGCCTATTTCATAGATCAAAGTCATTCTTTGTCAGTCTTGCTGTTTGGTCAACTAGCTGGATACTCTTTCGTGATTACTGATTTAGCAGGTAACGATTATCAACATTATTACTTCCATATATCACCTTTAAATCTCATATTTCATTTCGGTATCCCAATGGGTGTATTGCTAATATTTCACCAGTTTAGACTTCTTGTTTGGGCTTTGAGATATGTCGCGCGGGAGAGAAACATCTTATGCTTTCTATATATAGGCTTTTATTTATCGAGCTTATTTGGAGCCATAGTAGTTATAGATATAAGTTTTTGGGTACTTTATTTTTATTGCCATTTCTTAAAGCAATTCGATAGCAAAACGAAGCGATCAGGATCTTTAAATCGTAATGGTGTTATGACGTTAAATAATCGATGATCACAATTGGAGAGAATATATCGCATGAAATTTTTTTTTGAAGCGAGATTATGCATCTTAGTTGGTACTTTACTGGCTATAGCTTTCACTGCTTCTTTCCCCTGGCCGCCGCAACGAACGCATGACCTAGCAGCATTTATGTCGTTTAGTGACTGCCTTGACTGTGGGCTTGGACATGTCAGTAATGCATTAATTGCAACTCCTCTTTATCATATACTGAAGCATTTAATGGTGACCCCCGGCCTATATGCGCTGGGGAGTCTAGCTGTTTTCATGATATGTGCGAGTATATTCGTCGTGCTTGTTAAATTTTCAGGAACTCCGGATCAGCGTCCATACCTTACTAAGCTATCGCTAGCATTTCTAGTGATGGTTGGTGTTGTACAAATATTAGGCTTTCCATTTGTAGACGGATTGAGAGAACTAGGCTTCGGTGTTGATTTTCTGCATCCTTCACTGTCAAGTCGCACATTTTTATCTCTAGCCTTTTTGATTTGTAGCTTTTGTATTCTTAAGGGAAAGTATATTAGTGCAGCATTAGCCATTGCGGCGGGTTCGATCGCACATCCGACTAACGGTATCGTATTAACTCTCATTGTGCTCATGACGCCTATTTATTTGATATTTATCTTGAAAGAGCGCCTTAAGGTCAAGACTCTTTTAGCAATAGTCTGTATTTGCTTTTTAGGAATCATTCCGATTTTAATGAAGCTCGTTTCATTATCTGAGATTTTCAGAGAATCTTCTTACTTATCCATTGCCAGTGCAGATTACATAGCAGCTCTTTACCGGGATGAAATAGACGACTTTTCGGCAGTATACCAACTTCTTGTGCATCCAAACTTACTTCTACTAAAACTGGCCTTCTGCTTAAGCCCAATCGGTTTATTGGTATTTCACGGTGAGAAAGTTGCCCACTATCGGAGCCTTCTAAGATTGATTCCACTGATAGTCTTACCCTTTTTATTCTTTTTTGCTGTTGCTTTAATTGAGCTGACATATGCAAAATTTGGTGTCTTCGAATTTATTATGGAAAAGATAATTAATTCGCAAGTGGGATGCCGAGTAGTTAAATATGCTGGGCTTCCTGCTGTTTTTATTTGGTTTGCGCTTATCTTATTTTATATGGATTCGCTTGTTAAGCGTGGTGGAATTTGGAAGTCATTAACAAGCAAGATGATCGCTGTTAATTCACTAATATATATTTCTATTATAATCTTAAGCCTGGTCGCCGTATTGTTCGTTGATTATAAAAATCCTTATAACTATACTCGTCTAGTTTTAAATAAAAATAGCGAGAAAAACTATGTAACTGAAGGTAGGGCTGTGTATTATAAAGCTCTCCTTAATGCCGGGTATAGTTATGATAGAGTCAATGAGCAGTTTCTTTTTGATTGTCAAACAGGGCCCATCTATCGCAGCCGTCCGGATGCGTCCAATAGCGAAGCGTCCGAATTATATAAGAATTTATCAATAGATAAGCTTCACAGCATGCTTGATATTGAATTCTTTGATCTATTTGATGATCTTAAGGAGCGCCAGCATATTATTGGTGAGATTCAAGCGAGTGTTCCATCAGGCGTGGGGATTATTACGCCACCCTACTTTAACTGTTTTAGAGAATTTCTGCCTCAGTATGACGTGTATTTCCAAGAACATGATGATGGAAATTTTATGCTGGGAGCAAAACAAGTTTACGGCGCGTTCTTGAATAGAATGATAAATCTAAACATCGAATATTCAGAGATACCTACGCAATCTAGTGGATTAAACATTGATATTATTCGGCGGAATTGGCTCAAGCTGTCTGAGAATGACTATTCGAGTATTAAAAATGGAGAGCCAAAGTTTAGGTATGTATTGACCGAGGCTTCGCACTATTTAAATTTGGAAGTAATAGTGAAAAGTGACGCATGGGTTTTGTATCGAATCCAGTAAATGGCAATTATGTAAGTATTATAATCTTATCTTTCCGAGAGACTGTATGAAAAAATCAATTCAAAATAGGGCTTTAATTACCGGAGGACTTGGCTTTTTTGGCTCTGCTCTTGTCCAAAGACTTCAGTCCTCCGGCGTTACCTGTCGAATCTTTGATATATCGGAGAATCAAGAGGATCTTGGTTCAGTGGAGTGCATAAGGGGTGATATATGCGATTTTGACGCTATAAAAAGTGCTTGTGCAGGTGTTGATGTTATCTATCATAATGTCGCTCAAGTTCCACTTGCAAAAAATATTTCGGAATTTAATAGGGTTAACATCGATGGGTCTAAAAATGTGTTGGAGGCTGCGCTTACCTGCGGAGTAAAAAAGTTTGTTTATACTTCGTCTTCCGCTGTATTTGGCGTGCCAGCAAACAACCCTGTAGATGAATCTGTTGTACCAACTCCTGGAGAGGCCTACGGGGCAGCTAAATATGAAGGAGAATTACTTTGCAATGAATATATAAAACGGGGATTAGATGTCACTATAGTCAGACCTCGAACCATTATTGGGCATGGTCGATTAGGAATTTTCCAGGTTTTATTTGAATGGATTAGTGAAGGAAGGAATGTCCCTGTCTTGGGTAATGGTTCTAATATTTATCAGTTTGTTCATAGTGATGATTTAGCAGATGCATGCATCTTGGCTGGCGAGTTGCCAGGGCCTTCAACTTTCAATTGTGGTGCAGAGGAATTTGGTTCTATGCGGGGGGTTCTGGAAAGTTTATGCAAGCATGCGGGCACGGGTTCGAAAGTGGTGAGCGTGCCCATGGGGATTGCTACATTTGGCATGAATATTACTAGTAAACTAGGTTTAAGTCCTTTGGGGCCTTATCATTCGCTGATGTATGGGCGATCTATGTACTTTGATATTAATAAGGCGAAATCAGAATTAGGTTGGACGCCGCTTTATTCTAATACAGAAATGTTTAAGCAAGCGTATGACTGGTATATCCAAAATAGAGATATTTTAGATGAGAATTCTGGTAGCAAGAGCCCACATCGTAGTCCAATAAAGCAAGGTATTTTAGGAGTTGTAAAATGGATTATTTGATTCATAAAGCTTGGGCATACGTTTTTTTGGCAGGTTTAAATTCTACCATCGGAAATTTATTGTTGAAGAAATCAAGTGATGTCGTAGGCGGGACTATTTGGAATTTTATACCTTTTAACATTTGGTTTATGTCGGGCTTAATGTTCTATGGTTTAAACGTACTATTGTTTGCAAAAGCACTTAAAACCTTAGAGGTAGCAGCGGCTTATCCTGTCCTTGCAGGCATCAGCTTCAGTCTTTTGCCGGTGGCAAGTTTCATACTATTCAATGAAAAGCTTACTTCAACACGGTACATTGGCATTATTGTTGTTCTATTCGGTATATATTTGCTAACTAAGGAGCAATAGATTGGATTCTCCTGATATAAATAGGCCTTTAATTGTTGACCTGGATGGCACGCTTGTTAAAACGGATACCCTACTGGAATCGGTGGTCAAGTTACTCATCAAAAATCCATTATGTTTGTTCTGTTTGCCTCTCTGGGTGTTGTCTGGAAAGGTCTATTTAAAAAGGAAAATAGCTGAAAAAGTTAGGCTAAGTTTCAAATTTATGCCGTTTAATCTGGTTTTTGTAGATTTTTTGAGATCAGAAAAGAATAAAGGACGGAAAATCATATTGGCGACAGGTGCCCACCAATCTATAGCTAATGAGGTAGCTGAAGAGTTAGAGCTGTTTGATGATGTTTTTGGGACTGATGAAATAAACCTAACAGGAAAGAATAAGGCTGATTTTCTGGTTAAGAATTATGGTTCCCATGGTTTTGATTATGCTGGTGATTCGCTAAAGGATCTTCATGTATGGTCAGTTTCTATGGTGGCTATTGCAGTGAATACCAGCTCCGATGTTGTGAGGAAATTAAAAAGCCTCAGTCCCGAAAATCTGAATTTGAAATTTTCCTTAAGCGAAGTTCCTCGTAGACACAATATAAAATTATTGTTTAGTGCAATGCGGGTGAAGCAGTGGATTAAAAATGTCCTAATATTAGTACCCCTTGTGCTTTCTCAATCTTACATATATTTCGATCAAATTATTTCTAGTGTCATTGCGTTTTTAGCATTTTCAAGCTGTGCTTCGAGTGTATATTTATTGAATGATTTAGTTGATATAGATAGTGACCGTCAACACCGATATAAAAAGTTTAGACCGTTTGCATCGGGGGAATTGAATATCTTATATGGTGCCCTTCTGGCAATAGCTCTATTGATTATTGGTTTCACTGCTGCCTTTTCACTTAACTCGATATTCTTTAAGGTGATGGTTGCGTACTATTTAGTCACTGTCTCGTATTCTTTCATGCTTAAAAAATTAGTACTAGTCGATGTATTTACATTAGCTTCTTTGTATACTTTTAGGCTTGTCGCCGGAGGTGCGGCAATAGATATAAGTCTGTCCAACTGGATGTTGATGTTCTCGTTCTTTATTTTTTTGAGTCTTGGTGCCCTTAAGAGATTCATTGATATAGATTTGGACAAGGTAGCTACGATGGACAGGAGAGATCTTATATCGCATGGCAGAGGTTATGTGGTTGCTGACCTAACTCCACTTATGGTTCTTGGAGTCTCATCAGGTCTCATGAGTGTATTAGTATTTTTATTATATATTTCTGACTCGATGGTAGTAGATCAGTACAGTTCGCCAGAATTTCTTTGGATTGCTACCGTTGCTTTGGCCTATTGGATTTCCAATTTGTGGTTGCTTGCAAGTAGAAATGTAATTTCTGAGGATCCAATTAGCTTCGCTTTGAAAGAAAGGAATAGCCTAAGTAGTGCATTTATCATAATTTCTTTAGTGTTCTTAGCTATTTTTGTATGAGTATTTACCAGACGGAATATAAAAACAATTGGATACGTATACTTTCTATCGCAATTATTGAGCGGTGGGAGGGAGGTTGCCGTTCTGGTCAAATCACACCTGAAATGATGGCAGGATTGGAATCACGCATGGCTGTTAAGTTAAAAGAGTTACCCGCTTTTTTGGCTTTTTCTGTAAACATTTTTTCTTGGATAACAAGAATTTATTGTTCATTCAGATTCCGGAGTATAGGCTTCAAAAGCAGCCTGGAGAAAACGCTAATCTCAAATTGGCTAATGAATTCTGATAATACATTAATTGTCAATTATAGATTATTCATCGAGAAATTCACCATTTTATATTTAATGGAACAATTCGAAAAGATAGAACCTTCAGGGACTTTATAGATGAATATTGCAATTATAGGGTCTGGGCCCGGTGGAATGACGGTGGCAAAGATCCTTACAGATCATGGCTTCGAAGTTTCCCTTTTTGAGAAAGGTCCGTATCTTAGTCAGGAAAATGGGCCGACACCATATAGCGTAGCTGAGATGGATGCTAAATACACCGACAAAGGGGTTACTGTAGCTCTTGGCAAAGCAAATGTTAATTACGTAGAGGGGTCTTGTCTGGGAGGTGGCAGCGAGGTTAATGCCGGTCTTTATCATAGAACGCCACCGTATGTACTACAGGACTGGAAGCTTAATTTTGGTGTTGAGTTTGCTGAGCCGTCTATTCTTGAAGGACACTTTCAGGCGTCAGAGAAAATTTTAAGTGTCGGTTTAATGCCCTTTGCGCCGCCAGTGGCGTCACAAAAATTAAGTGATGGGGCGAAAGTGTTGGGTTGGGATTGTGTTGAAGTTCCGAGATGGTTCAAATATGAGAGTGATGTTGATAAGGGTATATTCTCTGGTACAAGACAATCAATGAGTGAAGCAGTTTTACCTCGAATTAATGATGAAAAGTTTACGGTATTGCATGATACGACGGTCGATCGAATTCGTGAAATAGAGAGTGGCGGAGTCGGAATTCAATACCGAAAGAGTAAAAGCAAAGTAAAGACTGAAAAGATATTTGATGCCGTCTTCGTTGCATGTGGTGCTGTTGGCACACCACATTTATTAAAGAAATCCAAAATGGGCCCCAAATTTGTGGGCCGCAATCTTAAACTTCATACGTCGATAAAGGCTACTGCAAGATTTAAAGAGAAGGTCAATGGGCCCGGCTCAGGCATACCAGTGCATCAGGTTAAGGAATTCTCGCCAGATTTCAGTATTGGGGGTGCGATAAGTAATCTACCATTTTTAGCAGCAGGCCTTTCAGATAATGGAGTGAATCCATTGACGCTCGTCAAGAGTTGGCATTATTATGCGACTTATTATGCTTCTATTATGGAAGGTACGGGGCGAGTTATTTCGTTCCCTAAAATGAAGGAGTCTATTGTAACGTTTGATGTGGGAGATAAAGGCATGAGGACTCTATCATTGGCCTTAAAGCGATTATGCGAATTGCTTTTTGCCGCTGGGGCCGTAGAGGTCTTTCCGAGTATAAAGGGGTTTTCTAGCTTAAAAGCAATAAAAGATGTCGATGATTTGCCCTCAGTAATAGAGCGAGGGAAAGCGTCTTTGATGACTATTCATATGATGGGGACATGCCCCATCGGTGCTGATAAAAAGTCTTGTGTTGATTTGACCGGAAAGTTAAATGGGACAAAAAGTGTATACGTGGCTGATGCATCTATTATCCCAACCGCTTTAGGGGTAAATCCTCAGGGAACGGTTATGGCTTTGGCAAGTTACTTAGCTACAAAATTTTGTGAGAAGCATATTTGATGAGTAAATATATAATAACCGGTGCGAGTGGTTGGTTAGGGCAGAACTTTTTGTCACACTTGATTGAAGATCGCAATGACAGTTACGCTATTAATATCAAGGAAGATGATGTTATTAGATGTTTGTGTGTAAAGGGTGAAATGATAGATGGCGTCAAGGCAATGTCTGGCAGGATAGATTGGGTTGTTGGTGACTTGGTCACGGGCGAGGGCCTGGATCTTTTATTTTCTGACGCTGAGGATGCTATCGTTGTTCACTTAGCGGGCCTTATTCATCCCGCCTTACTCAGTAGAGACTTTAATTTAGTAAATTTTGAGGGATCAAAAAAGTTAGTACAAGCCGGACTTGAGGCTGGTGTGTCGAAGATCGTTGTAATGTCATCAAACTCCCCGGTTGGTTGCAATCCCTCCAATGAACATCTCTTTACTGAAGAATCTCCATACTCTCCTTATATGGGATATGGTAAGTCGAAATATAATTTGGAATGCTATCTTCTTGAGCTAATGGAGATGAATAACTCTCCTCCCATTGTAATAATCCGGGCGCCCTGGTTCTATGGTCCATTCCAGCCTCCGCGGCAGAAATTATTCTTCGAGATGGTGGCAGAAGGAAAATTTCCTATTTTGGGGGATGGAACTCAGAGGAGGTCGATGGTTTATACAGATAACCTTTGTCAGGGTCTGCTACTAGCTATAAAAAAAGACGCGGCGAACAATAATATCTTTTGGATAGCTGATGACGAACCATATTCTATGAATTTTATTGTAGAGACTATTAAGAATATTCTGTCTAACGAATTGGGAAGACCCTGCAGTGAGAAAAATCTCCGCCTTCCGTCAGTCATAGGCGATATCGCATATTTCTCAGACTTCTGCCTCCAGTCAATAGGTTTATACCAGCAAAAAATACATGTCTTATCTGAGATGAATAAAACTATCGCCTGCTCCGTCGAAAAAAGTCAAATGGTACTAGGTTATGCTCCAGAGTTTTCTTTAGTCGATGGGATGCGCCAGAGTATTAAGGACGTAATGCAATAGCTACCCCGCTAACCGATGCGGGTGTTGTGCTTTAAATCTACCCTAAAATACTATTAGACGATCCACTTATAAAGGTTAATTATGCTATTTAAAGACAAAACGTTGTTAATAACTGGTGGTACGGGTTCATTTGGGAATGCTGTACTATCGCGGTTCCTTGATTCTGATGTTAAAGAAATCCGAATATTTAGTCGTGATGAGAAAAAGCAGGATGATATGAGGAAGCTTTATAGTTCCACTAAATTAAAATTTCATATTGGTGACGTTCGTGACTTTCAATCCGTTCATAATGTGATTCGAGGTGTCGATTACGTTTTTCATGCGGCTGCTTTGAAGCAGGTTCCATCATGTGAGTTTCACCCGCTTGAAGCAGTCAAGACCAATGTTCTTGGAACTGAAAATGTTCTTGAGGCTGCGATACAGTGCGAAGTGAAACACGTGATCGTTCTTAGTACTGACAAAGCAGTCTACCCAATTAATGCTATGGGAATAAGCAAAGCGATGATGGAAAAGGTAGCTGTAGCCAAGTCACGTAGTGCTGGGTCTACTATTATTAACGTTACGCGATACGGCAACGTTATGGCTTCCCGTGGTTCGGTTATTCCATTATTTTTGGAGCAAATCAGTTCGGGCAGTCCTATTTCCATTACCGATCCAGACATGACTCGCTTTATGATGACATTGGGCGATGCAGTCGATTTAGTAATGTATGCTTTTAAAAATGGAAATCCTGGTGAGATTTTTGTCCAAAAAGCGCCAGCCGCGACTATTGACATCCTTGCTCAAGCTCTAATCATAGTGATGGGAAAACTAGATCATCAAATTAACATTATAGGTACTAGACATGGTGAGAAGCTATTTGAGGCATTACTCAGCCGAGAGGAAATGGTTGCTGCTAAAGATTTAGGCGATTATTACTGTATTCCTCCTGATCTCAGAGATTTGAATTACAGTAAGTTTGTCGAGGCAGGGGAGGTCAAAATATCAAATGCAGTGGACTATAACTCGCATAACACGACTCGGCTTGATGTTGCAGGTATGCAAAAGCTGTTAATGAAATTGGATTTCATTAAAGACGCTGTGAATTCAAACTATTCGTAATAAGGAATAAGCTGTGAATATTCTTGTAACAGGTGCCGATGGTTTTATAGGGAAAAATCTAGTAACGCGTCTCCATGAATTGCCTCAGTTCACGGTTAGGACATTTATTCGTGGGGACTCGGACGAGGTGCTGAAAAATAATCTATTGAATATAGATACCATCGTTCATTTAGCAGGAGAAAATAGGCCTGCTAGTGAAGAAGGTTTCCAAATAGCGAACGTAGATTTAACACAACGGCTATGTGATTTTCTAAGAGAGTTAAAAAAACCAGTTCGACTTATAGTAAGTTCCTCTGCACAAGCGAGCTTAGATAATGCTTATGGTAAAAGTAAGCTAGCTGCCGAGGGTTGTGTTGAGTCATTTGCGGAAGATACCGGCAGCTCAGTTATCATATATCGGCTGCCAGGCGTGTTCGGAAAATGGTGTAAACCTAATTATAACTCGGTTGTTGCTACCTTCTGCCATAATATAGCTAATGATCTTTCAATAACCATTAACGGTCCATCTAGGGAGTTAACCTTGGTATATATAGACGATGTAATTAAAAGTTTTGTCGGTTTGCTTTGTGAAGGTAGATCTAAAGGATTGTTGCGAAAATCAGTTACGCCTGAATATCATATAACTCTTGCAGACCTTGCTTCTCAGATTAAAAAATTTGGAAACTGCCGAAATGATCTACTATTAGAACGAGTTGGAAAAGATTTCACGAGAGCTTTGTATGCAACGTATGTAAGTTATTTACCGAAAGATAAATTCCAGTATCAAATTCCATCGCATAGGGACCCAAGGGGGGTATTCGTCGAAATGCTAAAGACTAAAGATTCTGGCCAGTTTTCCTATTTTACTGCTCATCCAGGTATTACAAGAGGCGGCCATTATCATCATACTAAAACTGAAAAATTTCTCGTTATAAAAGGTACCGCTCGTTTTGGTTTTAGACATATTATTACAGACGAAGTTTTCGAAATCGACATTTCTGCAGGTACCCCAAAAATAGTCGAGACTATCCCTGGGTGGTCGCATGATATTACTAATGTCGGAGATGAGGAAATGATAGTAATGCTTTGGGCTAATGAGATTTTTGACAAAGACAATCCGGACACAGTTTCGAGTATAGTGTGATATGAAAAAATTGAAAATAATGACAGTGGTTGGTACAAGGCCAGAGATTATTAGGCTTTCACGGGTTATGGCTGTGCTTGATATTTACTGTGACCACCTCATTATCCATACAGGACAAAATTATGATTATGAATTAAATCAAATTTTCTTTGACGATCTAAAGCTCCGTAAGCCTGACCATTTTTTAGACGCAGCAGGTTCAAGCGGTGCAGAGACTATAGGGAAAGTCGTCATTGCAGTAGACAAAATACTTGCTGATGAAACTCCTGATGCAATGCTTGTGCTCGGCGACACGAATAGTTGCATGGCGGTAATACCAGCGAAAAGGCGAAAAATCCCAGTTTTTCACATGGAGGCTGGTAACCGCTGTTTTGATATGCGTGTTCCTGAAGAGATAAATAGAAAGATTGTGGATCATACTGCAGATATAAACCTAACTTACAGCTCGATCGCACGAGAGTATTTGCTGCGTGAGGGTTTATCTCCGGACATGGTTATAAAAACCGGTAGCCCAATGTTTGAAGTGCTTACTCATTATCGAGAGAAAATCGACTCTTCGAATATTTTATCTGAACTTGATTTGGAGTCCGGTCAATATTTTCTAGTTAGCGCCCATCGTGAGGAAAATATAGATTCTGATCTGAATTTCGGTAACCTTGTTGATACGCTCAATAGTATTGCCGAGGTCTATGATTTACCGATTATTGTGTCTACGCACCCGCGGACCCAAAAGAAAATCAACGCTTTTGGTTCTAAGTTTAACGATAACATTAGGCTTTTAAACCCTCTTGGGTTTACTGACTATAATATGCTTCAGTTAATGGCTAAGGCAACACTTTCCGATAGTGGAACCATTAATGAGGAGTCGTCAATAATGAATTTTCCCGCTTTGAATATTCGAGAAGCACACGAACGACCTGAGGGGATGGAGGAAGCTGCCGTCATGATGGTTGGCTTAGAGTCTGAACGCGTTATGCAGGGACTTAAAATACTAGAAAATCAATCTTTTGGTGACGCGAGACTACTAAACCAAGTACAAGACTATAGTATGCCAAATGTTTCTGAAAAGGTGGTCAGAATCATACATAGCTATGTTGACTATGTTAACCGGACCGTTTGGAAAAAATATTAAGCTGCTCGTCCATAGCATTGATGGACAAATCAAGTTTACGGATTTTCGATGTTTATTCTAGATAATCAAATGTTAGATGGCTTATGCCAGAAAGCTGAGCATTCTTCGCGTCGTCGACAACATTTTAATATCCATTCTTCTAGTCAAGAAAATTGTCAGCGATTATTTAATGCGATTCAACCTAACAGTTATATTCCCCCTCACAGGCATTCTGTAGCGAATAAGCAAGAGCTTTTGGTAGCCATAAGAGGAAGTTTTTCTTTAATCACATTTGATGATCACGGTAATTTTGTTCGAAGCTCCTCATTTGGGTCGGAACTATATGCAGACGAATTATGCTCAAGAGTAGGGGTAGAAATTCCGCCGGATATTTGGCATACAGTTCTAGCAAGGCAGGAGAACTCGATTCTTCTTGAAGTAAAAGAAGGACCATTTGTTTCAGGCGAGGCTAAAGAAATCGCACTTTGGGCTCCGCAAGATGGTTCAGCGGAGGCAGACAGTTTTTTAGCTAAATGTCATAAATTTTGTCAGTCTAATCCAAGTCTTTTTTAAAAGGTTAATAGTACATTGCCAAGACGAATATTAATGATTACTCAGTGGTTTGATCCGGAACCTACTTTTAAGGGAATACTTTTTGCGAAGGAATTAGTGTCCCGTGGTTTTAAAGTTGAAGTAATTACGGGGTTCCCAAATTACCCTGGAGGAACTTTATATGATGGCTACCGTGTAAAAGTCATTCAAAAAGAAGTTATTGATGGCGTATTGGTGACAAGGGTTCCACTCTTTCCTAGCCACGACAAAAGTAAACTAGGTAGAATTTTTAATTATTTAAGTTTTGCTTTTTCATCATTGATATATGGTCTTTTCTTCTCGAAACGAGCTGATGTTATTTATGCTTACCACCCACCATTGACAGTCGGTATTTCAGCATTAATTATAAAGCTATTTCGGCGAGTACCCGTTGTTTTAGACATCCAAGACATGTGGCCAGATACATTAAAGGCTACCGGCATGATAAGTAATTCACGCTTGCTAGGATTTGTATCTAAGGTCTGCAATTTAGTTTATTCAGCTGTCACGAAAATCGTAGTGTTATCACCAGGGTTTAAAGATTTATTGATTGATAGGGGCGTTCCTGAGAACAAGATTGAGATCATCTATAATTGGGCAGATGAGAAAGTTCTTAGAGTTGTGAATAATGAGACGCCTAAAGAATATGCCAGTATAGAAGGCTTTAAGGTTTTATTTGCCGGAAATATTGGTCAAGCGCAAGGGCTAAATGTAATTCTTGATGCTGCGCTTTTACTTAACGATGATGTTCCGAACATTCAGTTTTTAGTTTTAGGGCGAGGGCTTCAGCTTGATGATTTGAAAAGACGGGCAAAAGAGTTGAACCTGGATAATGTCCACTTTCTTCCTGCAGTTGGTATGGAAAAAGTTGGAAGTTTTTTGGACTCCGCTGATGCGCTGCTAATTCATTTAAATTCCGATCCCCTTTTTGAAATCACCATCCCTGGAAAGACTCAAGCGTACATGGCTGTAGGCAAGCCAATTATTATGGGTGTTAGCGGTGACGCTTCGAATCTTGTGTCGAGAGCGGATTGTGGTATTTGTTTTGAACCTGAAGATTCAGTTGCTCTAGCGGAAGCTGCGAAGGGTTTGATGCTACTAGATTCAACTGATATTCAAAGGCTTGGGAAAAATGCTGAGAGATTCTATGATGAAAATCTTTCGGTTACGGTCGGCGTTGACTCCTTTGAAAAAGTGTTTAACGAAGTTATCGACATGAGGCAAAGGTAAAAATCTTATCATGGTACTATCAATTAAATTTAAGGAATAAACGTCCTATGAATAGACAATTTCATCGGTCTTTTGTGGAGCAAGCAAAGCTCATTTTTGGAGATGATTTTATCCCGCTTCATCGGCCTGTGTTCGAGGGTAATGAACGGCAATATTTAGTTGATTGTATCGATTCGAATTTCGTCTCTTCGGTCGGTGCAAAGGTAACCGAATTCGAGGAAAAAGTAGCTGAATTCACAGGGTCTAAGTATGCAGTAGCGACTGTTAACGGAACTGCCGCTCTTCATGTGGCCATTGAACTTGCCGGAGTCAAATCTGGAGACGAGGTTATATCTCAGGCTCTTACTTTTATTGCAACGTGTAATGCCATTAGTTACGCAGGTGCCAATCCACTTTTCATAGATGTAGATGTTGATACGATGGGGCTTAGCCCAGCTGCGCTGAGACGGTTCCTAGAAGAAAACGCCCAGAAAAGGGTCAGTGGAACGTTTAATAAAACCTCAGGAAAAAAAATATCTGCCTGTGTTCCTATGCATACTTTTGGATTTCCCTGCCGAATAGCGGAGATTGCTGAGATCTGTGCTGATTGGGATATTCCTTTGATAGAGGATGCTGCTGAGTCCTTGGGGAGTTACGTGGGTGGCCGGCATACAGGTACTTTTGCCTCAATGGCCACGCTGAGTTTCAATGGGAATAAGGTCATTACCACAGGTGGGGGAGGCATGATTATTACTGATGATCCTAAACTGGCTGAGCGAGCGAAGTATATTACGACCACTGCAAAAGTTCCACATCCATATGAGTTTGTACATGATGAAATAGGTTATAACTATCGTATGCCCAATCTAAATGCAGCCTTAGGCTGTGCTCAAATGGAGCGTCTAGAAGAGTTTTTAGCGATAAAAGTGCAGTTAGCTGATCAATGGAATGACTTTTTTGATGAGCGAGATGCTAATTTTATTAAGGCAATTGAGGGCAATAGTGCGAATCACTGGCTCAATACAATAGTTTTAGGTTCTAGAGAGGATCGTGATGAATTCTTAAAAGTGACTAATGATAATAATGTTATGACTCGTCCAATTTGGACGCTAATGTCCAATCTCTCAATGTTCAAAGATTGTCAAACAGACGGTCTTAAGAACTCTCTTTGGTTAGAAGATCGAGTTGTAAATATACCCTCAAGTGTTCCTGATGGAGCCTTAAAAAAATTGGATAGGTAATAGTTACTATGGACATATTAAAATTAATTGGTCGAACGGCACCACTGTTTGATGACGATATTTCAAGTCGCAGCAAAGAACTAGAGGGATTGGTTGCAAATAGCCGGTTTTTGGTGATCGGTGGCGCAGGTTCTATTGGCCAGGCTGTTACGCGTGAGATATTTAAGAGGAATCCTCTTGCGCTTCATGTTGTTGATATAAGTGAAAACAACATGGTAGAGCTTGTAAGAGATATTCGGAGTACTCTCGGCTACATTGATGGTGATTTTCGCACCTTCGCTCTTGATTGCGGTAGCAATGAATATAGAGCGCTCATGAATGCTGGTGGGGGGTATGACTACGTTCTTAATCTTTCGGCGCTTAAGCATGTGCGGAGTGAAAAAGACCCTTTTACGTTGATGCGTCTTATTGAGGTCAATATCCTCAATACCATCAAGACGGTTCAAATGGCTAAGGCTCACGGGGCTAAGAAGTATTTTTGCGTGTCGACCGATAAAGCTGCTAATCCAGTAAATATGATGGGAGCAAGTAAGCGTATAATGGAAATGTTTTTGATGCGTGAAAGTGAGTCAATGCAAGTATCTACTGCTCGGTTTGCTAACGTTGCTTTTTCTGACGGCTCACTTTTGCATGGATTTAACCAACGTTTCGCTAAGCGACAACCTATTTCAGCCCCAAATGATGTTAGACGCTATTTTGTAACTCCCCAGGAATCTGGAGAGCTATGTCTAATGTCATGCCTTTTTGGTGAAAATAGGGACATCTTCTTCCCAAAATTAAGTGAGCAGCTTCATTTGACCACTTTTTCTGACATTGCCGAGCGCTACATAA
>MDTG01072277.1_pt1 | contig 30835 bp, 37 predicted proteins | sample 811421 | NCBI WGS metagenome assembly MDTG01 (sample SAMN05326645, study PRJNA326480) | marine metagenome | isolation source: seawater | place: Pacific Ocean: South East | collected 2011
ATTTTATACTAAAAAATTCTGAATTATCTTGGAATTGGAATATATTAAGCATGAATAAAAATATTAGTATAGAACTAATTAATAAATTAAAAGATAAAGATTGGAATTGGAGATACATCACTACTAATCAAGATAAAATTGATGATATAATTAAATATCCCAGACTCCCGTGGGAATTCTACTATATCAATGATGATATTATTAGAGATATACCAATTAAATTTATTAGAAGACATAGACTTAAAAAATGGAATTGGGATAAATTAGTATTTAATCAAGTATTAGATGATAAATTTATTAATGATTATCCAAATTTACCATATAATTGGCATACTTTTGGTCCAAACGAAATCACTAGCATTGAAATGCTACGAAAATTTTCAGATAAAAATCTTAATTGGAAATCTTTATCTATTTCTACTGAATTCACACCTGAAATTATTGAACAAAATTTGGACCTACCGTGGGATTGGGATTCATTATCATTTAATCCTAATATAACTTATTCTTTTATTAATAAACATTCTGATAAACCATGGAACATAGCAAATATCTGTATAAATGTATTTACACATGGAGGATATTATACATACAATTCAGTAGGAAATTATTCGGAATCAGATAAGTTGAATGCAGAAAAAAATTTAAGTAAATTTAAAGAAGAATTAATCCAAAAAACATGGCATCCAAGTAGATTAATAAATTGGTGTTTTAGTATGGATGAAATTGAATAATTTTATACTTAAAAATAAATTATAATTATATATTGATAATGGATAATATTTATATGCCTAAGACTGAATTAGAAAAAATTCTTTTACATTATTATGATGATATTAAATGGGATTGGTATATATTATGTACTAATGAATTAATAACAATTGAATTTGTTTTACATCATCTTCATTTTCCTTGGAGATGGGCTATTATATCACAATTTAAATATATTCCGGAATATGTATTCAGAAAATATCCTTTTATTATTGATAAAATAAATTGGAATAATTTTACATTGAATTCTTCATTTAAATTAAAATATCTGTATAATAATCCTGATAGAAAATGGAATTGGTATGTACTGTCATCAGATAAAAATATTGATCTTAGTTTCATATTACAAAATAGTAATAAAAGTTGGTTATTTGATAGAATATATGAAAGGAAAGATTTAGATTTTAATAAATATATAAAAGATAATCCTCATTTTTTATGGGATTATAAAAAATTATCACATAATACATCTATATCATTAGATACAATAAATAAATTTAAGGATAAATTATGGGATTGGAATATTTTAACAAACATATATAAAAACTCTCTTGAAAATATATCAAAATATGCGGATTTAAATTGGAATTGGTATATGATATCTGAATCAGACAATATTACAGTTGATTATATAAAAAAACATATATATAAAAATTGGAATTGGTATATGTTAAGTGAAAAGAAAATTTTTGATTTAGAGTTTATATTAGAATATCCTGGTAAAGATTATAATTGGAATTTTTTAGATATAAAATTTGATATAGAGACAATTAAAAAATGTAAAGATATGCCAATAAATTGGTGTAGAGTTTCATCATCCCAATATTTAAGAATGGAAGACATCGAAAAATATATACATTTTCCTTGGTGTTGGAAGGGAATCTCTGAAAATCCTAATTTAACATTAGATTTTATGAAAAAATATGAATCAGAATTATTTAATTTTAAAAGTATTGTTAATAATAAATATAATAATCACTTATATACCCAATTTTCAGTTGAAAATATGGACAATGCTAAATTAAATTTAAATAAATTCAAAGAAGAACTAATTCGTGTTACTTGGAGTCCTGATAGAATAATGGAATGGTGTTTTAGTATTGATGATTTGGAATAAAAATTGAATATATAAATTTAGTTGGATTTCATATAAATAAAAAATAATGGATACTTATACAAAAACTGAAATAATAAGTCTTAATTGTACTAAACGATGGTATGGATCTATTAAAGAACCAAAACAAAATAAAACAACAAATAAAAAATATAAGTTATATGCAACAGGTGACGCAGATACATTTAATGGTCGTAAATATATTGCACTACCTGCTAATAAGTTATTAACTGAAAAAGATAAAAAAAAATATAATATTTGGTAAATTAACATATTTTTTTGAAAAATGTTAATTACAAAATATAAATATATTCTTGAGGGAAAAGAAAATGGTAAGTATCATATCTTTTTTGAAAGTTATAAATGATTTTTTAATACATTTTTATCTGGAAATAATGGATCTTCTAAAAAATATGAAATTATATGATCCTAAACAAGAATATCAATATGAAAATTCAGAAATAGATTTCTCAAAAATCAAGACTATTAAAAATTTAATATAATTTGCAATTGGTGATGAACTTGGAAATAGAGAATATGGCATTAAATTTGAAATGAAAGCATCAATATTTTTATCCAAATATATATGTAATAGTTTATCTAATTTATAATCTGGTAATTACTATATATATATATATCTATTAAATATTATATTAATATAATATAATGAAATATTATTCTAAAAAATATTTACAACAACAATACAAAAAGATTTTTTTAAATAAAATTGTACCTAAAAAACGTAAATTAAAAATTTTAATAGGGCCTCCAGCATCTGGTAAGGGAACTGTAATGAATAAATATAGATTACTGAATAAATATACAATTATGATTAGCTATGATGATATTATTCATAATAATCCTGCTTATATAAGAGAGAAGAATAAATTGAAAGACAAGAATGAATTGCAGAAATTATATTTTAAATATAGAAGTGAAGTTTATGATATAGATAATATTCTACATGAAAAAATTATAAAAAAAGGTTATTCTATTTTATGGGAAACAACCGGAGTAAATATTGATTACATGTATAATTGGTTTTATGAATTAAAAAAGAAAAATTATGATATAGATGTTCACATATTATGTATTGATGAAAAATTATTATACAATAGAATATTAGAAAGAGCACGTAAAATTGGCCAAGAGCCGGCACCTAGAAAACAAATAGAGAATGAATATTATAAATCATACAAAAATATATCACTTATACTGCCTTACATAAATAAATTAACATTATATGATAATTCAGAAACATTACAAAAAATATTAATTATAGGATCATATTATAAAGTACAATGTTTATGTAAAATATCAGATAGTACAATTTCATTATTAACGAAAATACTTCCGGATGATATAATGAGAGGTATTCGATACTCTAATTCTTGTATTACAAAAAGTAAATATATTACAAGACCTCATATATTCTATGTAAAAAGATCAGTAAAGTCATAAAATACTCATAATTATTATGTTTAATTAATAATGAGCTGTTAATTACAAAATATAAAAATATATTTTATAATTATAAATGAGCAAACAAATCGTAAAATTCGGCGAGGGACTCAATACTGCACAATTAGGCGGATATTATAGAAAACATAATGGACGTGCAAAAAAAGCTATCAAGAAAATAAATGAAGTTGTTGAGACTGAAACAAAGGTTGAAAGAAAGAACTTAGAGGATGCTGTTAATAAATATCATAATAAAGTCAAAACTGTTCTTGACAGGCAAGATGTTAAAGAAGAACAAATACAACTTTTAAAATCAAAAGCTAAAATGAATAAAGCATTAACTGCAGCAGTAAAAAGATTTTTTAAGAAACGTGAAATATTATATGCACATGAAGAACTAAGTGTACAGGCAAAAAAGAAAAAAGAACATGAATTATATAATAAAATGCTAAATAAATTTTTTACAGAAGAAGAGCGCGTAGAATTTGAACAAATGATTCGTAATAATATGGTTGTAATGTTAAATCCACGCCAATTAAAAAGTTCAAAAATTATGAAACAAATTGATGATAAATAATTTATATTTACGTTATATATTTATATCATATTTATTATATAAAAATTGAGAAAATTTATTATTTGTATATTGTTTGTATATATATAATACACAAACAATGCCTCACTCAAATCCGTTGGTGACATCTAGGATCAGCTCGACGTTTCAAGTACTATGTATATTTAGTATATTCGTATTTACACTAGTGATTTCATTTAGTATTAATGATGGACATAAAAAAAGTACAATATTATACTGTTTTTTTATCATTCTATCATATTTCCTTTATTATCTAATGTTGCATTTTTGTGATAAAACAAGTAAACTTCAAAGAAATATTGTATATAAATTGCTACAACTTAGTTTTTTGGCGACAATAATTTTTACCATATTGTATTATGATGATTCATACGTTTTATTTGGAATATCATCATTATGGTTGATCTTATTTTATCAATCCATTACTATTTTTTTATTGATTCGACCATGCAATGCTATCATTAAACAGTTCTCGTATAATTTAAATGATGCTGTTGATGATATAGAATCACAAGGATCAGATTACGAATATACTAATGAATTAGATAATACACAAACTACGGTGGCATCTTTATAGATTTGATGTTTTTATAATTATTTTTCGTAAAAAATAAAAATTTGGTGCGTTTAAATTCTGAAATCCATGATTTATAGGAAATGTCAAAAATGGCCAAAAAAAACTTTTTTTTTTCACAAACTTTATTTTCTTATGAATATTTTTAATTTATATTTTTTATAAAATATTTTTCAAAAAAAAAAATTTTTTTTTTGTTTTTTTATTTCTCTCTCTCCCCTCAAATGCCAAAATTAATTAATTAATTTTTTTTTGAATAAAATATTTTTTAGTTAGACTGAATTCAGTAATAAAATATATTTTTTTATCTCAAAAATGAAAAATTATTTTTCAAAATTAATTAATTAAAAATTTATTAATTTTATTTTTTGACCAAAAAAAAGTTTTATTACTGAAATCAGTAATAAAAATATCTATATTTTATAGAAATGTCATTTATTAAATTTTTATTAAAAAAAAAGTAAAAATTTTTAAAATATTTTTAGACTGAAATCAGTCTAAAACTGAAAAATGGGTTTTTTTGAGTTTTCAAAATTAATTAATTAATTAATTTAAAGAAAAAATTTCTATATTATAGATATAAATGCCACCATATACTTGTTATTTTTGTCATAAATCTTTCTATCCGAAAGGAAATTTAAAAAATCATTTCAATAATATTAAAAAATGTGAATTTAAAAAATATGACGACGAGAATAATTTAAAGACTGAAATCAGTCATGATGACATGGTATTAATGTTTGAAAGTGGTGAATATGAAAAATTATTTATCGATGTCAAAATCCTCCAAAATCCCTCCAAAATCCCTCCAAAATCCCTCCAAAATCCCTCCAAAATCCTCCAAAATCCCTCCAAAATCCTCCAAAATCCCTCCAAAATCCTCCAAAATGACTTAAAATGCGAATATTGCAACCGAATTTTCACTCGGATTGACAATAAAAATCGTCATATTCGAGAAAAACGATGCAAATTTCTTAAAAATAATTCTGAAATTTGTTTACATTCAAATAAAATTGTAAATAATAATCAAAAAATCCAAAATATTCAGAATAATATTTATAAAAATAAAATAGAAAATAATGTAAATATCCAGATTAATGGATATGGAAAAGAAGATATTAGTTATATAACGAATGATGTTCTTGTTGATATAATCAAAAAACCAATTACAGGTATTCCAAAATTAGTTGAAATGATACATCTAAATCCCGAACATCCTGAGAATAATAATATTAAATTGGTAAATAAAAATATGCCCTTCCTTAATTATTTTAATGGTAATAATTGGAAAGCAGCTGATAAATCAAAAGTTCTAGGGAACTTATTAAAATCAAAAACAGAAATAACAGATGATTTTTATAATAGTTTAGAAAAAGAACCTTCATTAGAATCTTATGAAAAATATTCTAATGCTATAAAATATGTTATGAATAACTTCGGTTTTACAGATCCTTCATTAAAAAATAGACCGAGTAAGAAAAGTTATATTAAAATATACAAAAAAGCAGAAAAAGATTTATTTTCAATGATATTAAGTTATAAAGAATATGTAAAAGACTTGTGTAATGAATAATATTCTATTCAATTTTCTTATTTAAAATTACTTTTTCTTTCTTTAAATCATCCATTAATTTTAAAATTCTTTTTCTACTATTCACATGTATATTTATTAAATTATTCATATTACCATATGAATTATATATTTCAGGATCTCTATATAAACGTAATCTTTTATTAAAAAAATTAATTTTATTATTATATATTTGAAGTAAATTATTTATTTTTAATATATGAGATTTAATATCTTTTTTATAATGTGCATATAATTCAGTATTATTAAATACTAAATTTAATTTTTTATTTAGTAAAAGGAAATTATTGTAATTACCTTCATATTCTAACATTTTAATCAAAATATCAAATGGTATATTCATAATTAGTAAAATTATAGATTTTAATTATTTCAATTCTTTTTAATATCTATTATATATGTAATATGGTAAGTGAAACAAATATATTAAAATCAAAGGATTTATTTACTGAAAATGATTATGAAAAAAAAATGATAGCAAGGCAATATAATAAATTATATCAAATGAGCGAAGATAAAAATAAAGAAAGAAGAGATGAATTTGAAAAAAAAAAATTTTATAATTTATCATTTAGACAATTAAGTACTAATCTATCTGTAACATTTATGGAAATGTTAAATGAATTTGTTGTTTACACAAAAGATGAAGATAGCGATATAAATGATTTATTTATTATTGTAACTAAAGGAAGTAGATTAATTTATGTAGGATTAATATTAATTATTATAAGTATATTTTTATATTTTGTTGATATTTCTCAATAACTTAAATTTTAAGAAATTATGAATATTAAATTGATATATATATATTAATGCTTGGTATCAGACATTTTAATAATAATATAGAATTAATAAAAATTTATTATAGCTATCTTGACAGAATACAAGAAATTAGTACAACTATAACAGCTCAATTTAATTTGAGTGCTTCCGGCGGTAGTGGTTTTTTAGTTGTATATAATAATACTATTTATGTAGCAACTGCCGCACATGTAATATTAGATCAAAATAATAATTTAGCACAAAAAGTTTTTGTAACTTATTATAAAAATGGTAAAAATTATTTTAAACAAATAAATACAACAGGGAATAATGATAATATATATTATAATATACTTACAGATACAGCTTTTTTAAAATTAAATGATAATGAATTAAATATTTTAGGTATATCATATGGTAATAGTAGAAATACAAATATTGGTACATCTTGTATTGTAATAGGAAATCCATTATCATCAGATATAAATTCATATAGTTTTGGTGTGATTAGAGACAATAATTATATTTATTATGCTCAAGATAATTCTTATGAAAGTATATTAATAGATGCAGCAACTTATTCAGGTAATTCAGGTGGAATGATATTATCTATAGATGAAAATAATAATATACAAATAATTGGAATGTTACAATATGGTTTTGTACATGGTGCCAAAACTAGTGGATCAACAAGTAATAACGTTTCAGTTCCATCTGAAAATTTTGGAGGAGGAATAACTTCTTCATTCTTACAATTTGTAATGAATTCAGTATTGTCTTCAGGTCAAGAAGGTAATTATATTTTTCCAATATTAAATTTAAAAACAAGACCCATTACAAATAATTGGTTATTAGCATATCATATTACGAAAAACCATGATACTCTAGATGGATGTTATTTAAGTAGTTCGTTCAATTCTATATCACCAAATCCAATATTACAAACAGATACAGTTATAGAAAAAATAAATAATCAATCCATTGGTGCTCAAATAGGTGGTTATAATACATTATCTATATTACTCGAATTATATTATACAAATAAAGAAAGTCAGGTAACAATTACAGTAATGAATAGTGGTACTGAAACAAATTATACATATACAGTTAAGGATTTATTCAATGCAAATGTTGCTACGCAACAAAATCAAATATTCATTTTCAATAATGATGTACATTTTCTATTATAATTATTTTATATTTATCATCATCTTATTTGAATACCAACATTTTCATTAAAAATTTGTCTCCATGTTTCAATTGAGTTAACTTTTCGACAAAATGGGCAAGGTTGTGATGTATTAGCCAATGGTTTCATACAAATTTTATGTACTTTTTTATTACAACATGGTAATAAAATAGAATCAAATAAATCTATAGAATCTAAACAAAAGCATGTTGCTTCTTCTGAATGACATTTTTTAGATTCTTTATCTACTTGAATAAGATCATAATCAGATTTATTCATGATTTTTCTTTGAATAGCTCTTTTTAGTCCATGATGAGTATCAGTCTGAGTACCATATATTCCATTAAATTCAATCATAAATCTTCTACAACCAATATAAATTTCCACATTACCATTTCTTTTTTTTTGAAATTCTGTTTCAATTATATTATTAGAATCTTGGTTATATGGAGACCAGGACGATGTTGTAAATATAGAATCACTTGCATCAGTTGTATTACAGTAATGCCAAACTGCGATGTCATTTGAACGATCGTTAAAATAATCATCCGGAATTGTAAACGTGGTAGGAGTAATATGTACATTTTCTCCTTCTTTGGCTAAATAATAGGAGTGAGAAATATATTTAACGTAAGCCATATAGCTTGGAGTATCTTTGTCATAATCAATAATACCAACGCTACGATAACCACTATATTTGTTAAAAATAGAGCTTGATGATGATCCTAGACGAATAGTTCCTGTTACTTGTATCCATTCATTTTCTTTAAAATGTATTGTTATATCATAGTAATCAGGAAAAGAAATACTTGACTCTTTTGATTCGAATGCCTTAATTATTTCATTAGAAATATGAAATGGATAAATACATATATTTGCATTACGTGGATCTAATGAATATACAATCTTCATTTTAATTTATTAGATATTCTAGGAAAATAAATTAAAATCAATTTTAAAAATGGAAAAAAATTAAAACTATGTTCATATTTTATACGAATATAGTAAAAGCATGTTTCAGTCTGTAAATGATCCACTTGATATTGTGGCGCATGGTGCTTTTTCTCATATCAAATCATCTGAGCAACTAAGTGAACATGAAAAAAATCTTAGTATTTCAGCAATAAAAAGATGGCATAATAATGTACGTTGTAATCGTACTCTTCTTAATTTACGAGAATCAATGGTAAATTATGGATGTGCACATTATTTGCCATTTGGAATGAAAGATTTAACTAATGAACAATTATTTGATTATTATTATCAAAAATGAATAATACTAATAAAATAAATACTATTAATAAAAAAAGTTATAATTTATTTAATAAGTTGAACTTCGAAAATATTTAATAATAATGCTAATATTAACCATGTTAATAATGGTGTTATCATTAATCTACTTACAACAGATGCGACGTTTAGTGTTAGTACAATAACACCTATACATGTAGCAATTACATAAATACCTCCTTTTTTATTTCCCATACATGAATATACAACTATCCATAATGCCAATAAAACAGTAATAATTCCATAAAATACATCTATTATTACAGTACTATTTAATTCATTGGGTGTATTAGCTGCTAATATCCAACTTAGGCCAAATAAAATATATAAGATTGTCCAAACAATTCCAAACGCAGCAGCAGGTGGTCTAAAATTAACAATAGCACCTGATTTTTTACTGGTTCTACATTGTGGGATAATATTTATTCCAAATCCAAGTACTATCGCAATTATTAATCTAACTATATTTGCTGTATTCCATTGTATATTTTGAAAATGATTCATTATAATTATATACAAGATAATTATATAAAGTAAAGACTATAATTTATTTATATATATGGAGATCATTAATAAAAAAAGTAATATAAATGTAAATGTATTTTTATTGTTTACATCTTTATATTGTATAAATAAAACATATGATAATAATGATACAATTCCTGTATTTGATAGTATTTTTTATAAAAGTATAAAATTTATAACAATTTGTATTTATAATTGTCAAAGAATATTAGAAAATAAAATTATTAATCGAAAATTATATGAATCTGTAAGCTCATTTTTATTTTATATAATTAATACAATTTTATTACATATATGTTTAAATGATAAAGAATGGTTTCATAAATTAGTTTTTTTTGATAATGTTGATAATCATATATTTAGTTCATTTGAATTATTGATATATAAAATACAAATATCCCATTATTTATTAGAATTATATCATGTATCAAATAAAAAGATAAAGAGGAAAGATGATACAGAAATGTTTATACATCATATTGTAACATTAACATTAATTATAGGATCTTATTATAGAAATATTATTCGTGGTGGATTATATGTAATGTATTTACATGATATAAATGATGTTTTTTTACAATTATCAAAAACACTTGTATATCTTGGTTATAAAGAAAATATTACAAATTGTACATTTGGAATTTTTATTTGTTCGTGGGTTTATACAAGATTATACTTATTTGGAAGATTAACATATGATATGGGTATTACATATTATAATATGAATTTATTATTAAATATTTTATTTTATAGTTTATGTTCACTATATATTTTAAATTTAATATGGTTTAAGATGATATTTCAAATTTTATTGAAAACAATATTTGAAAATAAATTAGAGGATATAAGAGAAAATTAAAGTTCATTATATTCATCAACTAATGTACAAATTTTAAATCTTTTATAATTTATTGAATACAATATTATTTTTTTTAATATTATAAATAATAAATAAATTCCTGATGGGAATAAGGTTGTTGATAATGCAAGATTTTGGTAATTAACATTTAATTTTTTATCTTTTAAAATTTCAATTATATAAAATATCCATATAATCGATGAAAATAAAGATATTAAAATTATATTTGTAATTATTTTAATACATTTTTTTATTTTTTTGTTACTATAAAAATTATATTTTATTGTTTTTATATTATCGCCATTCATAAATACATATTGATAACATACAGAAATTATATTAATTAGTAATGAACAAAATACCATATAAAATAATGCATTTTTAAATTTATTATGAAAAACTGCATTTTGAGCAATACTACATAAATCATTTTTTATACCGGAGTTAAATATATATAATAACCATATCGTTTTCATTAATATTTTGATTGTTACCCATGAGCCAATGTTAATATATAAATCTTTTTGATTTACATATAAATTACTTATACTTGAATCATTTCTTAATTCTTGTATAGAAATAGTAGTATTTTGATTATCTGAATTAATTTTTCTCATTCCAAGTCTATTAGTTTCTAAATAAAATGGAATTGAAACTACTATTGATATTAAGATGCTTCCAATAATTAAAATAGGGATAAATATAGGTAAATAATTTTTATTATAATCATTCAGAAAAAATAAAGTAAAAGATATGGATAAAAATAAAAAAAATAAATATATTGTATTTTTAATATCTTTAATATCATATACCTCTCTTAAATTTGGATAAACATCAGGATATTTTAATCCAGATATATTATACATTGTTCCAATGTTTTTTAGTAATTTAACTAAAATTGGTTCAATGAATATATATCCTAACTCAAAGCCGGTTACTAATGTATACATTGGATAATATGTTAATGAATTATCAAGTAATAATGGACAATTAACATCCGCAGTAAATAAATTAAAAATATGACATATAAGAGCTCCCCATATTAATTTACAAGACGATAATAATATGGATGATTTTATTTCATAATTTTTAAGATTGTATTTTGATTTCCATATATCTTTATAATGATTTGTTTTATATATTAAACCACACGTATATGCTAATCCCAATGTGCATTGTGATAATATACTAATTTCGATATTTGTTAATCCCATATATAAAATTATATATTATACTCTAAATATATTTGGTAATAATAATTAACAAATATATTATTTATAGTTATATGAGTATACAAAATTTAAGTAATTTGGATGATAAAATAAATATCACAGGTGAATATATTATTAGTGAAAACAAGATTGTGTTTTCATTTACACATTTAACATCTATTCCTAATAATTCATATTTATTATATATAAATGATACTGAATATACTAAAATACATTTAGATACTGATGAAAGCAATGTATTAGAATTATCACCGGATACATTATATCATATAAAAACCAAGGATTTAAATTTGAATAATATAAAAATGAATATTATTGCTAATAATAGAGACATAAAATTAGCAGGATTTGGTAAAGCAGATGGTATATATAATTATATTCATAATGATTTATATAAAAATTCAAATGGTTATGAATTAAAAAAAACTACACATAATGGTAAAAATTATTGGGAAATAATAGATGAGAATTTATTAACATCACATATTACAAATGTATTATATACAAGTCATCCATATGGACATAAATTTACATCAATAAAATATGATCCGGTAATATCTACATTAAATATTGATAATGGTAATCTAAAAATTAAATATATAACAGATCATGAAGCATTTATTAAATAATTGAGTTTATATTTAAATATATATATATATTTATTAATATATATCTAATATGAATAAAAAAAGAGCATTAGTACTTGGAGCAGGTGGATTTATAGGAGGACATTTATGCGTACGATTAAAAGAAGAAGGATATTATGTTATTGGTGTTGATATTAAAAGCCATGAATATAGAAACGATAAATATTGTGATGTATTTATGAATTGTGATTTAAGAGATAAAAATGTTGTAGAATCAATAATATATGATGATTTAGATGAAGTATACCAATTAGCAGCCGATATGGGAGGGGCAGAATTTGTATTTACAGGTGAGAATGATTCAGATATAATGCATAATTCAGCTATGATAAATTTACATGTTTGTGATATCTGTGTTAAAAAGGGGATTAAAAAAGTATTTTATTCTTCTTCTGCATGTATGTATCCTGAATATAACCAATTAGATCCAAATAATCCAAAATGTAATGAAGAATCTGCATATCCTGCGGCACCTGACTCAGAATATGGTTGGGAAAAATTATTTAGTGAAAGATTGTATTTAGCTTATCATAGAAATCATGGATTAGATGTAAGAATTGCAAGATTTCATAATATTTTTGGACCACTTGGAACATGGAATGGAGGAAGAGAAAAAGCACCTGCAGCAATATGTAGAAAAGTATGCTTAGCAAATGACAATGATACAATTGAAATATATGGAAATGGTAAACAAACTAGATCATTCTTATATGTAGATGAATGTGTTGAAGGTATATTAAGATTAATGAATTCTAATTTTATCGGACCTGTTAATATTGGATCTGATGAAATGGTTACTATAAATCAATTAGTTGATATTGTTGCTGAAATTGCAGGAAAGAAAATAAAGAAAAAACATATTGAAGGACCAACCGGTGTTAAAGGTAGAAACTCTGACAATAAATTAATATATGAAAAACTAGGATGGAAACCTAGTTCTAAATTAAAGGATGGTTTAGAAAAAACATATAAATGGATTAATGATCAATTAGAAATAGAATTTAAATTATAATTAATTACAATTTTTTTTTGTTCCACTACAATCATAACTAATTTCAGATTTTATTTTTAAGTTATTACATATAACATCTTCACAAAATAAACTTTTATAATAATTAATATCACCATAACCGGGTCCACATAAATCTATTGAAATATCATAACATGAATCTCCTTCTTTGACAATATATTTTCCGTGATTATCAGAAGGATTGCAAGGTCCTGTATTATCTGATTTTATAATACAGATATCATCATTATTAATATTATTATTAAAATTATCTATATAATTTATCAAAAAATTAGTAGAGCAAGAGCAAGATGCTGAAGAAGCCCATAACATACATCCTGTTTCTATATTAAATCCCTGCTTTAAATATTCAGTTACAGGTTCAGCTTTTGATGTTTCTCCTGTTTGGTACATGGGATTTAATGCAGGTATAATCATATTTTTAGAATCTTTATATAATGCCGAAAAAGATTCTTTGTAAGCTTCTGCATTATCACCATTATAATTCATGCTAATTATTCCATCAACATCCATTTTATTTATATAATTTTTATATTCTTTCGGTAATACAACTAGATATAGACTTTTATTTTTTCTTTTTAATTCTTTATATAACAATGGTAATGTTACATTTATTTCTGATTTTAAATTATTATAAGGATCATTATTTATAGCATCTTTCGCTTCCATATCTAACATTAATGTATCCCAGTTATTCCAACCATTTTTATTTGAAAAATAATGATTTACAAAATTTGTAATTTCTGTATTTGTAGTTAAACCTTTATAAAAAGTTATCCAGTCTTCTAACGATGATTCACTTCCGCCGAAACATAAAGAACCACTTATATTTTTATTATTTTCAGGAAATGTTGACCAACTTAATGCTTCATAATTTAACCAACTATTATTAAATTTAGGTTCTGGCATTGTAAATCCACATACAGTAAATTTTTTTTTACTATTTGGTATTTTCATATTAGGAACATCTAAATATTGTATAAACTCATTTGTATAAAATAATCCATTTAATCCATTATCATTTCCTTCATCATACTTTATTACTAAATCTGATTTATTAATCTCTATTTCTGTTATTACAGATGACATTATATATATATATATATATATATATATTGATTAAATATTTAATTAGTATATTCAAAATCACACGAAATATTCAATATACACTTGTCCATGTTTAGTGTAAATATACTTCATAATTTAATTGATTAGAATAAAATACTTAAAAAGAATTATTTTTTTAAATTAAGATCTATTTTTTATTTTAATAATCAACCAATATAAAATTATTATATTATTTTATATTAAATGACAAAAGTATGTTTTACATGTAAAAATACAAATAATCCATATGAAATACATAAAATAAATTTATTAAACACAGATGATTGGGATATGATTCAAGAAAATACAAAATATTTCCCAAATGGTTTAAATTTAGAAAGGAAAAATATTAAAATAAAGAAACCACGGAATGCAAATATAAAAATAAAAATTTCAATGGGAAATATTAAAGATAGATATGTATTTTATTATGCTGCTTTACCTAAAAAAGATCCTTTATTAAAGTTTATAGAACAAAAAGATGCTTACGATAAATTACAAAATAGTGGAATTTCTAAAATAAACAATAATGGAGAAGCTGTTTTAAATTTAAGATGTCCTCAAAATTATTTAGATAAAGGTATGTGGTATCCACATGTGCATTTTATAATCTCAAATAAAAATAATACAAGATGGATGCCAAACTTATATACACGTCTAGTATTATGTCCTGTTGATAAAATATTTATAAAACATGCCATACAGACAGATAAATATCTAATATTAAATGCTCTACCAATGGCAGAATATATTAAAGAACATATACCTCATTCTTTACCATTACCATATGATTCACTCAAAAAATTAAAAGATAATGATATTATAGGATATCTAACAGATATGAGCGTTCATAGTAAAAGTATATTCAATTACGTAAATAAGAAAAAAGAAAATATATTTAATATTCCAATAATTGTTTATTGCTATAATAAAAAATGCAATGCTTCAAATAAAGTAATTGAACGTTTATGGGATATGGGATTTAAAAATGTAAAAGAATATGAAGGTGGAATAACTGATTGGAAAAAATAAATTGAATAATATTTTATCTAAAACGTTAAGAAGTATAATAAATAAATAATGTCTTCTAGTGGAAGAAAATCACCATCATTTAAAATAAATAATCCTAAATTTAAAGTAGGTATGTATGTCATGATAGATAATAAAAAGGGTAATTATAGAATATATGATACTCCATTATTACTAGATAATGAATGGTTTTACCCTGTAGAATTTAATTTAAAATTTGTAGATAGTCTATTTATTAGCGAACATAGAATAAATAAATATTGCGCTACAAATATTTTTTTACAATAGGATAACTATATGTAAATTTTTTCATTTTTAACTTATTTTTTTTAATAAAGTTATGAAACATTTCATCCCATTTTTTAGACCAATCTCCCTTTTTATAATAACTCATCTTTAATATATAATTAGAAGATGATATATAAGGTTTTCTCATTGTTTTACCTCCTGACACGAAAAAAACCATATCTAATACATTTTGAAACATAACCCATTCATAACTATCAATACTAAATTCCATAAACCATTTAAATCCCTCTTTAGGTTTTATTCCATATAAATTCATAAAATTTCCAATAACCATCAATCTTTCAATATGATGTAAATATGCTAGATTAAAAGCTTTATTTATACAAAAATCAACTGGTTCAATACCGATTGAACCATTATACCATTTCTTATCTAATTTTTTTGTATTACCAAAATAATCTAATCCTTTAAAATTAAAATAATCATAACAATATCTTTGATATTCTCGCCAAAATAATTGCCTAATATATCCTTCATAAGAATTTATAGGTATATCTTTTTTGTGCTTTTTTATTATTTTTATGATATCTGAAGGATGTATTAATCCAATATTAATTGAGCTACTTAAAAAACTATGATACATATAATCATGTTCTTGATCAAAAAAATCTTCATAATCACCAAATAACTTAAAACGTTCCTTTATAAAAACATTTAAACAATCTTCTGCCTCATTTTCATTAATTGGATAAATAAAATTATCAGTATTTCCATAATTTTTTTTAAAATGTTTATTAACATATTTTATTGCTTCATCAACATATTTTTTATTATATTTTTTACAAATATCTGGAACAATATGTCCTTTTGGCAATTTTTTCCTATTTTCTTTATCTTTTGATTTTATTCCTTTAAGAATATTTAATTCATCTTTCATAAAATTATAAAAAGAGTTAAAAAAAAATTTATCTGTCTTTTTTCTATATTTTTCTATTAGTTTATTATTTATCAAAAAATTTGGAGAATCTATTTTTTCATACTTATTAGGTAAAATTAAATGATCAATGGGATCATATAATTTATATTCACTTAATTTTTTTAGCGGATCTTCAGTATATTCATAGTATTCTATATTATATTTATTACTCTTCATTAAATCAAAAAAATTTTTCATGGATGCTCGATGTAATATTAATTTTTTTTTATTAAATTTGTATCTTGTGAAATACTGAGGATGTTCATATAAAATATAATTATTTTTTTTTGGAAAATATTTTAAATTATATAATTGAGTTGGTAAAATAACAAAATTATCCATTATATTATAATATTATAAATATTTTTTATACATTTTTAATGTTATATCTCTACTCTTTTTATAGTTAATCATTGTCTGATGATATTTTTCATCATGATATTCTTTAGGATTATCAATTTCTTTTTTCAACCATTTATTTTGATATTTACCTTCTTTATCAAATTTAAATGATTGCGTCCATGGATTAAATATTCTAATGTATTGTTGACTATCTGCACCTGAACCTGAAACCCATTGCCAATTTCCTTGATTTACTAATACATCATAATCAACTAAAGATTGTGCGAAATATTTTTCACCCCATTTCCAATCTATTTGTAAATTCTTTATTAAAAAACTTGCAACTATCATTCTTCCTCTATTATGCATATATCCTGTTGTATTCATTTGTTTCATACAAGCGTCAACTATTGGGAATCCTGTATTCCCCTCTTTCCATTTATCAAATTCTTTTTTATCATTTCTCCAAACAATATTGTCATATTTAGGTTTAAATGATTTACCAAAACGACTTTGATATCCATAACCCAAATGATAATAAAAATCTCTCCAAATTAATTGATGTATTAATGGTGTATCTTTACCAAATTCATTTTTAATGGCTTCATAAGCTTCCCTGATTGATATACATCCGTATTTTAAATAAGCTGATAAGAATGTAGTATTTTTTGATAAAAAATCTCTATCTTTTTTATAATTATTAAATGATTTTAAACTTTTAAGAATATTTAATGCATTTTTTCTTCCTCCATGTATGGCTATATTTTTATTCACATTAAAAAATTTATTTTCATCGCCATCTTTAAGTAAAAATTTTGTTTTAGGTGCAGCTTTTATTTTTTTTAAATTTTTTGCACTAAATTTATCAACTGATCTAAAATTTAATTCCAAACATTTATTTTTGAAAGGAGTATATTTTTTATAGGGTTCTCCTGATGATGGAACCATTACTGTACCAGGTCTAAATAAACATATATCATGTTCACAAAATATATTTATATTTTTTTTTTTACAATAATCTCTTAAGTTTTTATCTCTTTTTATTGCAAAAGGTGTATAATCTGTATTTGTATAAATAGAATTTATACTGGTATTTTTTATTATTTCGTCTAAAACATCTAAATCATTTCCGTAATAAAATCTAATTGGTATTAAATCAGATAAATATTGTAGAGATTCTATCATAAATTGAACTGAATTAGTTGATTTAAAAATATTCTTATTATCATCTATCTGAATTGGATTATAAATAAATATTGGATATACTGTTTTTGATTCTTTTAAGGATTTTAAAAGTCCTGTATTATCATTTAATCTAAAGTCTCTTCTAAAAATAAAAATAGAATTCATTTTAATATAATAGATATTATTATTTTTTATTTTATAAATAAGTTATTTTACTAAATATATTTATAAAATAATTAGATATTTAATTTATTATATAAAATAATTATTATTAATTTTTAAAATTAGTTCTTCTATTTGTCTTTCATAAAATATAATCTTTGATTTTATTTCATTTGTAAATTCATTTTTATCTTTATATGTACTTTCAAAATTATTTTTAAGATTATGAATATTTTTATAATAAATATTTAATATTTTTTTTGGTTGTCTACGATACATCTCATCATACCATACTTTTGATAAACATCTTTTTAAATCTAAATCTTTAATCAATTGTTCATTATAATAATTTTTAGCATTATTATAAATTATCATTCTATTACTTTTATTAAAAGTAATGTTTTCATTTGGTATATTAGGAATTGTTGTATATTGATATATAGAAAGCCATTTAATATAATTACTTGAGCATATTTGATATATATTTTTATTTTGTTTGATAATACATATATCTATACTTGATACTTTATTACCATTTTGTGGATCAAATAATATCATTATACTTATTACGTATTCATCTTTTATATAATATAATAAAAAAGATGATGTTTTATTATTTAATTGGCAACATCACAGTAAGAAAATAATAAAAGTATTTAGATATCTACGTAAAAATAAAAATTGTGGATTTTATACACTTGAAGTTCTGTCCGATGGGATGGTTTATATAATATAACTATGATAATTAAATTTATAATATAAATTTAAGTTGAAATATCATCTAAATCAAAACACCACATACTTACTCTACTTGGATGCCACGTTTTTTGTATTAGCTCTTCTTTATAAATATTCATTCTATCTTCAATATCTTTCATTTTTAATTTATAAGAATAATTAAAATTATTATTGGATATCCAATTCCAATTCCAATCTTTATTAATATATTTTGTTATAAAATCATATGTAATATTTATATTACCTGAAAGTCTATTAAAATCCCATGGCTTATGAATATTATTCTCAATTAAATCTATGGTTATTTCTTTATTTCCTGATAATTCTGAAAAATTAAATGGTTTATTAATATATTTTTTAATGAATTTTAAATTTAAGTTTAATTTATATGATATACTATTCCAATCCCATGGTAAATTTATATTATTATCTATATCATTACATGTAATATTAATATTCATTGATAGATATTTCCAATCCCATGGCTTATCTAAGTTATTTTTTATATTTTTAAAATCACCATTATAATAAAATGATATCAATGACCATTGCCAATCATTATTTGGATTTTCATTAATATAATCAATAGTTAAATTAGGATTTCTAGAAATACATCTATAACTTAAACATGATTGAGGTAATTTTTTAATATCCTCTATTTTTATATTTTTATTTGCAAGTATATGATACATTGATAATGGTCTATCCAAATATTTTAATATAAAATCAATGTTTATACTTTTATTTAATGAAATCATCTGCCAATTCCATTCTTTATCTGGATACAAATCAATTACATCTATCATATCAGGATGTTTTGATAAATGTTTAAAATTCCAGTCTTTATTAATATACTTTAAAACTATTTTTTTAGTTATATTGGTATTATAACTAACAAATTTCCATACCCAAGGTAAATCCATATTATTTAAAATATTCGTTTCAGTAATATTTGTATTATAAGATAAATATTTCCAATTAAAATTTTGTGATATATTTTTTTTAATAAATTCAATTGTTATATTTGGATTTTTTGATAAATAATTCCATTCCCATTTTTCATTAGGATTGCTTTCTATGATATCGCATGTTATGGAAGGATTTTGAGATATCATTCTCCAATTCCAATTCCATATTAAATTATTATTTCTTATAAAATCATATGACAAATTTGGATTAGAATTAACTTTTACCCAATTCCAATTTTTATATTTGTATTTTTTTAAAATTTTTTCAAAATCACTCATATATTAATATACTTAAATATTTTAAATATTTTAAATATTGTTAAATATATATGAGAAGTACTAAAACATTAGGAGAAGGTATAAATTTAAAACAGTTCTCTGTATATTTAAAGGATCAATTTGAAAAAAAAAAGAAAAATTTAATTTTTAGTCCTGTATGGGGAATTATAGATTATATAAAAGAAAATAAAAATAATTATGAGATTGGTGTATATATAAGAGGATATAATGATATATTTTATGATCCACATAGTATTTTTTCTCCTATTACAGGAATAATTAATGATCTTACATTTAAGCCTGGTGATTTTACAAGAAAATTTAAACATAAAATGTTAATAAATTCAACAATAAAATCTAAAAGAAGTATTAAAAAAGATGATCATTATCATAAGTTAGTTGATTACAAAAAAGGTATGCAAATATATAAATCACATGAAAAAAAAAATGGTAGAATGAAAATAAAAATGAATAATATTGAATTTATTATAGAAGTTGGGAATAGATATATTGCAAAAAGTTTATCTTTATACAATAATAAAAATGATGATGTAATTGTTGGTCAGCATATTGGTGATATATTAATTGGAAGTTATTGTATTATAAAAATAAAGAAACCTTGTAAAATTCATATTGAAGTTGGTTATAATATAAGAGGAGGAATATCAACAAATCCAATTGCTGAATTTATATAATTATCCTTTAAAATATTGAATATTGGTAACTAGAATAGGTGAATCTCTTTGATCTTTAAACTTTAAGTTTATATTTATGTATAAATTTAGATGATAATGTAGATTTATACCCAAGTTTTTAGAATTTATTTAAATAATATTATATAATATTACTATATCGATAGTTTAAGTTTTTTTCACATCTATTAAATTATTAGGAAAAATGATTATTATATTTCCTCATTTCCATCAAATAAAATTTTTATTAATATAGTTTCATAAAGAAAAATAACAATTTATATTATTATAAAAAATTTTTTTATTTTGATTCTAATTTTTTTATTTTGATTCTAATTTTTTTAACTTTTATTGAATATATTTTTTCTTGAAGTGATTTTATATTATCAAAATCATTATGTTTATATCTATGTTTCAAATAACTCAATATCTTATTTAGAAAGACATTATTGTCTATTTTAATCTTTTTAACAAGTTCTTTCTTTTTTTTTACATATCCATCTTTTATATATACAGATATATCGTCTTCACTAAGACCTTCCAAGTTTATATATTTTTTATATGTTTTATCTATCTTTGGAATATCAAATTTTAGATTTAAATTCTCTTTTAACATGTATAAATCTGTAATAGAAGCGGGTCTATTTCTTAGAATACGCCTTGATATATCCAAATCAATAGAGATAATTTTAATTCCAAAAAAATAAAAGTGATTATTAGAATCATATACAACATCTTCAAAACTATTAATTGATGCATGATTAGCCCATTTTTCTAGCCATTTATTCCAATAATGTTTCCATCTATTTGTACCTTTTGTGCTACAATCAATAAAAGGAAATTTTGAAATATTATTAATTGATGTCTGATTTAATTTATCAAAATTTTTAAAATCTTGATAAATTATCATATCTAAGTCATTCATAGCTCTTTGACCTAGAATGTATAATACTATACTTGAGAATAACATTAAATGTTGATAATTATTACAGGTAAATGTATTGAATATATAATTACGAATAGTTAAAAACATAAGTCTGCTTCTCCGCATCCATGGACCAAGAAAATTATTTAAATTTTGATATTCTAGGTGTCTCAATGAATTCTCACAAAAATAAATACATCCTGTTTGATAAGTATCGAAACTGTTTTTTGTTACATGGATACATGGTTTAGTGAATTCTAAAATCTCTAATTTTTCATCAGATTCTTTATATTTAGGCTCTACCATCATAATCGTTATTTTTTGTTTTGAATTTTGCTTAATATCCATTGTACGCATTATTTTATGTATTTCTTTCATATCTAATCTTAAATCTCCACTAAACAGATGATATATTAATGAATCAGTTGCATTATATGGTATTTCTATAGTTTTTTTGCAATAAATATAAAATAGATTTGACCATTTATTTTCAAAATTTTGCAATTCTTCCTTATTTTTTTCCCAAAAAGTAATAATTTTTAATTTAGATCTTTTAGTTAATATATTAAACATATTTTTATCATATTTATTTGATAATTCATTGTTAGAATCATATTCTATTGATGATTCAGAAAATGAACTTGTATCAGTAATACTTGAGCATCTAAAATTATTAAATACTTTTGGATAATCTAACCCATAATATTTAATAGTATCACGTTGTATTGTATTATCCTTTAGAATTTTTGAAACTAATTCAAATTTTTGCATTACGTAATAATTATATCTATATATTAATTTATAAATCAAATTTTATATGTATGTATATAAAATTTTATATGTATGTATATAAAATGATTTATATATTATATCACGTAAATATATAGATTATATAAAAATTGAGAAAAAAATAATACTTATAGTATTGTTTTAATGATATTACATTTTTAAAATGGGAAATAATACTGAAGATACTAGCGTACCAATGGCTAATAACCATGACGATCGTTTTCAGGAAAACAATGCCCATGAAGAAAATCAAGATGAAGATTACACTGAAATAATACGTGAAATAATCAATTCTCAATCAGTGATTAATAAATATCCAAACATATTGGAATATGAATATGATTCAGATGCAGATATTCTTCCGATTGATATTGCAACTAGTGATAATGAAGGTAATCTACTACGCATGGTATTAAAGAATTCTTATGATGGTATCTTGCATGAAGATTTAAATTCAGTTGAAGAAGGTATGAATAACCTATTTAAGACATTAGGTGAAAATATAACTGTAAATATGACAAATGAGTACTATGAAGAATATAATACGTCAATTGTTATATTATACATTTATTGTAATCTTGAAATCTATACAAAATTAAATGAAATAATAAAAGATTAAAAAAAATTATAATTTATTTAGTTTATTGTTGACTCTAAACCTCTACAAATAACATATGTATCTTTTGAACCATATGCATTAACACAAATATATTTTACTCTATCATTTATTAAATTTCTTATATAATGACAATGTTTAAAATGAGCCTGTATTTGTAAATCTAGAGGATACTGTACATTTTTTTCTAAAATATATTTTAATTTAACCGCACCTTTTCTAGTTAAAATATATCCTTCAGTGCCACATCCACCTGTAATTTCATATTTATGATTTTTATCAATTCTATCACTTAAATATAAAATATCTAAATATTTTTTATTAATACCTATCTCTTTTATTATATTTTCTATTTCTTCTATTGATTCCGGTAATTTTTTTTTTATCTCAAAATCATCTTCTATTACTATCTGATATTGGTTATCTGATTTTAAAAATTTCTCTATAACTAATAGATGAGATAATATACAAGAAGCAAATTTTCTTTCAATTTTAATATCATATTTATTTATTAATTCATCTATTTTATTTACATCTAATTTATCAATTGCTTCAAAAATATTACATGAGGGATTATTCTTTACATAATTTTCAACATATTTTCTTCTTTCATTGACTCTTTTTAAAGATATTATATCAGTACTAATAGACATATATATATATATATATATATAAATACTAATTTCTTATTATTTAATTAATATTTCATTATCCATCGTGCAATGGATAAATTTAACTTTTTCTCCTTCACTATTTACCTCTGTACCTAATTCTGCAGGTGATATAATTGTCCAATTAGTATTTAGAGGTAATAATCCTAATCCAACATAAACAAATGCACATAAAGCTGAACAGAAAAATCTATCTGTGCGTTTCACATTACCCATCTGAATATTATATTTTGCTTTTACCCAATCATTTGGATATTTGTCATATGGTTTATTATGTACAATTGAATGGACTGATCTTAATTTATCATAAAATGTTCTTGTTCTATTACAACTAAGTTTTCTCCAAAATAATTTACCTTGACATGATTCATATACTTCTCTAAAATCTCTTAGTTGAACACCAAATTTAACTTCATGATCTACTACATCTTCTGCTTTTTCCCAACCTGTTGATTCTAATATATATAATCCTTTTAAGGGTTCAGGTGTAAAATCAGGATCCTTTATAATAATACCACAATGACTATAATTACTGTCAGTAAAATAACTTATTAAGTTTCCTAACCACCAACTTTCTTGAAATAATATAAGATCTCCAGTATCTAATTTTTTTTCTAAGTCTTCATAATTCATTTTATAATATAAAATAAGATTTTATTCTTAAAGTTTATTTCGTATGGTATTATTATAAAAATCAAAATATTACTCAATAATTGAATAATCTTTTGAATCTAAAGCTTTTAATAAAATTGTTGGTTCCTTTTTGAGATATTTTCTTGTTAATAATCCTTTTGTTGATTTTAATAAAAAACGAACAGTAATATTTAAATTAGGATTCGTACAATGTTTAGTTGTGATTTTTTTAGAAAAACCATAATCTACCAATTTCCAATCTTTACCGGAATACATAAGATTTAAAGGATTAGAATCATTATGTAAGATACCAATATTATCTAAACGTTTATATAAACTGAGTATATTTTTTTGTTGATCCTCTGTAAGTTCTCCATTTTGATTTTTAATAACATCTAAGACATTACAATCCATCTTTTCCATAATGATATATGGTGGGCGTTGAGTAGAAATTTCAATTACATTAGGTGCAACTCCAACATCAGCTGCTTTCTTTTGAAAATCTGCTTCAGTTCTAATACGTGAGATTGATTTAGATGATTTAAACTCTTTTTTTGCATATTCTTTACCATCAATAGTAACTAAATATACAGTTCCTTCTTTACCTGTTACACCTAATTGCGTAGAATGTTTTGTTGCCATATAGATTTTTAAAATTAGTTAGTGTAAAATATTTATTAAATCAATTTTAAAATAAAAATATATGTACTATAAATTTTTATTAGTTAATATTTTATTTATAATGGCGTAAACAGTTATATATAATATTATATTAAAAAAGGATCACTAACAGATTTAGCAATTATTTTATTAGATTTATTAAATATAATAGCTTCTATTATAAATGAATGTTTATGTTTTGGAGGAGTACAGAAAGGTACATATGTTTTTAATTTAAAGTCATTATTTAAAATATAATTATGAATATTTTTTGCACCATTTCTTTTTAATCCTGTTCTTTTACCTTTTTTTATTAAAAAAAATCTTCATATTCACCATTATTATTTATCTGAAATTTTGCATTCTAGTGAGTAAATTTACAACTTTTGTTACAACCATATATACAAGTAGTATCTTTTATTTTTAATTGTAAATATTTACAATCTGATGGTAAACCTGACCAATTAATAGCTATGGAATCTGTTATATTGTCGTTTCTTAAATCATTTGGCATTTTACACTTATATATTGATGATAAATTATATTTTCTTACCGCAGGTACTTTTATTACAATTTTATTCTGAAATATCTTATATTTCATTGAATAATTACAAAACGTCATTTATATAATATATACCTTTATTTTTTTATAAAATATAATATTAAAAAATCTACGATTAAAAATTATAAAACTATTTTAAAAATAGTATATGTATTGGCGAATAACTTACATTTCAAGAGAGAAACAATGAACACCCTCATCTTCACTATGGTTTATATCCTTTGCGTCGTAGACGCACAGGATCAATATCTCGGAATAAGTTGTTCAGATGACAGTCAGTGTGGTCCACACAGATGCAAGACAACAGTGTCTCATTCTAATTTACGGTCGTCTTTATTCAGCGGTGATAATCAAAAATCATTTAAGTATGATGGCAAGACATGTGAAATTATCACAAAAAACGACGTTAGATTTACGACAACTAAGGAAGTCGGATGCTGCATCAAGCATGTAGGTATTCACCGGTTTAAAAAGACCGAAACTTGGATATTTATTGCTATCGCTGTAATCGCTTTTTCCATAGTTACTTTCTTGTTTTTTTGCTTTCGCAACTATAACAAAGAGGATGGATGTGGAAAAGCGTGTAAGGTATCCTGTCAAAAAACGAGAGATTGTTGTACAAAATGCACATGTATTATTGGTGCACTTATTTGTAGTCTTTGTTGTGGAGAAGGATCATCTTCTACGTGCAGTGGTGGTTCTAGTCAAAACACTCCAACAGGAAATCCAACCGGACAAGTTGTGCGTAGAGGAAAAGAAACTGTAGAGGTATGATTGTGTTCAGTTATAATTATATATTTCAATTTACGTAATTATTCTATATAAAATTTGAAAAAAATATATTTATATGTTAAATATAAGTATATAAAAAGATGCAACCTAACTTAATCGATTGTATGTCTAAGTGTATAGAAGATAATAGTATAGATGGTGCAAAAATGCAAGAACTAGCTAACTCTGATGATGGCGTAGATAGATTAACTAATATGATGATTCCATATACATCTACAAAAAAAGAAATAATTAGTATGTTTATTACTGTCATGTTAAATAAATGGAAATCTGATGTACAAAAAAATGAAAGGTTTGCGTCTATGCCAAGTCATTAAAATTTTCTAAATTATAAAATAATATAAATTTATACTGATGTACCTGTTGGGAAATCAGGAATTCCTCTAGACATTTCAAATAACCATGCATTTTTACCTGAATTTCTAGGTATTGTAGCTAAAGTAGGCCAATATTGTGCCTGTAACGCCATGTCTTTAGTACTCCATCTTATACCAGGACATAATTTGCTTGGTTCAGGTTTAGGTACATATACACCATCAGTATTCCATTTTTGATTAACAGGTGTACATGGCCACTGTCCTTGACATTTAGGTTGGTTGTATAATGTTGGCCATTCATTCCTATCAACCGATTTTTGAATATATGGATTATGATCTCCCATAACCCATGTAAATTCAGGTGATTTACAAACTTTTCCTTTAACAAAATTGGTTAAACATTTCTTATTTGCATTAACTACTAGTGTAGAATTTAATATATCAAGCATATTAATATACATATATTTTGGTTTTATTGGTCTAGGATATTTTATTCCATCTGTTGATAAAATATCATTCGCAGTTGGTATTACTTCAGTAGGCAAAGGTATGTATTGTTCTTTAGAAGGGATACCAATATTATAAACAGGAAATGCACTTGTCGTTATATCAGCACATGTTTCTAAATCATGACCAAAATATTTTTTAATATTTTTATCAGGAAATACAATTATATTTATTTTCAAATTAATCATAATTATATTTTTGATATCCTGTAAAAATACATTATATATATAATTATAAACGCCTTTTTTATCTTTTAAAACTGTAATATTGCCATAGCTAGTTTTCACAAATTTATAATCATTTCCCTTATTTAAATTATCTACCACTAAATTATTGATAATATTTAAATCAGCTTTTAAATTTTCATCCGTAGTGCTTTCAGTATATTTTTTAATATTGCATGGGGATTTTAGTTTTATTTTTTTTTTATTTTGATTTAATTTTATGTTTTTTATTAAATTAATATATGAAAATTGAGTTTTATTCTCTATTCTTAAATTGGGTTTATTTAAATCTTGTAATGTTAATAATTCATTACTAACTTTCTTATTTTTTTGTATAAAAGTTATTATAGCAAGTATACATAGTAAAGCTGTTATAGATAATAAAAAAGAATTACTACTCATATTATTATATGTCAAGATTATTTTATTTGAATAATTCTACTAATTTTTTTCTTATGACATTTTTTATTTCCGACTTTATTTTCAATATCAGTTAATAATTCATAATTTTTTGTTTCATCATTGTATTTTATAATTGGTAAATCATCTATTCTTTGATTTATTTTATCATATACTATATATTTTCTATAATCTATTTTATTATTTTTAATTAAGTTTTTTATTTTTGTTGATAATATTTCTTCTTCTTTATATTTAGATATTTTAAAATAGTTATCAAATTTATCTATTTTTTCTTCTACAGTCAATTCCTTCCATCTTTTATTTCCTACTCCATCTGAAGATGACATAATATCATCTACTAATAAATTTGCATTATCATCTACGTTATATTTTATCTTCTTCTTATTCTTTTTTCTAATTTTATTTAATTTATCTAATCTATTGTTTAATAAATTTTTCTCTGCCATTGCAAAATATTCATTATCTACTTTTTTTTTTTTACCTCTTGTTATAACTTTAAAATTATATTGCTTATTATATTTATTATTTACTTTATTTAATTTATCTAAAATATTAGATAAATATTCGTTTGTATTAATTGAATAATCCATTACTATTTTTATAGTGTTTAAGTCTTAAATAATAATTCATTCAAATTTTTTTATTTTTAATAATTTTTATAATATCATAAATTTTAATGTAATTTTCTTTATCTATTTTTATATTTATTGACAAAATATCATTTTTATAATTTAAATTATGCATTCTACACAAATGTTCAATTATCGTTTCATCTTCTTGAATAGATTTAATATCAATCATAGAATTAAATTGAGACCATTCATATTTATCATCTATATTATTAAATTGTAATTTAATATCAGGTATTAGATTATTTAGTATAATTGTATATATATGTAATCCATTATCTATTATACCATGTATAATATCTACTATATCATTTTTTTTTAATATTGGATAATATTTGTTAATTGTTTCATGGTTGATATCTACTTTTTCAAAAATTTCTGTTTTTCTATTCTTTTGTAATACTATATACAAAGTATATAGTCCATATTTGAAATATTTTAAGTTATTATTAAATTTACAATTATTATTGTCTAAAAATATAGGAATTATAATCATCTTATCTTGATAAGAAATTTTTAACTTTTTTTCAATATTTTGTTGTAATTCAAGTATTGATATTTCTTCATCATCTAATTTAATATTATTAATATCTTTAGTTATTTTTAATATATCCTGTTTTATTACCTTCTTCTTTTTTATAATATTTGTTTCAACATTTTTATTTATTTTTTTTTTTCTTTTTTTATTTGATTTTAAAATTGAAGTAAATGTTATATTTTTTTTATTAACCATAAAATTAATATGTTTATATTAATTTTAATTTATATCAATTTTTAAGATTTTTATTTAAATTTATAAAAAATGATAAACTATGATAAAATATATAAGTAATGAGGCATAGATGATTGTTTTTCTAGTATTATATTTAATTCATCTCCATTTGTATCAATATCTTCAAGAGATGGGTCAATTGATTGATATAGTCTAATACGTATATCTCCTTTAGATCTTTTTGTTACTTCTTTTACTTTTAAAGTTCTATTATCAAACTTTTGAAGAAGATATACATTGACTTTTATACCATATTTCATAGAGAAAGCAATTTGCTCTGCCGTACTACCCCATCTATCAGGTATTGATTCTTTTACTTTCTTTATTCTACCTGTTTTGGATTTTACTTCTTTAAAAACATAATCATTATCACCTGCAAATATATTATATAATTCATAATATTCTTCCAATGTAGATATATTATCACAGTGGGTTGATAATACAATATCTTCTAATGTTTGTGAGCACTGTCTAATTAACATGTTACGATTTTCTAATATAAAATTATTTAAATCTTTTTGTATATTATATGCATTTATATCTTCATCATATTCATCTACGTCTATATTAAATTTATCAAAATTATTATACATATATTTAGAAATAGCTCTATAAAAACATGCTCCGTCTTTCTTATTATTAATAATTTGTTCAGTATCAATAGATAACGTAGAATCTTTAAATTCTTGGTAAAGTCTATTAGTATATTCTTCAAATTTAGAAGAATTACAGCAATGACTTTTTATATGACATGTTGATATTCCATTATACGTAAATATAGCTTTATTATTACAACGTTTTCCATTCTTAAAAATATATGAACACGTTGTTCTATCTGTCATTTATTATATACTTAATATTAATATATATAACATTATTCAATTTTTAACTATTAGTTATCTCAGGCTTTCCTTCTACAATCTTATTTTTACATATTGGACATTTAAC
>MDTG01402468.1_pt1 | contig 30823 bp, 27 predicted proteins | sample 811421 | NCBI WGS metagenome assembly MDTG01 (sample SAMN05326645, study PRJNA326480) | marine metagenome | isolation source: seawater | place: Pacific Ocean: South East | collected 2011
AGAAGTGCGGCCTGAAACTGGCCGTATAGTTTTAGGACTTGTTCGTGATCGCTAGGCATACACATAGTATGCCCAACAAGGCTTAATAAATCGTGAAGCCCATATATTTTTTGGGGCGCTATTTATGTTTGAAATAGCGAATCAGCAACCACGCCAGCACGCCCATGCCGATGGTCAACGCAAAACTGCCGATTATCGCCACACCGATAATCGGATGCGCCTCAATCATTGCCTGCCCTTTACGCGGCTTTGTATATGGTGATCAGCTGCTGCAGCATTTTCAGCGCATCTTCACGCGGACGCTGGAAGGTGTTGCGGCCAATGATCGAACCATCACCACCACCTTGTGCAATGCCTTTGATCTCGTCGAACAGATCCGCTTCCGACTTCGCGCCACCGCCCGAGAAAATCACAATACGGCGACCATTAAAACAGGTCTGCTTCACATGGGCGATACGATCCGCCATCGTATCCAGCTTGATGCCCTGTGCTTCATACACTTTCTTGGCTTCTGGCTGTTCCAGATGAGCGCTTGGTGGCTTCACCTTAATCACATGCGCGCCCAGCAATGCCGCCATATGCGCTGCATACGCACACACATCCAGAGCGGTCTCACCTTCTTTGCTCAGCGTGCCACCGCGTGGGTAGCTCCACACCACCACGGCCAGACCGTGGGCTTTGGCCTCTTCTGCCATGGCGCGGATTTCTTCCATCATGTCGAAACATTTGTCCGAACCGGGATAAATAGTGAAACCAATCGCGGCGCAGCCCAGACGCAACGCATCCTGCACACTGCCGGTGATGGCCTGATTTGGCCCGTCTTTATGGGTCACCAGCGAATTAGCGCTGTTTACTTTCAGAATCAGCGGAATCGCACCTGCGAAACTATCCGCACCTGCTTCCAACATGCCCAGCGGCGCTGCATAGGCGTTCAAACCTGCATCAATCGCCAGCTGAAAATGGTAATGCGGGTCATACGCATCGGGATTGGGAGCAAAACTACGGGCTGGCCCATGCTCGAAGCCCTGATCCACCGGCAGAATCACCATCTTGCCCGAACCGCCAAGCTTACCATGCATCAGCATCCGTGCCAGATTGGCCTTGGTGCCCGGATTGTCACTTTCGTACCAGCTGAGGATCTTCTTCACTTTTTGGCTGACGCGCATGCTATGCTCCTTATGATGTTCTCTGATGTTCTCGTGCTTTTGCTGCTGCGCGCCACTCGCGCGCGATGAATGCGCCCTTTATTAAAACATTCTCTTACAGATGGCAAGGTGCGGCATACGAGTTATGCACATGCTTGGCGCAACCACGCCTGCAATGCTGCCGCATCTGCGTTGCGCATGTCCAGTGCCTGCGCGGGGCGATCATTGCGCAGCACCGCATTTTGCTGGCTGGCCATATCGCTCAGTTTTGCAAATACCTCGCCATGTGTGTGGCTGACCAAATGGCGCAAGCCCGCCTGCAGCGCTTGCATGCAGGTGGCAGGGTTGTCGCCGCAATCCGCCCATAACGTATAGCCCGATGTGGCTGTCACCTGCTCCATCATCGCGCGCACATAGCCCACCCCCATATAACCCGCCGCATTTTCAGGCGTGAAGGCAATCAGCGGCACATTGGCCTCCTCGGCTGCGTCACACGCCTGCTGCAATTGCTCTGCATTATGTAGAAGTATCGGATTCATCGCCTAATTATTAACAAAAGGTTAACGCCACGCCAAGCCGTTAAGTAAGTTGTCATCTTAATATAACTAAAATTGTATCTATTTCGTGTAAAATACTCTCATAACAACAAAAAAACATACATAGCAACAATGACAAGGGAGTAAGACCATGAGCGAGCCAACCGAAAACACCACAGATACGATTGAGCGCGTAGCCGAACAGATCACAAATGCACTATCGCAGCTTGACCTCACCAACTTGAGCGAAACACAACGCGCAGAGCTTAGCGAACAATTAGCTGGAGGCCTATCAGCCCAACTCGACAGCAATCAGGACGGTCGCCTTTCGGCTCAGGAGTTGAGCGAATTTGCAGGTGAGCGAATGAACGAACACGCCAATCATGATGAAACACTGGATATGATGCGCGACATGGGACGCGTTGCTTGTGGCAATGACATTGGCCGCGCCGTCATTGACCAACGTCTCGACACGGCGAATACCTACATGGAAAACGCCTATAACGGCACCATGCTGAACGCTATCTATAACGGCGATATCAGCCTGCCACCGCACGTGGTCAATGAAATGGCCGCTGCGGGTGTGAACCCTGTGCATTTGAACCGAATGTTGCGTGACAGCCTGCAACAGGCCTTCCCGCAAGGCATCGAGCAGCTGGACGCCGACGCCGTCTGTAGCGGTGTATTTAATGTGAACCCGGGTGATGAGGTCGACGTGACCATCAGCCGATAAACAACGTTATCCTAACCCTACCACTATCCTGCTGCCGTCAGGCGAGCCGCATTGTCCTTATTCAACAATGCTGCCACGCCGGGCAGCTCTTTTCCTTCCAGCCATTCCAAAAACGCACCACCTGCCGTTGACAGATAGCTAAATTGTTTGCTGAGTCCTGCATGGCTGAGTGCGGCCACAGTGTCGCCTCCGCCGGCCACCGAATGCACTTTGCCGCTGGCGCTTAAACCAGCCACCATACGCGCTAAATGGACGGTCGCATTGTCAAACGGCGCCACTTCAAAGGCACCCACCGGCCCGTTCCACACCACGGTTCTGCTTTGGGCAATCTCGCCGCTCAGCTTCACCACACTCTCCGGCCCGATATCCAGAATCATGCCATGCTCAGGCACGGCATCTATGGCACAAATGCGGCTGGGTGCATGCGCGGCAAACGCGCTCGACACCACCACATCACTTGGCAGCAGCAATTCGCACTTATGTTTGTCGGCATTGTTCAGAATCGCCAGCGCGGTATCTTTCATGTCTTTTTCGCACAGCGAATGCCCCACACTATAGCCTTGTGCAAACAGGAAGGTGTTGGCCATCGCGCCACCAATAATCAGCTTGTCCACCTTGGCTACCAGATTCTCCAGCAGCTCCAGCTTGGTCGACACTTTCGCGCCTCCCACCACCGCGGTCAGCGGACGCTCAGGCGCGGAGAAGGTTTTGTCGAGTGTTTCCACCTCTTCCTGCATCAGCCGCCCCGCAGCACTTGGCAGATGGGCGTTGATGCCAACAATCGAGGCATGCGCGCGGTGCGAACAGGAGAACGCATCATTCACAAATACATCACCCAGGCTTGCCAGCTGCGCACCGAACTCGGCATCGTTGGCCTCTTCCTGTGGGTGAAAGCGCAGATTTTCCATCAGAATAATATCGCCGGGCGATGCATTCTCCACCGCCAGCCGGGCCGAACTGCCAATGCAATCGGGTGCAAACCCAACCGGGCGATCCCACAACGCTTCCGACAAAGCATCAACCAAAGGCGCCAGCGAATGCGACAGATCCACCTTGCCCTTTGGCCGCCCCATATGCGACAGGATAATCACCTTCGCATGGCGTTCGATCAAATATTGCAGCGTCGGAATAGCCCGCACCAGACGCGTGTCATCCAACACACGGCCTGCCTGCATAGGCACATTCAGATCCAACCGCACCAGCACGGTCTTGCCGTTCACATCTATATCGTCAAGGGTCGGTAATTGCATGGCTTTGGTTATAGTGACTGCGCGCGATGTTGCAATGCTTAAAACGGCTTTTTACACAATCATATCTGCTTTTGCTATACGCGCTCGCACGCTCGTTCGGCATGCACCGTGCCACAATGGGCGGCGGTTTCCAGCACCCCTTCAGGGCGCCCTTTCTGCATGCGTCCGGCGATCGTGTCGGCAAACACTTTCGCGCTATCAACATACAGATTGTCCTGTGGGTTTTGTCGCATTTCAAATTCCGACATCGATGACAGCGGATTCGCTTCCAGCACGCGCGGTGGAATCCCCATCATGTCCACGCCCCACACGCCAGGGCCAAATGTTTCGGCCACCTGCAACGCTAAATCGCCTTGCGCACTACCGCTTTGATATTGCTCTTTCGCGGAGAATATATGCGCCTCATCATCGCTAACAGCGACCTCTACCCGCACCAAAGGGCCTGCAATCATTTGCTGCACCACCACGCCCACGCCATTATTCTCCGGTGCGGTTTTACGCCATTTCAGCGCCACTTGTCTGGCCTCTTCTTTACTGGCCACCATCTTACGACCATAGCCGCCCTGCCCTCTATCACGCTTAATCACGATAGGTCCCGGCGGCAACTTATCCAAAAACGCATCCAGTTGCTGCTCCGCTTCCTGCTCCGGCTGGTTTTCATGCAATGCGATGGTGAGTGGTGTTGGCAGGTCATGTTGCTCAAACACTGCCTGACTCAGCACTTTCGAGTCAGCCTCCACCATGCGGCTAAACGGCGTGAAGGGTGACACCTGCGCTTCAATTGCTTCGGCCAGTGGGCGGTTGTCGGGTTTGCGATGCGGTATGCCAGAGCGATCCACACGGTTGGCCGTACGCCACCACACCCCATCATAATGCGACACGTCAAACGCGCGTCCTTTGCAGGTAATACTCCCATCATCCTGCAGCTGCAAATCGTCGATATTGATGGCCTTGGCCTCATAGCCTTCCGCGCGCAAGGCATCGCGCACGCCCTTGGCTTCTTCGCGCTTGAATTTCCGCACATTAGGCAGCTCATACGTGTCATACACGATAAGCAAACGCGGCTTGGACTGTGATGCAGTGTCGGTCATACTATCCTGTCTTTCAGGTTAGTATGGCGCAGAATCGTTAAGAATCTATGACAACCCGCTAAAAAATAGGCAGAAACCTAGTAATATTGGCTAATCAGGCGCGTCATATCCAGCATGCGACAGCTAAAGCCCCACTCATTGTCGTACCATGCCGCCACATGCACCATGTGATCATTGATCACGTGGGTAGCAGACAGATCGGCAATCGAGCTGGCGGAATTATGCGTGAAATCAATCGATACCAGCGGCTCTTCGCTCACATCCAGCACGCCTTGCATTGCACCGCTTGCCGCATTCTTCAGCACATCATTGACGGTGCTTGGCATCGCCGGTTTGCCCGAAGTAAATGTCAGATCCACCAGCGACACATTAGGCGTTGGCACACGAATCGCCGAACCATGCAGCTTGCCCTGCAGTTCTGGCAGCACCAGACCAATTGCCTTTGCAGCGCCCGTGCTGGTTGGCACCATCGACAGGCCGGCAGCACGTGCGCGGCGCATGTCTTTATGGCTGCCATCAACGATATTCTGATCACCCGTGTAGGCATGAATCGTGGTCATAAAGCCCGACTCGATGCCAAATGCATCGTTCAATGCTTTGGCCACTGGTGCTAAGCAGTTGGTCGTGCACGAACCGATCGACACCACATCGTGCCAGTCTTCCAGCGCGTCGTTATTCACACCATATACAATGGTTGGGCAGTCATCTTTGGCGGGAGCGGAAATCAGCACTTTCTTCGCGCCCTGTTCCAGATGCACCTGACAGGCCTCTTTGGTGGTGAATTTGCCGGTACATTCCAGCACCACATCCACACCCAGCGCCTTCCAATCAATCTCTTTGGGATCGCGCGTGTGGGTCACCTGAATGGTGTGGCGTCCAATCGTAATCACATCACCATCAAAGGAAATATCGTGATTGAAACGGCCATGCACCGAGTCGTATTTCAGCAAGTGCACATGCGCATCCGTTGCCGCAGGGCCATTGACCGCCACGATGTTAATGTCGTCATATCCTTGTTCGACCACCGCGCGGATTACGCAGCGTCCGATGCGGCCTAAGCCGTTAATTCCGATGTTGATAGCCATGGCGCGCGTTATACTGAGCGTGGCAAAATCTGTCCAGCAAATTCAGGTATACTTAGCCGACCTGATGGCCTGTATAGTGCGCAAAGGCGGTTTCCACTGCCCCGCGCTGTTGTGCCACACTACCTTTCAGCGCTTCCAGCGGATCGTGTGATGCGCCCACGCGAAAGCCCTCCACAAGCGAATCAATCTGCTGTGCCGCTTCATCATAATACTGCAACACCAGATCCTTGCTCAGGCTTTTCACCGCTTGCGGATACAACACATGTACTTTTTCGTCACCGCCAAAATCGCCGAGCAAAATCGACACACGGTTGGTCACTTTGTCCAGAATATCGTAGCGCACCAATGCGCCGAACAATTGATTATCTTCTACATTAGGCTTGCCTGCATGCGCAATTTTTTGTGCCAGCCCGGCAATAAACACACTTCGCGAATCATCGCTGATCAGCCGCTCGTAGCTGATCCCTGCATCTGGCAATATCAATATACTGCGCCGAATCGTGTCCAGCTTCATCAGCAAATCATTGCGAAACTCGGTTATCTGGTCTTCACCTTCAATGTTCAAATTCTCTGCCATGTCTTTTCCTTCAATTGCTATTGCAGCGCCACCCCTTCTTGACGCCCCAAAGCCAGCTCATCAAACTTCCTACTCAGCTGCCATGTTCGCTCGAACGTCTGCGTGCTGATATACTCGTTCCACAATCGCCCCACCGGATCTATTGTATGGCCGTTCGTTTCAGCGGCCTTGTATAGGGGATCTTCACTCATGCCAGTCATAATTTTGGAGCGTTCAACACGTGTCAGCCCCATTACCTGCATCGTATCTTCCATGGATGCCCACCCCAATGCAGCAATATGATCGCGTGATACACCTTCACGTAATACTTTGGGAACGTTGCAAGGCCCGTCTGGCCCATTCTCGGAACCAATCGCCGGGTTGACATGACGCAAGACATCATATTCCACTTTGTATCTAACCAGCGCCTTCAACAGGCTGTCATCGAAAAAGCTATGTTTATTATCGCGGATTTTGCCAGCGAGCGCCTTCAATCCTTCATTGATCGATGCGCCATCTGTAAAATAGCTCTGCACCTCATCCGGCTTATTATATTTCTTTAATGCATCGTTTTTGGTGTGCTCCATAGCTTCACGCATGAAGCGCTGAAAACCCTCTAAAAAATCAGTCTCCTTTATACGCGTTTCGCGCCCTTGACTGACACGTTCCATGCGCTGTACCCACACGCCTTTCTCTGGCTCCGCCACCTGTGTCTCAGACGTCTGTGCTTCAGATTCTTGCATGGCCTCTGTCATTACTACTCTCCCGTCCGTGCATACACAGCCAGTAATAGCAGCAATTCGTTAGCAAAAGGTAAAGACGCTAAGCCAGACGCGTTTTAACCGCCTGAATGATCGCATCCGAGGTGATACCGAACTGCTTATACAGCTCGCCCGCCGGTGCCGAGGCACCAAAGCCCTGCATGCCGACAAACGCACCATTCTCACCGATATAGCGCTCCCAACCAAAGCCTATGCCTGCCTCGCACGCCACTTTCACGGCGTCTTTTGGCAGCACTTCGTCGCGATAGCTTTGTGGCTGCTGCTCAAACAGCTCCCAGCATGGCATCGACACCACGCGCACGGCCACCCCTTGTTCGCGCAGCTTTTCGGCCGCTTCCACGCATAAATGCAGCTCCGAACCTGTGCCCATCAGCACCGCTTGCGGGTTATCATCCGAAGCCTCCGCCAACGTATACGCACCATAGGCACAGAGATTCTCTTCCGTGTAGCTATTGCGCAAATGCGGCAGCCCCTGACGGCTGAGTGCCAGCACGCTCGGCGCTTTGTCGCTGCCCACCGCCAATGCCCAGCATTCAGCGGTTTCGGTGGCATCGGCCGGACGCATCATCTGTACATTCGGCATCGCTCGCAGGCTGGCCACATGCTCCACCGGCTGGTGGGTTGGGCCATCTTCGCCCAGCCCAATCGAATCATGCGTCATCACATAAATCACGCGCTGCTGCATCAATGCCGACAGGCGAATCGACGGACGGCAATAATCGGTAAACACCAAAAACGTGCCGCCATACGGCACAAAACCACCATGCAATGCCAGCCCGTTCATGGCCGCGGCCATACCGTGCTCGCGCACCCCGTAATAAATGTAATGCCCCTTGTAATCAGGTGCGGCCACTGGTTCCTGGCCTTGCGCTTTGGTGTTGTTCGATCCAGTCAGATCCGCCGAGCCACCAAGCATCGCCGGAATATGCGGGGTCAATGCATCCAGCACATTCTGCGACGATTTACGGGTCGCTTCCTTAGGCGCATTTTCCGCCAGCTGCTTTTTCAGCTCGTTAATCGCATTCATCCAACCATCAGGCAGCTCGCCGCTGACGCGACGCGCAAACGCATCACCCTGCGCATCCGCATCCAGACGCTCACTCCACTCCGCAAAGGCCTTGCCGCCTTGCGCGCCAGCGGCACGCCATGCATCCAGCACGTCCGACGGAATCTCAAAATCGCCATGCCCCCAGCCCAGACGCTCACGCGCGCCCTTAATTTCATCCGCACCAAGCGGCGCACCATGGCTCGAGGATTTACCCGCCTTGGTAGGCGCACCTTTGCCGATTTCGGTTTTGCAGGCAATCATGCTCGGCTTATCGCTTGCTTTGGCATTATAAATAGCCGACGCAATCGCCACCGGATCATGCCCGTCTACACTCTGGGTGTGCCAGCCGCAGGACTCGAAGCGCTTAATCGTATCTTCGCTGACCGCCAGGCTGGTCGGCCCGTCAATCGAGATGCCATTATCATCAAACAGCACAATCAGCTTATCCAGCTGCCAATGCCCCGCCATCGAAATCGCTTCCTGACTAATCCCTTCCATCAGGCAGCCATCGCCGGCAATCACAAATGTATGATGATCCACCAGCGCATTACCATATTCCGCATTTAGCAAACGCTCTGCCAGCGCCATGCCCACCGCATTGGCCAGCCCCTGCCCCAGCGGGCCGGTGGTGGTTTCGATACCACTTGCATGGCCAAACTCCGGGTGGCCTGCGGTTTTAGCGCCCCACTGACGGAAATTCTTGATCTCATCAAGCGTCATATCCTCATACCCGGTCAGATACAGCAATGCATATTGCAGCATCGAGCCGTGCCCCGCCGACAACACAAAGCGGTCGCGGTCTGGCCAGTTGGGATGTTTGGGGTCATATTTCAGAATGTCACGAAACAATACCGTCGCCACATCGGCCATACCCATTGGCATGCCCGGATGCCCCGAGGCCGCTTTTTCCACCGCATCCATTGCAAGGGCGCGAATGGCATTGGCCATATCCTGATGTGAAACATGGGAGTCGGTGGTTGGTGCAGTAGCAGCGGTCATAGGTCAAGCATTCCGAATGGTTGGTTAGCAGAAATCGGGCATAGCATAACAGCAAAGATCAAGATGAAAACTGCAATTTTCATCCGCGCGCACTTCACTCTTGCCTTGCGGGTTTGCACTGCTATTATCGCACAGGCTAACAACGATTTAGCCGTTTTTTTTCAACACGACACCCGCTTTACGACAACCAACAAAAAGGCGCTCGGATGACCAACGACACCTCTTCTACGCTGGCAACTGCCATGCAACGGCTGCACCAATCGCTGGACACGCTGGATAAGGCGGTCGAACAAAAACTGGCGCATGGCGCTGCTCAGCCTGCCACCGCCGATGCAGACGCACTGGTGGAAGAAGCCACCCGCGACTATGCCGAACGTGTGAGCATTCTGGAAGCCGAATGCGACAATTTCACGCAGGAAAACGAAGCGCTGCGCGAAGAAAATATCCGCCTGTCCAACCAGCTGCAACAGCTGCAGGACGAGCATATCCAGCTCAAGCAGGTGACCGACAAAGCCACCGAAAAGCTAGACTCCACGATCAAACAACTTGATCTGATCGCGGAGGGCTGAGCATGAGCACCACCACCATTACGATTGCGAATCGCGAATATCAGATGACCTGCGACGACGGGCAGGAAGCGCATTTGCACAAGCTGGCGCAGCAAATTGATGACCGTTTGCGCAAGCTCGCACAGCAAATGGGCAACCGTGTGCCACAAGATATGCTGTTTGTGCTGGCACTGGTGATGCAGGCCGACGAACTGCACGATTTGCGCGCCGAGATTAATGGGCTCAACCAGCAGCTCGCACGGCTGGAATCAGGCGACGGCGCTGCCATTGCCAACGCCCAACTGCAAGAGACCGAACAAGCCATGGCCGCCAGCGTCGACGATATCAGCGCACGGCTGGACGCCATCGCCCAAAAAATCCTCGTTTAATAATCCTCGTTTAGCAATCTGCATTAAATAATACGTACAACACACCAAGCACAGGAATATAATCATGCGCACTCTAGGACTACTCGGCGGTATGAGCTGGGAATCAACCCGCGAATATTACCGCATTCTCAATCAGGAAGCCCGCGCCGAACTGGGCGGCCTGCATTCGGCCAAACTGCTATTGCACTCGTTTGATTTTGCCGAGATCGCTAAACTGCAGCATGACGATAAATGGGACACGCTGGGCGACATGCTGGCCAACGCCGCACAAGGCTTGCAGGCCGCAGGCGCTGATGCCGTGCTCATCTGCACAAACCTTATGCATAAAGTAGCCCCACAGGTGGAAGCCGCGATTTCCATTCCGCTATTGCACATGGTGGATGCGGTCGCCGAATCCATCCGCAACAACGGGCAAAACAAAGTGGCGTTACTTGGCACGCGCTTCACCATGGAAGAGCCGTTCTACCGCGAACGTCTGGGGCAGCAGCATGGCATCGAAGCCATCATCCCGTCTGAGGCAGACCGCCAGATCGTGCATGATGTGATTTATAACGAGCTGTGTCAGGGCATCATCAGCGAGCAGGCACAGGCGGAATATATCCGTATTATCAAAGCATTGCAGGCAGATGGCGCGCAAGGCATGATCCTTGGCTGCACCGAGATTGAGCAGCTTGTCACCCCGGAAGTGACCGATGCCTGCCTGTATGACACGGCACGCATCCACGCCGAATATGCCGCACGCTACATGCTGGAGCCGGTGCGTCAGCCTGCCAAAGCCAGCGCCTAAAAAGCGACATTAGGGCTACCGAATCCCATTGAAATGGGCGATAGCGTTACTATATAATGGTGAAGGATACTGCGCGGTGCGTGAGGCCAATCACTCCGGACCGATGCTTACTCTTAGGGAGCTGTCCCTGACCTCGGCCGTGGCCTTGGTTAAACGGCACCCACCTGTACTAACAGGTCACGAGAGGATTTATGTGCGCTCACGGCCAGCGCGGTTCCTTCAGCCCATCTCAGCACTCGACTCTTTGGGGCGGCTTGGCTATTATTATGCCATGCAAACACCGCAACCAGACAATGCACTCATCAAACAAAAAATGCGCCAGCAAGCTCTGGCCAAACGGCAATCCATTGCGCATGCAGCGCATTTGACCAGCTCAGAAGCGCTGGCCAATCATTTTGCCGACCATCCCATGCTTGGCATGGCCGCCTCGTTTGCAGGCTATCACGCAGTGCGCGGCGAAATCGACGTGCTGCCTGTTTTCAAGCGTATGGCGCGCTACAATAAACCCACGGCCCTGCCCCGCATCAACGAAGCCAAACGGTTGGATTTTCATCTCTGGCGTCAGGGCGATGTGCTGGAGCGCGATGCGCTGGGCATTTCCGTACCGTCGGTGAGCACCGAAAAATTTCTGCCCGAGCTGGTGCTGGTTCCACTGCTTGCTTTTGACAGTTTTGGCAACCGTCTGGGCTATGGCGGCGGCTATTACGACCGCACCATGGCGCATCTGCGTGCGCAGGAAGAAAAGCCCCCGCTATTTGTGGGCGTGGCGTTCAGCAGTCAGGAAGTGGAATATATTCCCAGCGAAGCGCACGATGCTACACTTGACGGGATTCTAACCGAGCTGGGTGTCAGCATGTTCAACGCATTTGGAATCTAAGGGCGCAATTTAAGCTGACGGGATTTAAGCTGGCAAGGCAGCGCGGCTACTATTATACTTAACATCACACAGCAAAAAGGGCGTGCAATGCAACAAGGTGATGATAATCAACGTGGGTTTAGTCTGGTAGAATTATCCATTGTGCTGGTCATTCTGGGGCTGCTGGTTGGCGGCATTTTAACAGGCCAAAGCCTCATCCGCAGCGCCGAGCTCAAAGATATCACCAGCGACATACAACAGTTCACTGCCGCCATTGTTCAGTTTAAAGATGAATATGGCGCATTGCCGGGTGACTATGCTAACGCCACCGACATTTGGGGCACCGCGGCCTCGTGCCCAGGCACCGCTTCCACGCCCAGCACAAGCGAGGCCACCTGCGATGGAAATGGCAACCGGATGATACAAAGTGACACCACTGTATCAGAACGTTTTCGCAGCTGGCAGCATCTTGCCAATGCCGGATTGATCGCAGGCAACTATGCGGGCGTACCTGGCTCTGCTGGCCTCAATCACGCCGTGATCGGGTTTAATGTTCCCTCCGCGGTTGGCGGCGAAGTAGGTTACACGCTGACCTGGACAGGTGGCAACGCTTCACTCTATCCCTCCGCTAATGATAACCACGTCATAATGGTGGGCGGCGATGTCAACAGCAACAATGCAACCGTAGACAGGGTATTCACCCCCCGCGAAGTATATTCTATCGACCGTAAAATCGATGATGGCAGGCCAGGTCTTGGCACGATTATGCCGATTATAGTGGTGAGTAATTGCGTCACGTCAAATAATCCTGTAACGGCAGAATATTCATTGGAGAATGACAGCAAAGACTGCGCATTTCTGGCCACAAACTTTCTCGATGCACTCTAGGCAGAGCCTGCTATAGTGCGCGCATGAATATTTTATTTTTCGGAGATGTCGTAGGTCGCGCCGGACGCGATGCTATTTTCAACCACTTGCCGCGCTTGCGTAGTGAATTCGAGCTGGATGCCGTCATCGTCAGCACCGACAATGCCGCCGGTGGGTTTGGTGTCACCCCCTCGGTGGCCAAGCAATTTCTGGAGGCAGGCGTCGATGTGCTGACAGGCGGCGACCATGTGTGGGACCAACGCGACGCACCGCAATTGCTCGAAGAAGAACCGCGCTTGCTGCGCCCGCATAATTTTCCCGATGGCACCCCCGGCAGCGGCTGCCGCGCGTTCACCCTAAAAAATGGCAAAACCCTGCTGGTATTGCATTTGCTGGGTCAGGTGTTTCACCGCGAATATCTCGACTCGCCATTCGCCTGTGCCGATGCCGCACTCAAACCCTATACGCTTGGCAAAAATGTGGATGCGATTCTGGTCGACATGCATGCCGAGGCCACCTCGGAAAAGAACGCTATGGGTGTCTATCTGGATGGGCGCGTCAGCGGTGTAGTGGGCAGCCACACGCATATTCCCACCGCCGATGCGCGTATTTTGCCTGCTGGCACCGCCTACCATACGGATACAGGCATGTGCGGCAATTACGACTCAGTCATCGGGTTCAAACCCGAGACACCACTCTCCATCTTCACCAGCAAATTGCGCAAACAGCGTATGGAAGTGGCAACCTCAGGCGGCAGTATTGCTGCCACCATGATCAGCACCGACGACAAAACCGGTCTCGCCACCCGCATTGTGCCTATTTTGCGTGGCGGGGTATTCGACACATCCGCAGCGTAAAGCTCACCTGCAAACAGGCACAAAAAAACCGCGCTCAATGGCGCGGCTTTTTCGTAACCAATTACAGAAATAGGTTTAGTCTATACTTTCATCGACTTTCTTCGCGCGGCTTTTCTTTTTCGCCTCGCTCGCGGTCAGCTTCACCAGCTTGTGGTTCTTTTCGTCCCAGCTATAGGTGTTCACGATGGTTTTGGTGCCGGTCGCGACAATATCGCCGTTTGGCAGCTGCAACACATCAAACCCTTTTTGCAGTGATTCGTTAATCAAAGAAGACGACTGACGCAAATAATCCGGATCACTCATCAGTTCCGACAAATCAGATTCCACCGATGAGGCCGCTTCTTTGGCCTGATTGGTTGTAGCCTGCAGGGCTTTACCTAATGCATTTTTATACGCCATATCTCTTCCTTCATTCATCGCGCCCTGTCTTGGCAAGGCTATATTCCCACTCAACTCATAGTCTAAAAAAACCTGCATTACAGCGCAATAGCGCGTGCTACAGAACCCTTTCTACGAGGGCTTAATCCTTAAGATGTGGTACGATAGACACACATCGCGTTAGTAATTTATTAACCTTTTGATAGTCCTTCAACCTCTATAGGGCAAGCAAAAAAAGCCCCTTTTCTCCAAATGTAACACGACTGTCATGCATTAGGACAATGGCAGGCTCGCCCTTACAGCCCAAAAAAAATGGCCCGGTTGGCGAACCAACCGAGCCCTAGGAGCTAGACGACTTCAGAGCTAATCGTTAAATCTGGGTCAGCTGTTCCAGCAACTCATCGGAGGTACTTACCACCCGTGTGTTGGCCTGATACGAGCGTTGCGCTACGATCAGGTCGGTTAGCTGTTCACCCAGATCCACATTGGATTGTTCCAGCGAGCCAGACACAATGTCACCGGCTCCGTTTTCACCTACTTCACGCAGGTTGAAATCACCGGATTGATTGGTTTCTGCATACACATTCCCGCTGAGAGAGCGTAAACCGTTCGGGTTAGAGAACATAACCACTGGCAATTGATACAGCGCCTGTGTTTCACCATTGTCGAAACTCGCCTGTACAATACCCTCTTCGGTAATGGTTACATTCACCAACTCACCGACACCCGCACCATTCTGGTCCACGTCGGCTTCGTAATCCGCATCAAACTGGCTAAGTCCGGTCGTGTCACCAAATACCAGCGCACCTTCTGTGCCCAGCGGCGAACCGGCGGTTCCCCAGTCGATGGTGATCTCACTTGGCGCTGCGCCATTTGTCCAGTTGATCTCGATAGGATCGGACAATTGCGACGAAATGCTACGCAGCGAACCGTCACCGTTGAAGCGTATATTACCAACCGCAACCTGACCATTAGGCAGCAGCGAGCTCACCTCGGTGTCATCGGCGGCATATACTTCCACCGCCCATTCGTTGGTGTCGATTTTGATAAAGCCAAGGCTCAGATCGTGGCGCGTACCCTGCGCATCGAACACCTGAATAGGACGCGAATATTGCGGCACCAGATCGCCGGAAGCGATGTTATCACCCACCACGCCACTCGAGTCATAACGCGGCCCTAACGTACCGGTCGACTGCGCGGTGTAAATGTTACTATTCAGCGAATCTACCAGACCGAATTCTGCCAGCAGACTACCCTGGTTGGATTCACCCAGAATCGAAATCGTTTCTGTACCGGCACCTGCGGCAGAACCACCTGCCGTACCAGCGGTGTTAAATGCACCCGGAATACGGAAGGTATAATCCGCACCCGCGTTCACCGATACCACTTCGAATGCACGGGTAGGCAGCGAGTTAGGGAAGTTGCCAGGCAAACCACCCGTACCAACCAGGCCACCTGCATTCTGGATCACAATGTAGTCACCCACGTTCAGCGTAGTTGGGAAACCTGCATCGGTTACCACGACGTCAATATCGGCACCTGCTGCCGTTGCCGGCACAGTCACGCTGTTCGCAGCCGTTGGCATTGGGAATGCATCAATCCCCACATCATCGAACTGGATGGTATCCAGTGGGTCATCCACACGAATTTGCAGCTCGGCTTCTGACTGTGGGTTTGCCACTACCGCCGACACACCTTCATCGCCATTGACCAGATTGGCCAGGCTTTGCAGCGTATTAAAGCGACGTGTGCTTTGTGTTACATTTTGCAGGTCAAGCTCGCTCACCCAGTCAATACCGCGCAGAGAGCCTGTGCCTGTAGCATCACCGTTGGCAAAAGTTACCGCTTCATTCGGATTCTCTGCCGATACAAACAGACGACCGTTTGTCACGCGTGAGGTCAGTCCATTCACCTCGTTAATAGCCGCCGACAGGGTCAGAAGGCTGTTAAATTCACCCACCGTTGGGTTAGGCGAAGAAGTGGTGTAACGGAATGTCGACAAGCCCGACGTATTGGTTTCGATAGTAAATTGCAGAGCAGCCGGATTAATATCGGTTGTGCCCAACTCACCAAAGAATGCCTGCGATACGGTCGATGCATCGAAGATATTGCCGGTAAACTGACGGATATCCAACACACCATCCGCGTTCGCACCCGCACCACCGTGCGGTGTACCACCCGTGATGGTAAACTGGAAGTTATTCGCATCAATACGGCTGATAGTGAAGCTGCCGTTGAATTCAGCTGCAGGGGTCGCACCAATGTTGGCCGCCACTGCCGACAGCGAAATCTCATCGTTATCGAGCAAACCGTGGTTGGCAAGGTTCACGTTGAAGGTTGTGCTACCCGCACCACCCACAGCGGTGATCTCACCACCTGCCAGGTTATAGGTGCCGGTCACATCGGCCAGCAAATCACCGCCATTACCCGCGGCAAGGCTGGTAGAAACATCACGGCCAATCGCAAAACCGCCGTAGGTATAATCATATTGCAAACCATTACCCGTCGATACGCGGAACTGGTCACCACGATAAATGCTGTTAGTGCCCGCCAGGCCATATTCGTCTGGCACAAGAATTTCATCTGCCGAAATTTCAAAGTTGAGCGCCGACAGCTCATCCATCGTCACCGTACCCGCCTCACCTGGATAAATCTCTTCAGCTGCATCCAGATTGGCCTGGAAGGTCACTTCCGTTGTGGCAATCGCGGTACCACTCGCGGTTTCAATATTCACGGTTTCCAGCGAATCCAACACCGCAAACGATACGGTGTTACGGTTGCCGATTTCACCCGGACGCAGGCCATTCTCATCCAGCGGCCAGCCCTGCAGATAGAAACCGGCAGCATTTACAAAGTTACCTGCCGCATCCTGACGGAACGAACCCGCACGGGTATAGAGCGGCTCACCGCTGCCATCCACCTGCGCATTTACCGAGAAGAAACCGCTTCCCGACAAGGCAATATCCGTCGACGAATCTGTCGTCAGCAGCAAGCCCTGCTTGTCCACATTCATACGTGTGTTTGCGCGTACGCCACCTGTCTGATAGGCCACTGCTGTAGTGCTGTTGACTACCAGCGTTTCAAATAGCGCTTCCGATTCCTTATAGCCAACGGTGTTAACGTTCGCGATGTTGTCGGAGATCATACCGATCTTCTGGCTTTGTCCTTGCAGACCCGATACGCCTCCAAATAATGCTCCGTATAAACTCATGGTGTGTCTCCTCGTTTACTCTTTAATTCTATTGCTTCTCATGACCTGTTGTTTTAGCTCTCTGCTCCGGCTGCCACTTCAGGCTTTTGGCGTACCGCCTCTACGGCACTGGCTTTCACTATCGAACCACCCACAGTTAGCAGCAATTCTCCATCTTCCACTTCTGCTGCCGTCACCGTGCCGGTTGTGTAGGTTTTGGTTTCTACTTTTTCACCCAAGGCATTACGTGCTTTGACATTGATAAAGTATAATCCGTTCGGCTCTGTCTCACCGGTGTACGGATTGGAACCATCCCATCCCACCAGGTTCTTACCTGCAAATGTCGTGCCATTTCCGCTAAATACAGCGCGGCCCGATGCATCGGTAATCAACACATCCACTTTCTCTGCCGGCATATCAAGGCTGTAAGCGAAGCTCGCCCGGCCATTTTGCAGCAGGCCTGCATTACCTTCCGCATCAACCACCTTGCCGATATACCCCAGCCCTTTTTCAATCGGGCTTTCTTCCTGCATACTGATCAGTTTTTCCAGATTCGCATTGGTAGCCAATTGCTGCTCTACGCCGGTAAAGGCAACCAGCTGATTGGTAAACTGGTTCACATCCAGCGGCTCGGTCGGATCCTGATTTTTCAGCTGCGTGGTCAGCAAAAGCATGAAGTTATCAAAATCATCAGACAGCTTCTGTTGCCCAACCTCTGCTTTCGACGGATTGGTTTCCTGACGAATATTATTCAGCGCTGGGTTGGTCGGCTGTGCCGCTGCGTTTAAAAGTTCATCCATTGCTCTGTCTCCTTATGCCTGAATGTCCAGACCGTTACTCACCGTCAGGGTGTAATATCCGGTCATCGCATCCATATATTGCATTTCCTCTTCCACTTGTGCGGCTCCGTCATAAGCGCGAGTGGCGTGTTGCGCCTGTTCGCTTTCTTCGTCTCCGCGTTGACTCTCTTGCTGCAAGTTAAATTCCATTTCGTTTGCATCTGCTTCTATGCCAGCTTCTTGCAAGGATCGTTCCAGTTGGCGCGCATCACGCTGTAAAAGTTCCAACGTGTCTTTGCTATCGGCCGTTACCACCACATGTGCGCGGCCATCCTGTACTTCCATTTTTATTTCCACACGGCCCAGATCAGCAGGGTCGAGCTGCACTATGATACGGTCCTGACCCGCATTCACCGCCTGTTTGATGGTCACACCGACCTGATCGCCAGGCGTTGCACCATGCGCTACTTTCACGGTTTTCGCGGCGTCCGATCCCTGATGCATGCTGCGATTAATCTCTGCATCTGCGCTCAGATTATTTGCCATTGCATGCGATGCATTACCTGTATGGCTGCCCGTTGCGGATTGCGACTGGGCAGAATCTGCCGAGTCGGTTTGGGTCGTGCCAAGATCACGCACCACGTCACCATTCGTATCCATCTGCATTGCCATTTGCTGTGCCGATTGCTGTGACGCTTGCTGTGCAGCATTTGGCAGCTGTGTCTGTGTAGGCTTTGCCGCCATTGGCTGCGACTGCGCTGCTTGCGCTTTATCACTGGCAGCATCCACTGCCCCGTTTGGCAGCCTCACTTCACCATTCTCGGTTGTCAGTTGTGGACGTGCTGCCTGACTGCCGGCCTTCAGACTTTGCGCACTCACATCGCTACTGGATTTCACCAGCATGTCGCTGCTGGCCGAACCGTCTAGCGTGCTGATACGCATGCCAGCGGCATCACTGCGCGCCTCGCCCGCTGCGGGCATTACCCCACCTGTTGCATTCGCTGCATTCAGTCCATTCTTTGCACCACCTACGGCATTGATTTTATCTACCGACGGCAATAGCTGAAGTGGCAAACGCTCTTTAGTAGGCATGTCATACACCACCGCCGCTACGGGCGTGGCTGCAATAATCTCACTCGCACGCTGGCTATCGGTCTGCCATGCCGCGTCGGTCGCACCTGCCACCTGCAACATATCATCCTCACCGCCTTCCATTTCTTCCGCCGCCGCTAATGCGGCAGCAATGGCGGCATCACGCGCCTCTACATCGGTTTCATTAATAATGCGCACCGTGCTGCGCGCGGCTTCCACAATGCTTTCTTTCGCTACAACCACCTGCGTTTCCGCGTTACGCCCTTTTACATCTATTGGCGTCTGCGCAGCCATTTCATCAGCCAGCTGCTCTTCCGCACTATCCTCAGGATTCGGCATCAATGGGTCTTTTGGCTTATCGCCCGCCAGCAACTCATGCTCGCCCTCCTCGTCTTTTTCATCCTCCGTATCCTGACTTTGCGCCGCTTTCATCGGGTCGTTACCCAACAGAATATCCAGCAAAATATCACGCTTCAGCTTTTGCAGATCCAGACTGCTATCCTCGCGGACTTTGTCAGCCAGCATCAACTCGATTTCTTCAACAGAAGGCGCATCTTCTGGCAAAAATGCCTCCAGCTCAGCAGGCTTAGGCAGCCCCGTTTGATCGGGCATTCGCACCGCTGCTGCGTCATTGGCGGCCAGCCTCTGCATGGCTTCTAATTGTTTTTTATGATGATGGTTCGGCTCCAGCTTGGCATTGGCTAACGCCATTACATCAGCGAAAGGGGTACCTTCCAGTAATGTTTGGTTAGTCGCACGGTGCTTTTCGTCCCCTTTTGCATCTGCCGAGGCGGAAAGCATGCTCATCAAGCTAATATCCATAGATAGAACCTTTCTTCTAACACGTGTCGCAACATATTATGCAAGCAACGTGCCAGTTGGGCCTTAGGTCTATCTAACTAATATATAATGGTTTTAGTGCTCAGCGCGGGCAGACATACGATGGAAATATTGCCGTTTTTTACCAGCGGGCATTTTTTGCCGCGCCACATCGCTCAGGCAGAAAAGGTGACGCCCGCCTTCACAGGATGCGATGTAGTCGTATCGTCGGATGTATTTTCCTCCGCGCCTTGTACCGTTGGTGCAGCGGGCGGTTGCGGCGGCGTATCAACTGCGCCTTGCGGTGCAGGCGTTGGCTGTGCGCCGGTTGCCGGCGGTGCCGCAGCTGGGCTTGCTTGCGGTGCAGCAGGCGCTGCCGCCTGTTCGCCTTCGTCGGTTTCGCCTTTATCAATTCGGTTCCACACATCGCGCATGCGTTTCAGCTCATCAATAATCTCGTCGCAGGTTTCCAGCTTGTTCGTGCGATGCACCGACATAATTCGCGAATCAATGTAAGAATAATAATCATAGAGCGAACGCGCCACCGCATCGCCCGCCTCAAAATCCAGACAGCTTTGCAAGCCCATCAGAATTTCGGACGCGCGCACCAGCAAATTATAGCGGTCTTCGATACGGTTCTCTTTGATAGCCTCTTTGGCTTGCTGCACAAATCGAATCGCGCCCTCATACAGCATCACCACCTGTTTGGTTTTGGCAACCGTATGGGTTGCCTTGCTATATGCGCTATATGGATTTGGCGTAAATGGGGACATACCTTACATTCCTTCAGGCTTGGCACTGATAGTTAGTAATATGGTACGCAGGCAGGAGGCGTCAAGCGGTCATTACACTGTTTTAGCCAGCTGCTTCACGTGCCGACGACTGTGCCGCCAGGCTTTGAAGCAACGTGTTGGCCTGTGCAATAGCCTGCTCCAGCGCTGAGAATTGACGCAGCAATTGCGAACGGTATCCTTCGATCTGTTCATCAATACGGTCAATTTCGCGTTGCAGACGGTCATTGGTATCGCTTAGCGTTTCCAGCTCCAGCGATAACGCACCATTATCTTCTTCCAGAATATTATCGAGGGTGTTGAACACACGATCACCTACACCCTGACTGATATTCACATTCACCGTCTGGTCATCGGTATCCGTATACAGCAATGTCAGACCATCCAGCACCGACTCTGCGCGTCCGCTTAGCACTACACCGCTACCACCTGCCAGCGGTTCCGCATCCAGATCAATGGTGACCATCGCACCTGTACTATCTTCATACGTTGCCTGATAGATGCCATTGGTCTGATCCACGTTCAGCTCGAAATTGGATATGCCAAGCGTTTTGGTGCGTTGGAACACGGTCAGGTTCGGGTCATCACTGGTAAAGTCGAATTCGAAAATACGACGCACTGCCTGATAATCCGCCTGTAGCGACGCTTCCAGCTGTTGCTCATCAATACTGATAATGTTACGCACAAACGGGGTTTCTTCATCCCCCGGGAAGTCACCAAAATTAACCCCAATATCTGCCAGACGGTCAGGATTGCCGGCGGTAATACCCTCTACCACGGACGCTATTTCCGTATTCACGCGGCTGATGATGCTACGCAAAGTGCTATTGCCCGCCAACAAGGAAGATTCAGTCGGTGTACCGTCTTCTTCCAGTTCACGCTGCTTCGCGGCAAAAATACGGAATTCGTTATACGCATCCGCAAAACTGAAAATCGCATTCTTGGCCAGCTCCGTATCCGGCTCGATCTTCACCTGCACATCATCGCCCGGAGAGGTTTCCGACAGCAGATTAAAGGTCAGCCCGTCAATCACATCATCCACCGAGTTAGTGCTACGTGTAACCGCTGTACCATCAACAGTAAATTGCGAGTCTACTGCATCTTCCAACACCGCAAAACCCACATTGAAAATGCCGTTATTGGTGATTGGCTGGCTGTATTTTTTGTCAAAGTACGTATCAAGCTGCGCCGCTTCGCTGTTGTTGAGCGTGCGGTTAAACAGCGCCACTTCCGACACTTTACCTTCGAAATAATTGCCATTAGCTGCAATCGTACCATCTGGTAAAGTGGCACTATTCAAAATACCGCCAATCGCAACATCACCCGTATGCGCATTCATTTCCTGCAAATTACCCACTTGATCCATCTGCACACCATTCACAAAGCCTGTGAATGTGTTGGCAGGATCAGTTGCGCCCGGATTGGCTGATGCATCAAATTCTACACGGATATTATAATTCTCATTCGGATTTACTGTGCCCAGATTGACCACTTTGGTCTGCTCACCCGCAGCCCATTCCTGATCATTATACGCAACCGCAAACAAGGTTGCTGCACCGCCATTGCCCGGGTCTGGTGCAATATAGACACCAAAGTTGCGCGAGCCACCGCCCTGTTCATAGATGGTTTGCACGCCCGACACATCCGCACCGGTTTCAATCGCAAAGGCGAATGTCTTTTGATCGTACGGCCCGTTTGTGTTGATGTCGGCAGTATTGCCCACTTGATACGCGCCATTAACGCCCGCAAAGTCAATCACTGCACGGGTATTATCGCCACCGCCATTTGCCAGATTTGGCGTGCCGCCCTGTGCGGTCAACGTCGTGTTACCTGTTGTGTCCGAAGGCGCGGCTAACGCCCCGTCAGCCGGGTTATTGGCAGTATCACCATCGCCATTCACATCATCTGCAGCCAGGCGGAAAATCGCATCATTCGTTACAAATTCCGGAACAACCGGCTCGCCCAAATCATAGTTTGATACCGTACCCGTGGTCACAGTTTTCAATGACAGGCGGAAATTGCCTTCCGATACCTTAATAACGTTGGCTTCAACATCGCTCAGCTGTGTTACCGCATTGATCTTGGCAACCACCTGATTCAGCGAATCGCCGTCTTCCAGTTCGATGTCGATGCCATCGGCACCCAATGTCAATGTACCTGCATTAAACGGCCCACCACCGCCAACGGCTTGTGTATCTGCATCCGCCAGTGCGAACGTTTCGGTTACTTTCGTATTTTGCGTTGCCAGCTGGTCAATCTCGATATCGTAATTCGACACCGATGCACCTGGCACGGCAGTTACCGACAGGAAATTATTGGCAGCCAGACCACCGCTGGTGCCTGACAACAACGCGTTGCGATATTCAAAAATATTGTCGGCATCGTTATTTACGCCTGGAGGATTACGCAGGAAATTCGCGGCATCCTGAAAACGCACCAGAATATTTTCCAGCTCCTGAAATGCGCCTGACTTTTCAACGTTGCTTTCAATGCGTTCTTCCAATTGCACAGCAGGCAGACGTTTCGCTGTTGTCAGCTCCTCGATTAATTTCTCTGTATCCAAACCGCCCGAGCTATTGCCTGTAACAACAGTCTTGCCGTTCTGCTGAGAAATATTACCTAATTGAATGGACGTTACCATACATTACTCCTGTTAGGTGCGTGTTGTTCACCTTCCTACTATGCAAAGATTGTACCATTTTATGGTACCGTTATTCCAGCATTCTATCTATGCGCGCCCTGTATCGCGCATACGGGCTTTATGCCTCTATCGCTATTAATGCTTCGCGGGCTGCGCCCTTCGACTCCAGAAAACGTACAATGTCCGGCTCTGGAATATACGTCACTTTACCGTCGCGTAGCGAGGTAAAGCGGGTCACGAATTGCCCGGTGCTATCTTTAAAGATAGTAAATTTTGTATCACTCACTGCAAATACGTCTTTGAACAATTGTTGCGCTGCGCGTTCCACCTGCGCTTGGCGTTTTGCATCAGTGCTAGCCGGTTGTGCACCCTTTTCAACAGCAGGGACACCTACCGGTTCTTTCTGAACATCTGATTTTTTCGCTGCAGGGAAATCAACAGCCTTTGCGCCCGACAACGTGCTTTGCGGCAAACTCTGGTTGTTAAGATTGATTTCCATTTTTCCTACTCCTCAAGAAACCTTGATCCTTTGCTTAGCGGGGGTGGCGCTCGCCACCCCCACCTTGCTTAGGTCGATTAGCCGATCAGTTTCAGCAAGTTCTGCGGCAGCAGATTTGCCTGAGCCAATACGGCGATACCAGCCTGCAGTTGAACCTGCGAGGTAGCGAACGAGGTCGATTCCGCTGCTACGTCGGTGTCCAACAGCACGCCGCGTGCGGCGTCCTGGTTCTGAATCGAGCTTTCCACGTTTGCCGCAGCAAAGTCGAAGCGCGATTGCAGAGCACCTACTTCTGCTCGTACCGAAGTTACAGCATCGATCGCAGAGTCAAGTACATCACTTGCGTTCGAAGCGTTCGCTTCAGTCAGCACATCAAGAGTTTGACCACTATAAATCGTGTCGGTCGTGATGTTGCTGATCGAAACACTCAGTGTATCCGTAGTGGTGATACCCACCTGGAATTGCAGGGCAGCGTCGCCGTTACCCGAACCGAATGCTTCTTTCAGAGCTGTTTCCAGAGCTTCTGCCTGTGCGTCGGTGCCAAACAGGATCGCCTCATCTCCAGTGGAGAATTCGATGAACTTGTTAGCATCGCTAGCACTGGTGAAACGATACGTTTGGTTAGCACCCAGTTGTGCGCCAAGATTTGGATCACTGTTGAATGCTTCACCGTTAATGGTGAATTGGATCGAACCATTCTCCGAAGAGCCAGATGGCGCATTCACGCGAATCTGGTCAACACTCAGGTCGCTAAAGTCAGAGAACTGAGCATCAACGCTGGTGCCGATCAACGAACCGGTTACAACACCGTCAGTTACGATAGGCGAACCGCCTTCGTAGCTGGTAACGGCACGGTTTTGGTAGAAAGTCAGACTTTCAAACGCTGCATCCAGACGCTGAGCGAATACATCAGCATCGCCCTGGCTGTTTACAACAGAACCGTTGTTACCTTCCAGCTGGATATCGAAGTAACCGCCATCGCTGCTGCTGAAGCGTACTTGTGTATCCGTTGTGGAGTTGGTGTCTACGTTGCCTGCAGAGTAAGTGACGTCACCAACGGTGATTTCCAGGTCAACACGGTTAGCGGTATTGAAGCTAGCTTCAAAACCTTGAACCGTACCTGTGAATGCATCATTGCTTACGCCGCTCGTGTTTACACCACCGGTAGCCGAACCATTGTTCAGGTTACCACCGTTAGTGATAGACACTTGCGCTGCAAACGTACCGGAATCGGTAACAGTCAATGTAGTACCAGCAATATCTTCAGCTGCACCTACATCAACGGTCTCGATCACTACAGTGTTGCCATCACGACGTGCTTCAATCTGATTGAAGTTGTAGTCGTTGAAGTCAGCACCTTCGTAGTTGTTGATCGCAGCAACCAGATTATCCAGAGTTTCTTCCAGATTGGAACCCACTTGGAACTCAGTTGCAGCACGGTTACCGTCGGTGTTGGTCGAAGCAGTGAAGCTTACGTCACCTGCAGCCGTACCGATTGTCACAGTGTATGCGTTAGCACCACCTGCAGCAAGCAGATCGTCTTGCAGATCAGCGTCAGCTACGTCTGGCAGAATGATTTCTACCGAAGACTTGCTTTGATCCTGACCGGTCAGCACGTTGTTACCAATGGTACCCACACCAATAGTGTCGCCAGCGCCGATACCCAGATCGTCACCACCGTCAATATTGAAGGTCAGAGGCACGACGGTGTTACCACCACTTTGTGCTGTTTGGTTAGCAGACAGACCGTTGAAGCCACCACCATCGGAGATGTCAACTGCGGTGTCAAACTGACCTGCTTGGGTTGCCTGGTTGTACTCGTAACGGATATTGTAGTTACCTGCACTACCGATAATCTCAGCCGAGAAACCAGTAGAAGAGGTGTTAGCATTAATGCTGTTAACAATATCTTGCAACGAGTCACCTGCTGCCAGTGTACCACCAGCCAACAAGTCAACGTTACCAGTACCTGGATCAACCAGAATTTGGTCACCAGTTTTGAACGGAATGTTATCCGTACCACCAGTACCGTCCACCACCGAAGCAGTGATGCTAGCAGCAGCAACAACACCAGCTTCAAACATGTCGGCATATGCTTTGTTGCCGCTCAGGTCGGTACTTGCAACCACGTTAGCCTGGTTGAAGAAGGTCGATGCGTTGAAATCGATCGTGTAACCATCACCTTGGCTACCACCTTGATCAGCAGTGATACGGAAGCTGTTACCGGTGCTGCTGTAAGAAGCTTCTGATACAGCAAGTACATCAGCTTCAGTCAGACCACCAGAACCGATATCTTCGATACCAACGTTGTTCAGAGTAGTTACCAGGTTTTGCAGAGTTTCCTGGATGGTACCACCAACTTCGAATTGGTTAGCGCTAGCCGCTGCACCTACTGCTTTCGCAGTAAAGGTTACACCGTTCAACACCAGTGTGTTACCCACCGCAACGTTTTTGGTCAGGGTAATAGAACCAGTCGATTGGCTAGCCGCTTCAGCGTTGTCAGCTACGTCAACACGCTCAGACAGCGAACCATCCAACAGGGTCACACCGTTAAAGTTGGTTTGACCAACCAGACGGTCGATCTCTTGAGTCAGGTTTTGGAATTCCTGATTCAGGAAGCCACGTTCTGCAGAAGTCAGCGAACCAGCACCCGCTTGTACGGCGATAGCTTTTTGACGTTGCAGAATGTCGGTAACCTGCGCCAGCGCACCGTCAGCCACCTGCAGAAGGCTAGAGCCCTGCGTGGTGTTCAACAGCGCGGTACGCAGAGTAGTAACGTTAGTACGCAGCGACGTACCAGCCGAAAGAGCTGCTACATCGTCCGCTGCGCGAACGATACGGTCACCACTCGACAGACGAGCGATCGACGAAGACGACTGATTAGTCGCTTTACCGATGTTCGACTGCGCGGAATACGCGGCAATGTTCGTGTTAATGGAATTAAGAGCCATGATTAGATCTCCTACTTGGATTGTTAGAACATACGAGCTACTTGCTCATCTATAAATGCGATTCACTTCGAAATCGCACAGATCACACATTAACAGCTAACTCTTAATAAACCGTTAACGGCGATCAAAAGGCTGGCTAAACCGACTATCATTCTTGATGGCGCTTGATTCAGCCGACGGAACTACGTTCCATTACAATTAGTATACGAAATTTTGGCAACCATGTCACCCTTTATTATAAAAAAATAACATAGGTTTGTTTTGGTACAATGGGAAAAAGCGCCGCCCCGAAGGGCGCGGCATGCATTTGTTATATATACAGGAATTACAGGCTAATAATCGCCCATCAGACTACGCAGGCGCGCCAGCCGCACCCAGCCTGTTTCGGTATAAATTTGCATGGAGAGTGTTGGGTCGGCCAAATGATCCAGAAAACGCGACAGGCTCTGTATAATGCGCACCACTTGCGCGTCGTCGATAATCCCGTCATTGACGCTACAGGCAGACATCAGCGCTAATTGCAACGTGGCAAAACGCACGCCAAGAATACTCACGCGATCCTGCACATTATCGCCAAAGCCCGCAAACGGAAACAGTGCTACGGACAATTGCGCCTGAATCCAGCGACGCAACACCGGGGCAAACACATTGCCCCAGCTTTTGCGCCATTCTTTTTCCATCGCCTGATAGGCTTCCAGCGAGCCTTCACTGGTCTGAATGCTCAGATTTTCCCAGTTCAACTTCACCTGCAAGGCCGTTTCCATATCGGCCAGTGTTTCATCCAGCCGTGGGCGGGCGGTACGTTTCGACGCGCCAATCAGTCCTTGCAATGCATTCAGCAGATTAAACGGATCGGCCGCATTGCCTTCTGCATTTGGCAGGCTGCTATCGGCATTTTTCATGTAATAGCCAGCGGCCATGGCCCAGGTGTCTTCGCTCACGCGCTGCATCGACTCAACACTTACAAACAAACGGGCAATGCTGCGCGCAGGGCTCACCTGCTCGTCGTTCACCGCGTCAATAAAGGCCTGATTCACCGCCAGCACCTGCTCGTCACTCAGCGCCTCACGGCTATAATCTTTGAGGGAATGCGGCAGCCGGTCGGTCATGCCCTGCTGGCGCACAAAGGCACCGGGCTGCATCACAGCCAGTCGCACCACTTCGGGGCATGACAGGCTAGCCGTCATGGTGTGTGTGTCCCCCACCTTACGCGTCACCCGCGGAAAGAAATGGCAGGCATCGCCCAGATAGTCTGTGCCATACGCACCATGAATGCCGCACCAGCCATTGTCATACTTGATGCAATAGTCGGTCTTGTCATCGCGTTTCATGATATAATCGGCCTCGCCGCTGCTCACAGCATCCAGCAATTCAGGCGCGTCTTGCTTATATTTATTGACGGTTTCTTCCGTCAATTGCATGCCCCAGCCCTTGCAACATGTGTCTTCACACTTATCGCCCAGACAGCTGAATTGTTCCAGAAATGATGCTCGCTCTAACGGATATGCGCTCATTACCTGCCCCCGCTCACCCGCTAGGCGCTTTTGCGTAGCGTAATGATGTTACCCATCATGTCTTTGCCGGCCTCTTTACGCAGCACGGTGGCATGGGTGTCGATCACCTCAAACCCGTTTGCTTCACCCAGCTTGGTAATATAAGCGGCATTATGCGCGTAACGTCCCGACGCACGCAGCACAAACTCGTCCACATCGTCGCCATTCTCCACCGACACCGAGAATAATCCGTTTGGCGCGGTGCATTGGGCGGCTTCGGCAAACAGCTCATCCAGCTTACCGATATATACCAGCGTATCCACGCAGATAACCAGATCATACTGGCGCTCATCGGCACGCATATAGCGCACCAATTCATCCACATGCACTTCATTGTAAACCCCTTTGGCCTGCGCCTTGGCGACCATTTTTTCCGACAGGTCTACCCCCACACGCATCTGCGTTGCGTCTTTCAGCGCCTCGGCACCCAGACCCGTACCACAACCCAAATCCAGCAGGCTGAGATCGGTACGTTCTTCGCCAGCTTGCGACAAGGCTTCACGCACACGCGATGCCAACACACTCGGCGTGTTGTAGCCCAGCTTCTCCTGCAAGTGCAGGTCGAACTGCTCGGCATAGCCATCGAACAATTGCGATACATATTTTTCTGGCGCCACATCGACGGTTTCGCCCTTCATCGCTTTTTCCAGATACACCAGCGACTCGTTCTCCGGCGCACCTTCCTTGGCTTTGGCAATCAGCTCCAGCGCCTCGTCATGTTTGCCCAGCGGGTTCAACAGATACACCAGCGATACCATCGCCTGCAAATTATCCGGATCCAGCTGCAGCACATGACGCAGCACGGTTTCCGCATCCTGCAGATAGCCGATATGCGTCATAATACGCGACAACATCATGTTGATATGCACATTATAGGGATTCGTCTGTGTGGCACGTTTGGCCGTGGCCAATGCCTGCTCTTCTTCGCCGTGACTAAACTGGAAACCCGCCAATAGCCCAAGCGCCTCATAGGATTGCGGCGCGCGCTGTGCCGCCTCACGGATCAGCTCCTCGCCTTCTTCCATGTTGCCTTCCTGAATCGCGACCTTGCCCAAATGCATATAGACCAGCCCGTGATTAGGATTCATGCTGCGCACTTTCTCAAAACATTTGCGCGCTTCGGCCAAATCACCCTTTTGCTGAAGGCACAAGCCCTTATGCTCGAAAATCTCCGGAATAGCTTTAATCTTCAGCGCCTTATCAAACTGACGGCTTGCTTTGTCGTAATCGCCCTGCTGCGCATACACATCGCCCAGCAGCATCGCCGTAATAACGTTCTTCGGATTTTTTTTCAGCGCCTTCAAAAACGCTTCCTCCGCCTCGTCCCAGCGGCGCAGCACAAACAGCACCTTGCCGCGCTGGAACAGATATTCAAATTCTTTCGGAGCAAACTTCAGCGCCAGATCATTGAACTTCAACGCTTTCTCATGATTCTGCGTACGCATGAACAATTCGGCCATCAAATAATAGGCCGGCGCAAAGCTTTCATGGGTTTGCAAAATATGCTGGCAGAGATTAGCGGCTTCTTGCAGCTGGTTTTGCTGCAGGTATTGCGCCGCTTGCGCATAAAGCTGACGTGCCTGATTCAGATCTTCATTGCCATTGCCGCCTAGCGGTTCAACGTGGGAGGTGCCATTGACATTCGTCATGTGCGTCCTTTCGAGAAGTTAAGCGCTCCGAATCACCGCAGCTTACGCCGTGATCGGATGTTGAATATCGTATTTGTTGTTGTGGAACACATACTGGGTTGCCACACGGCGCGTCACATCCATAAATAATGGCGCACGTGCATTCACCGACAAACGGATGGCTTCCGGCGTGCGGTGCACTGACACAATCAGCAACATAGCCAGATTTTTCGGATCAATGCTCAGGTCTTTACAGCCCGCATCAATGTCTTTCTGTTCAATAATGGGATTCTCAGGATCCAGCGGCATGGTAATGAAAGACAGGCTATCATCTTCCAGCGATTGCAGCAATTTGAAGCGCGCCAGTTTCTCACTCGGCATACTGGTCAGGCAAAACTGCATTTTATCAGGCATGCCGAGCAACCCGTTCGGAAATACGATAGGGTTTTTACGGTACACCATAATCTTGCCAAAGCGGCTCTCAATCTGCTCTTGATCTGCAGTATCTTCATTCATAATGCTTGCCTGCGGTGGCACAACAGCTTGTCCGCTGCCTGTCATTTGATACTCCTGCTCATTCATAATTCACCTCCTCGCTTGTCATACGTATATTATCCGTGTGATCCCAAACCAGAGGTGAGCTTTGAGTTTAGCCCCTTCTGGCGCGACATGCAAGCCGCGAAACCCCACATTTTTCTTGCGATTATCCTTTTTTCTTTAGTTCAGAAAATCCGACAAACGCAGTTGGTTAACCTGCGAGAACACCTGGAAAGATGCCTGCAGAACTGCCTGGTCTACCGCTACCTGTGTAGAGGCGGCCAGCACATCCGTTTTGGCGATGGTTTCGGTCACCCCGCGCCAGTATAATTCCAGCGACTGATGCCGCTCGTTAATCTGATCCAGATTCACAATCGTCGAATTGACGGTTGCTTGCACCGAGATTATGTCTCTGCTGGCGTCCTGCACCATATCC
>MDTG01279510.1_pt1 | contig 30822 bp, 30 predicted proteins | sample 811421 | NCBI WGS metagenome assembly MDTG01 (sample SAMN05326645, study PRJNA326480) | marine metagenome | isolation source: seawater | place: Pacific Ocean: South East | collected 2011
CTCTTAAGGCTATCGGAGTTAAAGAGGATGATCGAGTTGCTGTATCCGACTTTTCGTGGCCAGCCACCTGTAATGTTGTTGAAGATTTGGGTGCAATTCCTATTTTTATTGATGTTGACAGGAACACTTACAATATGTGTCCGCTAGATCTAGCTGATAAGCTAAATGATAGCTTTACTGGTGTCATTGCGGTGGATGCTTTGGGGAATCCCTCGGGAATTTCACGGCTGAAAGAAATATGTGAGAGTTACGGTATTCCTCTTATTCAGGATTCTGCTTGCGCCATTGGAAGTTCGGTCGATGGTGTTAAAGTAGGTGCTATCGCTGATCTTACCTGTTACAGCTTCCATCCTCGCAAGCTGCTGACTACAGGCGAAGGTGGCGCCATCTTAACCAATAATCATAAGTATGCAGATTGGCTGGCTATTAAATTGGCGGCAGGAGCGTCTGGCGTTAAAGGACGAGGCCTGAATTTTATTGATTATGGCTACAACTACAGAATGAGTGAAATTCAGGCTTTGATGGGCTGGGTGCAACTATTAAAACTGGATGAGATTATAGAGGCTCGCAATGTTATAGCTTGCGAATATGCTGCCTTTCTGGAACCAATGGGCTTTAGTCGCCAGAAAGTAGATTGTAACGTTCATCACAATATTCAGTCATTGATATTTACTGTACCTCCAGGTATTTCTCGAAATGCACTTATCGATCATTTGAATAGCAGTAATATAGAATCTACATTGGGAACTTATTGCTTAAGTGCTACAACTTATTATTTGAAAAAATACAATGATCTGCAAAGAAATTCTCTGTGGCTTGAGGGCAATACAATCACGCTGCCTTGTTATGAGGGCGTAGACGTAGGCCGAGTTATAGCTGCGATTGAAAGTTACTGTGGTTAGTAGATTTTTTTGATAAACAGGTTCCAGCATAGACAGTCTTTATCTCCACTTAACTGGCGATCGGCTCCTGTTATATTCTGATTAGCAAATAATTTAGGACTATAAAGTTAACGATATGTATCAGCAGAATTTCATATAATTATAGAAGTAACTAATATAGCTAGCTGTTTAAGCTGTTTTACTGATTAATAAATTACTTATAAGCGACATTTAGAATGATAATTAAATTGTTAGATGCATCGGAAGGATCAAATTACGACGATTTTGTTGAGCGCCATAGAGCCGGTATGTTTTTTTATACGCGCGCATATCAAAGTTTGATAGCGGAGCAATTAAATGCGGAGTCTTTTTGCCTGGTCGCTTACGACAATGAACGTATGATTGGAACCTTCCCTCTGATGCTCTCTAGGGTAGGAAAATTCGGTAGAATTGCAAATTCACTCCCTTTCTTTAATAGTAACGGCGGAGTCCTTATTAATTGTGAAGGAGCTAACTATACCGAAGATTTTGTTAGTTCAAAATTGATAGACGCTGCTATGAATCTTATGATCAAAAAGGAATGTAGTGCATTGACTGTGGTTAGCAATCCACTTTGCGCTTCTCAAGCTGGATTGCTCGAGTTAGGTTTTGGATTTTCACACACAGATTCACGAATATCACTGATCACAGCCTTACCACAATATGACCCCGATATTGAAAATATGCTTATTAAAAAGTTTTCAGAACCGCGACCAAGAAATATTAGGAAAGCGAAAAAAAGTGGAGTGAGCATTGAAAAGCATACTTCACATGAGGCTCTGAAATTTTTGTATGATGTCCATGCTGACAATATGAATGCTATCGGAGCACCTGCAAAGGATCGTTCCTTCTTTGAAAACATACCCAAGCATATCGATACAGATTCCTTCAGTGTATTTGTGGCAAGTATTGATGGAGTAAAGGCAGCAGGGTTGCTTCTGTTTTATGGCAGCAAAACAGTTGAGTATTTTACTCCTGGTACCATCCATGAATTTCGAAATATGCAACCTTCTGCACTATTGATTCTCCACGCAATGATAGATGCTAGTATGATGGGGTATCAGTATTGGAATTGGGGTGGTACAAGTGCGTCTCAAATCGGCGTGTATGATTTTAAAAAGAAATGGGGGAGTGATGAAAGTAAATATCACTTCTATACAAAAGTATTTAATGAGGGTTTGTTAGAAGTCCCTCCTGAAACTTTACAATCAGAGTACCCAAATTTTTATGTGAGGCCTTATTAAATATGAAAGTTAATAAAAAAAGAAAATCATGTATTATATTTGGAAGTAACACTGTCGCAGAAGTTATCGCCTATCTGCTAGAGGCGGATAGCGAGTACTCTGTTGCAGGATTTTGTGTTTCAAAAGAGTTTAGAGATGCAGACGAGTTTTATGGTAAACCTCTAGTTGATTTTGAAACTGTTGAGAAAGACTTTCCCCAGTCGAGTTATGAAATGTTTGTAGCTGCATCATATACAAATAATAATCGGGTGCGAGAGCAGTTTTATTGGGAAGCTAAAAATAAGGGCTATAAATTGCTGACATATGTCAGTTCAAAAGCCACATGCATGGCAAAGACAATAGGCGATAATACTTTTATATTTGAGGATAATACAATTCAACCCTTCGTTGAAATAGGAAGTAATGTGATTCTTTGGAGTGGTAATCATGTAGGCCATCATTCGGTTATTGAGGATAATGTATTTGTTTCATCGCACGTGGTTATATCTGGTTTATGCCGTGTAGGGAAAAACAGCTTTATCGGAGTCAATTCAACGATTAAGGATGGTGTGAAAATTGGTCCATACAATACATTAGGTGCAGCCGCGCTGATTCTTAAAGACACCCCTTCGGACAGTGTCTATGTGGGAGTTAGAGCTACCGAATGGCCTCCTAAAGACAGAGCTATTAAGTAGTTCAAACTGCATTTTATTAACGGGTTTTAAATTATGTTAAATTTATCGAAAATAAAAAACTTATACGATTCCAATATTGAAAAGTATGGGGTTGATTCAATTTCAGTGGGCTGGAATGATAAAGAGTCTCAGATCCTTAGATTTGATCGATTAATGCATTCTTTGAACTTATCTGATGATTTGTTTTCCATTAATGAACTGGGTTGCGGGTATGGAGAATTATTCAAATATCTAGAGGACTGTGGTCTAAAAATATCAAAATTTGATGGATACGATATAAGCGAAGCTATGGTAGTGGCAGCCAAAAAATATATAAGTTCTGACATAGCAAAGTTTCATACCAAAGGATTAATTGATCGTAAGCGTGATTTTTCAGTAGCTTCTGGAATTTTTAATGTCTCTCTTGACATTGACAAAACAGAATGGGAAGAGCATATCTTGCTGACTATTGAAAACATGTGGGAATTCAGTGACAAGGGTATAGCCTTTAATATGCTAACTTCATATGTTGACCGTGAAGATGAAGGTCTTTTTTATGGCGATCCTCTTTATTATTTCAATTTTTGTAAAACCAAGTTATCAAAGTATGTGACATTGACTCACGATTATCCTCTTTGGGAATGGACGATTGCCGTCCGGAAGAAGTTGTAATAACAGGTAGATTTTCAATGGAGCTTGCATGATTTCTTTTAAATATAACAGTTTTGGATATTAATATGAAATTTGAATATATGGGGTTATTAATAGATCCAGATGAAATTCCTTGGTCAAAGAGTCACGCAGCGTTGCCTATCGTCTATAAATTTTCGGATGATACGTTCAGGGTTATTTTCGCCTCCAGGAATGACGAAAATCATTCTGCAGTTGGTTACGCTGAATTTGACATTCAAGACCCTATTGGTTCAATAACTTTCAGTTCATCTCCAGTCATAGAGCCCGGAAGAGTTGGTGGCTTTGATTGGCAAGGAGTTCTCCCAAGCTCCATAGTACAAAAAAATGGGGTCATGAACCTTTACACATCCGCTTGGAATAGAGGATTCCCTGATCCTATGTGGTATTCAAGTATCGGCTTAGCTCAAAGCTATGATCAAGGTTCTAGTTTCGAGAAATATGGAAATTCTCCAATAATGACCCGCTCGGATTGTGATCCCTGCTTGGTTGCCTCTCCTATGGTATTGTATGAAGACGGAACTTGGCATTGTTGGTATGTTTCCTGTTCTCAGTGGGTGAGTCATCAGTCAGGTTTGCAATCTTACTATAATATCAAATACGCACATTCTTCTGATGGGATTAATTGGATCCGGTCAGGCGAAATCGTTATCGATTTCATCGATGGCGAAACAAATATAGCAAGAATGAGCGTGATCAAGCTAGACGATATTTATCATGGTTGGTTTTGCTCATCATCAAGAAACAAGCCTTATAGTATTAAAAAAGCAGTCTCACCAGATGGTAAAAAGTGGTATCGAGACGAGCAGTTTTCGTACTTAGGTAGCGGACTAGCCTGGGATGATGAAATGCAGAGTTATCCGTGGGTCATTAAAGATAATGACAATCTCTATATGTTTTACTGTGGGAACGCTTTCGGTAAAACTGGCATAGGGTTAGCAAGAGCCACGATCGATTAGTTTTGAGTTTATACCAAGTTTAAAGGAAGAAAGTATGACTGATTCACAAGTGTGTAGTAAGTGCTTATACAGTGAGGCATTAGCAGTAATTGATTTTGATGACAATGGAGTCTGTAACTATTGTAGACAAATTGATATGTTACAAGATGAATATGGCACTGGAATGGAGAAAGGTATCGGTGCCTTCGATAAAATTCTAGAAGAAATCAAGTTAAACGGGAAAGGTAAAAAATACGATTGTGTCGTCGGTGTCAGCGGCGGCACGGATTCATCCTATTTACTAATGAAAGCAGTTGATTGGGGTTTGAGACCCTTGGCTGTTCATTATGACAATACTTGGAACACTGATATCGCAACACAAAATATTTCGAAGGTAACCAAAGAACTTAACGTAGATCTTCATACATATGTAGTTGAAAGCGTCGAGATGGACGATTTATATAAAGCGTTTCTAAAAGCTTGTGTTGTTGAGTTTGATGGTCCAACAGATATAGCAATTCCTCAAGTTATTAGGCAGGCAGCAGCAAAATATAATGTTAAATATATCCTTGAGGGGCACTCATTTGTTGAGGAGGGTATTTCACCTATTTCAGACAACTACACCGATGGTAAATATATTCAAAGTATTCATAAACTTTACGGCACTAGGCCGTTAAAGACCTTTCCAAATCTAACATTTTTACAACAATTAAAATGGTCTCTTTTATATCGTCAACAATATCTGCGTCCGTTTTGGTATGTGGATTATGACAAAGAGCAGGCAAGACAAGAGCTGGAGGCTCGCTGCGGGTGGACATACTACGGGGGCCATCATCTTGAAAACAGAGCAGCAATCTTTAATACCCAAATTTTAAGGCCACAAAAGTTTAACCAAGATTATAGGATATTGGCACTGTCTGCAGCTACCAGAAATGGCAAGGTTTCAAGACAAGATGCTATAAAAGAGTTGTCTCAAGAAATATTAGTTGATGTTGAAACTGAAAAATACGTCATGAAGAGACTCAACTTGTCATCATCTGAATACCAATCACTTGTTTACTCAAAGGAGCGTAAAACGTGGAGAGATTATGAAACATATAAGAAGCGGTTTGAAAGGTTCGAGCCCTTATTTCGATTTTTGGTTAGGCATAATTATGTGACTAAAAGTTTCTACTTGAAGTATTGCTTCCCAATTGGAGAGAGATAAATATTGATAATTAAATTTAGGAAGGAAATGCAGATAAATCTCTTTTGTAGAGCTAGCTCAGACAAATCTACTGTTGAAAATGCTGATAACAAAAAGTTGATCATATAATTTCATCCAATATATGCAGAGGATATGAATTGAAAGAAATAGTTATTGTGGACTATGGTTTAGGAAATATAGGTTCACTTCTAAATATGTTTGAAAATATTGGCGTGCAGGCTCGTATTTCCACTGATGCTAACGATATTATTGATGCTGAAAAGTTAGTCCTTCCTGGCGTTGGTGCCTTTGATTATGCTATGGAGAAACTGGAAGAAAAAAAACTAATTGAGATTTTGAATTTTAAGGTTGTTGAAACTTCCAGTCCTATTCTAGGCGTATGCCTCGGGATGCAATTAATGTGTAGACGCAGTGAAGAGGGTACTAACCCTGGGTTAGGTTGGGTGGAAGGTGATGTGAAGAGAATAGCTTCCAAGCCGGGCCTTGTTATCCCACACATGGGATGGAATTATGTAAAGCAAACTAGGGTGAGCCCTTTAACTCAAGAGCTTTATAGTGATTCTAGGTTTTACTTTGTTCATTCATTCTATGTTGACCTTGTAACTAAAACGGATGAAATTTTATCCTGTGAATACGAGTCTGAATTTACTTGTGGATTCCAGGTTGGAAATATTTATGGGGTGCAATTTCATCCTGAAAAAAGTCATCGGTTTGGTAAGCAACTATTGACTAACTTCGCGGCTTTATAATGTTAAATAGAATAATTCCTGTTTTATTAATAAAGAATGGTGTGCTGGTAAAAACTAAACGTTTTCGCTCGCCTACATATATTGGTGATCCAGTAAATACTTTAAGAATTTTTAATGAGCGTGAAGCTGATGAAATAATCCTTTTAGATATTTCCAAAAAAAATAAGAAATTCGAGATCAATTTTGATCTCATTTCCCGAGCTGCGACTGAATGTTTTATGCCATTGGCGTATGGAGGAGGTGTTCGTACTTTAAGTGATTTTGATAGACTTTTCTCTTGTGGTATAGAAAAAGTAGCTGTAAATACTTTGACGCAACTAAATCCATCTATAGTGGAGAAAGCTGCTGATAAATTCGGCAACCAAGCAATAATTGGTTCTATGGATATTATTCACTCAAGGCTCTTTGGCCCGATGCTCTTTAATCGGGAATTACGAAGGAAAAAGGTGAGTCCGGCCGATTGGGCCCAGAGACTCGAAAGCATGGGTGTTGGTGAGATATTGGTGAACTCAGTTGATCGAGATGGCACTTGGCTTGGATTTGATAAGTCGTTGTTAGCATCTATCGTTGATTCGGTGAGTATACCAGTTATTCCACTGGGTGGAGCGAGTGGAATCGATGATTTAATGGCGACTCTGGCAGAGCTAAAATCATCAGCGATATCGGCGGGTAGTATGTTCGTATTTCAGAAAGAAGGTGGTGGCGTACTAATAAGTTATCCTGACGAATCGGAAAGGGGTATCGGTATATGAGGACGGTTTTTCTTGGTTTATTTGAAGTCTGTGGACAGTATAGTGCTCTAGAATCTGGGTTTAAAAAAAATGGGTGGAATACGATTCGAGTAGATCTAACAGATAATCATTTTGCATATAGGCAAACACAAGATGCCGGAATTTTATTGAGGCTTTGGCAACTTTTTTGGAGATTAAAATCTAAAGAACCACGGATTTCTCTTAATAAAATAATTTATAAATTGATTTGTGAGAGTCTTGCTTTTTTGTGTGTGGTGAGTATTTGTTTGAGATGTGATGCCGTTATTTTCGGATATGCTACCAAGTTTTTTAAGGGAAATTGGGAATTTTATTTATATAAGCTATTTAAGGTTAAAACGATTTTTATATTTCATGGAACTGATGCCAGGCCGCCGTATTTATCAGCTAAGTATCGTGATATTTCTGACAGTAGTTTGTGTGAGATGGCGTCTATATCATTAACAAATATTCAAAAAATTGAATCCCACGCTGACTATTTGGTAAGCTCACCTACGATATCACAGTTTTTTGCTAAGCCTTATATTCATTCGCATGCCCTAGGAATGATGTTTGACTCGGAAGAAATGATCAGTGTTACTAAGTCTAAATCTGAGAATAAATTCGTGAGAAAGATTCCACGTGTGGTTCACTGCCCATCGGATCCGAAAATTAAAGGTAGCGTTGAGATCCGAGCCGCGGTTGCTAAACTAAAATCTGAAGGGGTTAAGTTTGAATATATTGAAATCTTGAATGTTGCTCACAAAGAGGTGTTGGAAAAGTTACGTGACGCAGATTTGTTGATTGATTGTATGAATTCTGATGGACCGATAGGGAATATAGGAATGGAGGCAGGATTCTTTAGCGTGCCTAGTTTGGTCTCTGGTAACGCAAGCGATATATTTTCTATGATGCCTGTAAAGAAACATCTTCCCCCCTCTATATATGTTGAGCCAGAAAATTTTTACGATGAACTTAAGAGGCTAATCAATGACCATGAATATCGGCAGATAGCAGGAGACAGAATTCGTACCTATATTGATACTTATATATCTAATGCAAAGATAGCCAAGCGTTATGAGCAACTAATTACTGATGATGCTGACGAAGATTGGTATCTAGTCCCAGCAATGTTTAGTTATTGTCACGGCTCACTGCCTTATGGAGAGGGCATAGAGAATATGCGCAGGCTGTCTAACAAATATTCATTTGAGTCACTTCAGTTGGATGAGCGCTTTCAGACTCACATTGATAATGTATAATAATAATTCTACAATTTCTAGGACAGTATATGCATAGTGACCCCGCTAAACAATTTACTTATGGCGCTCTTAGATCCCAACTTCAAAGTGCATTAGATGCCGGCTATCAATTTCTATCATGCAAAGAATTTATTATTCAGTCCAAAGAGAACCGGTTACCCGAGTACACCTTAGTTAATCGCATCGATATCGACCTTTGCTGCAAAAAAGCTGAGAAACTGGCAAATATTTTTATCGAGCTAGGCGTTCAAGCTACTTTTTTTGTAAGGCTCCATGCTCCTGAATATAACCCATTTGATTTTGAGAATTATAGAATTCTCAAATATATAAGAGATGCAGGCTTTGAGATTGGTTATCACTCTGAAATTGTTGATCAAGCTGCAATTTGGGAAGAGTCGCCCGATAAGTGTTTAAGGCGAGATATAAGTATCTTAAATTTAATGTTGAATATTGATATCGCTGGTGTTGCAAGTCACGGCGGGCGCACGGGGTTAAATAACTTAGAATTTTGGGCAGACCATAATCCAGACGAATTTGGACTGTTATATGAAGCCTACGAGAAGGAGGGTAGTTTTAAATTATTTGACAACTCATTCTATATTTCAGACTCTGAGTGGGTTAGGTGGAAGTGTTATAACAATGGTTCTCTTGTAGAGGGAGATCGAAGAAACATAACACAACATTTAGCTGATCGGCACAAATTGATATATTTGTTAATCCACCCAGATACATATTATGAGCGCCATATTTATGAATAGTTGCTGTTTTGGTTATTCAAAATTCTATTGCACCAAGCGATTGCTCGAAGTTTTTATAGGATCTAGTAAGCTAACTAGAGTTATCAAATTTAAATTTTTGTTGATAACGAGGTGCTACCCGTAGAATATTCATGCATAGCTTAAATATATTAAAAGAATATCTATCGAGAATCATATGAATCAATTTACTATTCATGAGGCCCTCGATAAGCTCACTGAGGAGCATATTACGTTCTCTTTTCATGGCAATTCCTCTTTAATAATAACACATGCTCGGAGTATTGAAGAAGCTGACGACTTTAGTGTTTCGTTTTTCCGAGGATCGTCATTTGAGAAGATCGAAACTTTATCATCTAAAAACAATTTGATTATACTAAGAGAGGGTTTTGAAACACAGCGTTTTCGGTCTGGGAATTTTATACTTACAGATTCACCGGATCTTAGTTTTTGTATTATTGGAGCTTTGCTGAAGGAAGAAGCTGAACCAGTAATTCATGCTAGTGCTAATATTTCAGAATGTGCTGTGATTGGGTCTGCAGTTAGCATCGGTCAAAATGTCCAAATAGGAAAGGATGTTGTCATTGGTAATCGAGTTGCAATTGGCAGTGGTTGCAGTATTTTCAATGCCACCATTGGGGACGACTGTGAAATTGCAGCTGGAGTGAAGATAGGGGGATCGGGGCTCGGTTCTCACAAACATCCTCTTGGGAAATGGTGCGACTTCCCGCATTTCGGAAGAGTTATTATCGGATCCTCGGTGGTAATACAGGAGAATACAGTGATTCACCGCGGGTCTCTAAGGGACACGACCATCCACGATGGCGTTAGAATTGGCCCGCTTTGTTGGATAGCTCATGGAGTGCAAGTCGGGGATGATTGTTTCATTGGACAAGGAGTCACAATAGCAGGATCGTCCAAAGTTTTATCTCGTGCACAAATTTGGGGAAATGTTGCAATTAAGGATGGGGTTGTTGTCAGTGAAGATGCTATTGTTGGAATGGGGGCGGCGGTAATAAGTGATATTCCAAGAAATGAGTTATGGGTCGGTAATCCCGCAAAATATAAAAAACAAATCATAAATTATAAAAAGTAGTCGACAACTCATCGCTTTCGCTAAAGCTAATATGAGCGCGATCAATTTTTTTAAATCCAGTGTTACACGCAAATCCCCTGATCACTTTTACTTAATTTATTTTATTGGCATTTGGATTGTGTTATTAAGTCGCAGTATCTATCAGTAAACAATGTTAATCAGTGAAAAATAATTTCACTCTTGGAGAAATTTATTATTTTAAAAGACTTCCGCATTTTATCTACAGGTTTTAAGGATTTCTATGGAGAAACTAAGTGCTAAAAGCATTCTTCAAAGATAGTACTATCTATATGATCCCAACCATACTCATGTATGGTACAAATTTCTTTTTACTCCCACTATATACTCGCATACTTTCGCCTGCAGATTATGGTGCACTTGATATGTTACGAGTACTGGAAAGTTGCGTACTTTTAGTAGTAGCCCTCGAGATAGTGCAAGGCCATGGTAGATACTATATGGATGAAAAAAATCCAGCCGAAAAAATCAAATATGCATCCACCGCTTTTATTTTTACTATTTTATGTTTCTCTTTATTCTTTATTATCTGCAACTTTTTTTCTTTACCTTTGTCACGCAGTTTGTTTGGAGGAGAGGGATTTAAGGATGTATTTGAGTTGGGGGTTGCATATATAACTGCTAGTGGTTTTCTCTTGTTTGTTAGCACTCAACTAAGATATGAGTTACGTTCAAAAGAGTACGCAATTGTGAGTATAGTAACATTTTTAACTACTGCTATGTGCTCACTTTTGTTTGCAGTTCTGCTTGATTTTAAGCTTCGCGGTATGGTGGGGGCGATAATTATTGGTAACATTGTCGGTCTAACAACCGGTCTGTTGATTTTGAGAAATAGTTTTAGCCTCTCTTTTGATATTCGAAAGCTTAAAGAGATGTTGGTTTTTTCACTTCCTTTAGTTCCATCTGGCGTAGCGGTCTTTTTAAGTGGTTACGTAGATAGGCTAATGATTAACGAATTTCTTTCCTTAGAGGAAGTTGGTCTTTATGGTATGGGGTTTAGGATAGCGGCTATCGTTTCCCTCTTGATGATTGGTTTTAACCGAGCCCTGTCTCCTTTGATTATCACGCATTACCGAGAGAAAGAAACACCCAACGAAATAGCCACTATTTTTCGGTTTTTTGTTTGCTTATCCTTGATATTTTTTCTAGGTCTTACTCTTTTCTCAAAAGAAATACTATGGCTATTGACTACGCCGTCTTATTATGAGGCGAGCAAGGTTGTCATTTTTCTTGTGCCGGCGATACTTTTCTCTCAAATGTATATGTTTGCGCCAGGAACAGGTATCGCTAAAAAAACTTTCTATATAATGTGGATTAATGTCGTCGCTGCCATTATGAACATCGGCCTAAATTGGTTGCTAATTCCAAAACTTGGATTCCAGGGGGCTGCTTTAGCAACATTTTGTTCTCATATTTCAGTGTTTGCAATTAAGATGTCCGTCAGCCAACGATATTATTTTATTCCTTTTAATTGGAAGCCAATAATCTTTTCTATGATTCTGGTAGCTTTTTTATCTATCCCTTCCCAATATTTGCTTCTCGGTGAGTTATCTCACTTTATGTTAAAGTGTGCACTTATGTTGCTTTTGCTGTTTGTCTGCTACTGGACAAAATTAATATCAAAACAAGAAATACTATTTGCTGTAAATAAAGGCAAATCCCTATTTCTTTACAAAAATTAGATAGCCGATTTTAATATGATATCGAGGATTAAATTATGAACAAAAAAGTTGCATTAATTACAGGTATAACGGGTCAAGATGGCGCCTATTTGGCTGAGTTTTTACTAGACAAAGGGTATGAAGTTCATGGTATCAAGCGACGCTCGTCATCTTTTAATACAGATCGTATAGATCATTTGTATCAAGACCCCCATGAAAGCGATAGAAAGTTAATTCTCCATTATGGAGATCTTTCTGATTCTCTAGGCATTGTTAGAATAGTTCAATTAATAAAACCAGATGAAATATATAATCTTGGAGCTCAATCTCACGTTGCGGTATCTTTTGAAACGCCAGAGTACACAGCAGATACAGTAGGTCTTGGAGCACTGAGGGTGTTGGAGGCAATACGTATTGCAGGGTTAGAGAAGAAAACTAGGTTTTATCAAGCTTCAACTTCAGAATTATATGGAGACGTGAGGGAGACGCCGCAGAAAGAGACCACACCATTTTATCCTCGTTCTCCTTATGCAGCGGCTAAACTTTATGCCTATTGGATTACTGTAAATTACCGTGAAGCCTACGGAATGTATGCTTGCAATGGAATTTTGTTCAACCATGAGTCTCCTTTAAGAGGAGAGACGTTTGTTACACGTAAGATTACAAGAGCTCTAGCTCGTATTTCACTAGATCTTCAAGATACCTTATATTTAGGTAATTTAGATGCTAAGCGCGATTGGGGGCATGCTAGAGATTATGTAGAAATGCAATGGTTAATGTTGCAACAAGAGGAGCCGGATGACTATTGTATTGCTACTGGTATACAGTACTCGGTTCGAGAATTTGTGGAATTTGCGTGGGGCCACTTAGGTAAAAGTATTCGCTGGGACGGCGAGGGTGCCCAAGAGCAAGGGTTTGATTCTGAATCTGGAAGCCTAATCGTAGCAGTCGATGAGCGCTACTTTCGCCCAACAGAGGTTGAGACGTTACTCGGTGATCCTTCGAAGGCCAAAGAAAAATTGGGTTGGGAGCCAAAGATTTCATTAAAAGAACTGGTTCATGAAATGATGGAAAATGACATTAACATTGCGAAACGTGACTCTCTTGTGAAAAAGCATGGTTTCAAAGCACCGGACTTTAAAGAATAATATGATTGATATTAATCAAGACAGTAAAATTTATGTTGCTGGCCACAGAGGTTTAGTTGGCTCGGCGATTGTTCGGCAGCTAAAAGCGATGGAATTTACCAACATAATTACTCGCTCCCGTGATGAACTGGACTTGATAAACCAAACTGAAGTTAAGAATTTTTTTGATTTAGAAAGCCCCGATTTTGTCATTTTAGCGGCTGCAAAAGTAGGTGGCATTCATGCCAATAACGAATATCCAGCGGAATTTATGTACCAAAACCTTATGATACAAGCAAATGTCATCAATAGCGCTTATGAAAAAAATGTCAGTAGGTTACTGTTTTTAGGTAGTACCTGTATTTATCCTAGAGCGGTAAAAATGCCCATGAGAGAAGATGCTTTGTTAACCGGTGTGTTAGAGCCAACGAATGAGCCATACGCAGTTGCTAAGATTGCCGGCATCAAGTTATGCGAGTCATACAACCGTCAATATGGTGCAGATTTTAGATCAGTAATGCCCACTAATCTGTATGGCGTTAATGACAATTTCCATCCTAAAAACTCTCATGTGATTCCTGGTCTTATGAGGCGCTTTCATGAGGCTAAAATAGCTAATGATCAACAGGTTGTGGTTTGGGGTACTGGAACCCCTATGAGAGAGTTTCTATATGTGGATGATATGGCTGACGCTTGTCTATTTGTACTTGGATTGGAAAGAGCCAAATATGATTCCATAACTAAGGCGATGTTGTCGCATATAAATGTTGGTACAGGCACTGATATCACAATTAGAGAAATAGCTGAGACTATGAAGGAGATAGTCGGATTTGAAGGTGAGTTAATATTTGATTCCAGCAAGCCAGATGGTGCTCCAAGAAAATTAATTGATGTGACACGGCTCTCCAAGATGGGTTGGAAATATAAAGTGGGGCTAAAGGATGGATTAACTAAGACCTATGACTGGTATTTAAAAAACAAGCTATGAGGATAATGGTAACGGGGGGTGCGGGATTTATTGGATCAGCTTTGATTAGACATATAATGTCCGAAACAGATCATCTGGTAATAAATGTTGATAAACTGTCTTATGCAGGTAATGCTGACTCTATAGGCCCAATAAAAGATACGACTAGGTATGTTTTCGAAAAAGTAGATATATGTGATGCGGCTCAGATAGATAGAGTTTTTACAGAACACCAGCCGGATGTTGTTATGCATTTGGCTGCAGAGTCGCACGTAGATAGATCTATCATTGACGCAAGTGAATTTATTAAAACTAATATCTTTGGAACATATGTTCTTTTGGAGCAGTCTAGGAAATATTGGGAAGGATTAACAGATCCTAGGAAGCGGGCTTTTAAATTTCAACATATATCGACAGACGAGGTTTACGGAGATCTTAAAGGGACTTCCGCCTTATTTACCGAAGAAACACCCTACGCACCCAGCTCACCATATTCAGCCTCAAAAGCGAGTTCCGATCACTTAGTTAGAGCGTGGTGGCGAACCTTCAAATTACCCATCTTAATTACTAATTGCTCTAATAACTATGGACCTTTTCAGTTTCCTGAAAAATTAATCCCACTGATCATATCCAATGCACTAGAGGGCAAAAAGCTACCTATTTATGGAGATGGAAAGCAAATACGTGATTGGTTATATGTTGATGATCATGTGAAAGCACTGCTTCAAGTGTTGCTCAATGGCGTAAATGGTGAAACATATAATATTGGTGGTCACAATGAGCTCACAAATATTGAAGTTGTTACGCAAATCTGTGCGTTGCTTGATGAATTATCACCAAGTAAATTAGATGGGGTTAAACGATATCGTGATCTAATTCATCACGTTGAGGATCGAGCTGGCCATGATGGGCGATATGCCATTGATGCATCCAAGATTGCTAATGATCTAGGATGGACGCCTGATGAAAACTTTGCATCAGGTATAGAAAAAACAGTTCGCTGGTATTTAGATAATTTAAAGTGGTGCCGTGAATTAAAAGAAGCTGCTGAGGGTAGGCAATGAAAGGTATTATTTTGGCCGGTGGATCTGGGACTCGCCTGCATCCTTTAACTAAAGTAGTCTCTAAGCATCTACTGCCGATTTATGACAAGCCTATGATATTTTATCCTCTCTCTGTGCTAATGCTGGCGGGCATTAAAGAGGTTTTAATTATATCTACCGAGTATGATCTTCCAAGATTCGAAGAGCTCTTGGGCGATGGATCTGATCTTGGCATGACGCTCGAGTATATGTCTCAACCTTCGCCAAATGGTTTGGCTGAAGCATTTATATTGGGCGAAAATTTTATTGGATCGGATAATGTTTGTCTTGTACTGGGTGATAATATTTTTTATGGTCAAGGATTTTCTCCTTTACTAAAGGAGGCAGCATCTCTAGAAGCGGGAGCAACTGTCTTTGGCTACCAGGTCAATAATCCTCAGAGATTTGGGGTCGTTGAGTTTGACGATAACAAACGCGCTGTTAGTATTGAAGAAAAACCAGCTTTTCCAAAATCCAATTTTGCAGTTACCGGTCTCTATTTTTATGATAATCGTGTTGTCGAAATAGCTAAAAATCTTAAACCGTCTTCTCGCGGAGAACTTGAGATAACAGCTGTTAACAGAGAATATTTATTGTTGAATGAGTTAAAAGTTCAAATTTTGGGTCGTGGGTTCGCTTGGTTGGATACTGGCACACACGAAAGTTTACTCGAAGCCAGTCAGTTCGTGCAGACTGTCGAGCATAGGCAAGGTTTTAAAATTGCTTGCTTAGAGGAGATTGCATTTTCGAATAACTGGATTTCAGTAGATCAATTACTAACTATTGCGGAATCAGTAAGTAATCCAAAGTATGCCAACTACTTAAAAAATCTTGTGGTGATTCAGGATGCGTCTAGATGACTCTTTGTAGTACCATTATATATAAAAATCAAAAGGTATAAGGTATGAGTGAGAGAGTTAATATTGGGTGTGGAAGAACGCTAGCGGTGGGATGGTTGAATTTTGATAATAGTCCTGCCCTTAAGCTCGCCAACTCGCCTTTTAAATATCGTTTGTCAAAGATATTAGGCTTGCTGAATGCAGATCAAATAGAGAATATTGAGTGGAACATAGCTAATAAAGTTGGCTTTGCGGATGCTACCAAAGCTATTCCGCTGGATTCTTCTTCCTGCGCATGCATATACACCTCACATATGTTTGAGCACTTATCACAAGATGGAGCATTGACTTTTCTAGGTGAATCTCTGCGTGTTTTGGAAAAGAATGGGGTTTTAAGAATATCCGTTCCAGATTTGTCAGTTGCAGTAAAAGAATATATTAGTGTCGGTGATGCAGACTCTTTTATGGAAAACATGCTAGTTAGTGCGCCACCAATAAAGACGATTAGACAAAAAATTGGACTATTAGTATCTGGTTATAGACATCATCAGTGGATGTATGACGGTAAATCTCTGGTCAAATTGATGACAAAGGCTGGATTTCGCAATGTTACTATTCAGGCTCCAGGTAGAAGTTTGATAGAAATGACAGATGGTTTAGATCTTTTTGAGAGAGCTGATCAAAGCGTTTTTGTTGAAGGGGTGAAATAACTTTTTTTAGATTATTGGAAAGGATTCTAATTAACCGCAAGTGTACTTATTAATAACCTTGTGCCGAGTAATTTTAGAAACCTTAACTTTAGTTATATTTTTTTAACGATATTTCTACTGAGTAGTCATTAACCGCAAATCTAGAGAGATTTGGACGTTGCAATCTACTTAAGAGAAATAAATAATTTACAAATGGAATACCCAGGGATGGCGACTTTAACAATCCATGCGACAAACATAACTGGACTAGGCGCGAGTCAAGTAGTTTTATCATTTTTGAAAGGCTTAGATTCATTAGCCACACAGTACACTCAGGTCGATTGTTATGTGCCTAGTTATGGTGTTGTTAGTTCGTTCGAGCCACAAAATGAAAACATTAGAGTTCATAGGTTCAAGCGGTTTGGGCCGAACGTTATTAGCCGTATTTTAGAATGCTTATTCCCCAAATTTTTCTTCGATATTGGTGATCATCTTATTGTGTTAGGTGATGTGCCTTTAAGAGTGCCTACTCAGCAGATTTTGTTTATACACCAGGCGCATCTATTGAATCCCAAAGTAAACAGATTTGTAGGAAATAGCTTGAAGTTTCGCGGCATGCGTATAATTACTCGAATTAATGCTGCTTTTGTAAGTCGCGTTATTGTTCAAACTTCAGCAATGGCGTCTGAGTTAAAAAGTTCATACCCAGATTGGGCGGCGAGAGATTGTGTGAGGGTGGTTAGTCAACCTAAACCAGAGTGGTCTGACTTGTTGCATAGAGGGAGAGTACAGAGGTCTTTAGAAGGTGGATTAAGGCTTTTTTATCCTGCAGATAGTTATCCTCATAAAAATCATAGAATTTTTGATATGCTCACTGCTGAAAATTGCAAAGGGATCATAAACGAAGTGGTCATTACACTTGATAGTGATCAAGAGTTAATTCGAAAAAGCTTGCTTAACTATGTCGGAAGACTCAATCAGGAAGAGTGCATAAGAGAATACCAGATGGCAGATGCGCTGATTTTCCCATCTTTTATAGAAAGTTACGGATTGCCCTTGATTGAAGCAATGTCCGTTGGAATACCAATAATAGTAGCTGACTTACCGTATGCTCGTGCTTTATGTGGAGAAGAAGCTATCTATTTTGATCCCACATCTGAAGAGAGCTTGATCGCTGCGTGCGCTAGCCTCAAAATGCAACTTGAAAAAGGTTGGTATCCTGACTGGAAACCGTTCCTATCCAATTTGTCAGGCAATTGGAAAAATGTTGTCAGTAGCTTTCTTAAAGAATTTTATGATTAATGATTTAATTAAGCTAAGAGAGTATTATTTTGGCCAATTATTAGCAAAAAAACAGTAAGATAAAACAGGAGTCTTCAAGATTAAAAAAATCGTATTCATTACTAATATTCCATCTCCTTATCAGATTCAATGGGCAATAAAGCTTAGGGAACGATATGATGTCCAGTTCTGGTTTTTAGCTAGCATTGAGACTTCAGTGTCAGGCAGGCCTAGTTATTGGAATGTTAGTATGCCTAGCTACTGCCGTACTATTCCCTCCTATTTTCAAAAAGGTGAAATTTGTTACTGTCCTAGGCTTCATGATGAATTGGATCAATTTAATCCAGATTTGGTTGTGGTTGGAGGTGCATGGTATATGATTGGCGTTTTTCAGGCCTATCGTTGGGCTAAGAAAAATAACAGATTGACTGCGACTTTCCCCTGGGAATTTTCATCAAAAATGTTCAGATGGACGACCATAATTCGAAACCTATTCCTTTATAATTTCATTTACAAAGGAATAGATATCTTTTTAGCAAACGGCTACATTCACTTTGATTATTTTAAAATGATTCTAGGTAAAAGTAATGTTAGGATCTTTTCTAATTTTGATAATTATGCTCCCTACTTAAATCATCCAAAAAGAGTAAATACTGGAACGATCACTTTTATGTATGGTGGTGCAATTGATAGGCGAATGAGGGTTCCGGAATTACTCGATGTATTTGAAAGATTAAGAGTTTCGTATGAAGGGGTAAGATTAATAATTGGTGGCTATGGCCCTGAAAAAAAGCAATGCGAGGAAATTGTGAGGCAGTCTCCAATATTGAGTTCTAGTGTTGAATTCCACAATGTCCAGGCCTGGGAGGAAATTCCAGATGTTTATAAACGTTGTGATGTTCTCGTCAATTACGCGAGTTTTAGTCCAGGAGCTGGGGTTGTTTATTCGGCTATAGCATCAGGTATGGGATTGATTACTACAACAACAATACATGCGTCGAGAACTCATGTTATTGATAACTATAATGGGTTTTTAGTTGATAATAAAGAAGAACTATTTACTGCAATGCAGCGTTACGTTGATGACAAAGATTTACTGGAGAAGCACAGCATTACCAATAGGAATATAGGTCTTGATTGTCTGACATTTGAGCAGCATCTAGATGACTTTAGCTCATTAGTAGACCCTATGTTATAGCTTCAAGTGTAATTTTAATTATGAGATTTATCCATGCCTGATTCACCTATTTACGTCACTAAACCATCCTTGCCGCCGTTGGATGAGCTTATTCCTTATCTTGAAAAAATCTGGGAGACTGGGATTTTGTCAAATTGTGGCCCGTTTCATCAGGAATTGGAGTCCCAACTCTGTGATTATCTCGGTGTAAGATACATATCATTATTTAATAATGCAACGATCGGTCTTATGTTGGCAATTCGAGCTTTAGATCTTTCAGGCGAAATTATAACCACACCCTATAGTTTTGCCGCTACATCGCAATCAATAGAATGGAATGGGGCCAAACCAGTTTTTGTTGACGTTGAATCTGACTCAGGAAACATGGATCCAGAAAAAATTGAAGCCGCTATAACCAGTTCTACCTCAGCAATTATGCCTGTCCATGTTTACGGGCAACCTTGTAATAGCGGCCGTATACAGGAAATTGCTGACAAGCATAAACTTGCCATTATTTATGATGCCGCACATGCTTTTGGCATAAAAAATCGAGGAGAAAGCATTCTTAATCACGGTGATTTGTCAGTTGTTAGCTTTCATGCAACAAAGGTATTCAATACATTTGAGGGCGGAGCAATAATATCAAATAGTATTGAAATGAAGCAAAAAATTGATTCTCTTAAAAACTTTGGTTTACAGGGTGAGACGACCTTACAAATTAATGGGCTCAACGGCAAGATGTCTGAGGTCCAAGCCGCCATGGGACTAATACAACTTAAACATATCGATAAAGCTATTGAGATGAGGAAACAAATAAGTCTTCGATATGATGAGGGACTCAAAATGATTCCTGGGCTTACGAAACTCTGCAAAGATAGTAATATTAATTCGAATTATTCGTATTATGCGATTTGTATTAATAAGAATTGCAAGCTAACGCGAGATGAGGTTCAGCGCTTACTTGCTGGTGAGCAAATTTACACAAGAAAGTATTTTTACCCCGCTTTAAGTGACTTTGATCATTATATAGCGTCTGCTCAGTCCTCTGGATTTGGCTTAACTAAAGCTAGAAAATTATCAAGAGAGGTATTGTGTCTTCCTATCTATCCTGATTTAAGTATGAGCGAATGTGATCAAATCATATCAATTTTGAAGGAAAATCTATGAAGCTAGGTATTATGCAACCTTATTTTTTCCCATATATTGGTTATTTTCAACTCATAAATGCCGTTGATAAATTTATTATTTACGACAACATTAAATATACAAAAAAAGGCTGGATTAACCGCAATCGTTTTTTACAAAATGGCCGTGATTCAATTTTTACTCTGCCGCTCAAAAAGGGTTCAGAGCAGCTTAATATAGTTGAACGTCAAATTTCAGATGATTTCAACCCGATCAAGCTATTAAGTGTTTTCAAAGGTAGTTATCTAAAGGCGCCATATTACAAAGAGGTGTCAGTTCTGCTGGAAGTAATTATGAGGTATGAGCACGACAATTTGTTCCATTATCTTCATAACTCTATATCGAAGATATGTGAATATTTGGAGATAGATACAGAAATAATGATTTCATCTGAGTTGGATGTAGATCATAGTTTAGTGTCCTCACAGAGAGTGCTTGCATTGTGCGAGTGTGTTGGAGCTACAGCCTACATAAATCCGATTGGTGGTGTCGATTTATATGATAAGAGCCAATTTCTAAATCGGGGGATTGAGTTAGGTTTTTTGGAAACAAATCCAATTCACTACCCACAATTTAAAGATCCATTTCTTTCATCATTGTCGATTATTGATGTGTTGATGTTCAATTCGAAGGGGTCGATAAATGAATTGCTTGGAGAGTACCAGTTAAAATGAAAGAAATTGGTGGATACTTTGGTCTTGAATTACCGTCGGGGGACCACTTCCATACTTCAGCTCTGCGCTTAAATAGTGGTCGAGGGGCTCTTGAGTATATTGCTCGATCTAAAAACTTAAAAAAGGTACATGTGCCAATTTTCACATGCTCAGCAATAATCGAACAGTTAGAGAAGCTTGGCGTCGAAATTAAGTTATATCGTATTAACGAATCGCTGGAGTTTGAAGTCCAAGATTTTGATAAAAACGATTCGATTATATATACCAATTATTTCGGCTTAAAAAACGAATTTATTAGATCAATCAGCTCAAAATTCAACTGTCTGATCATCGATAATGCCCAGGCTTTTTTCGCGGAACCAATCGTTGGAATAGATACCCTATATTCACCACGAAAGTTTTTTGGCGTGCCAGATGGCGGCTATTTGTTCACAGATAATTCTTTGGATATTTATCTGGAGTCTGATTTTTCTGCATCTAGAGCTGATCATTTATTCGAGCGCATCGATAGTAATGCTATGCAGGGTTTCGAACAGTTCCTGCGTAATGAGCTTGCGATTAGTAATCAGCCACTTAAGAAAATGTCTAATTTAACGGACAGCCTTTTACGATCAATAAACTATCAGAAGGCTCGGATATCTCGAAATGAGAATTTTAATTTTTTTCATAAGACTTTATCAAACGTTAACGAACTAGCTAATGTCATTGATATTGTGACCATTGATGGCCCAATGGTCTACCCTTTGCTGAATCGGAATGGCAGGCTAAGAGAAACTTTAATAGAAAATAATATATTTATACCAACATACTGGCCGAACGTTTTGGATTCGACGACGCCTAATGATTGGGAATACTATTTGTCTAGTAAACTAGTGCCGTTGCCTGTTGATCAAAGATATACTCTAACTGATTTGGATCGAGTCTTATCAGTAGTCAAGTCATGTCTAAAGTAAGTAAGATATATATTAGGCCACTTCAGTATGACGATGCGAAAGTCTCCTATAAATGGAGAAACGATCATCGTATATGGAAACATACTGGGTCCAGACCTGATCAAAAAATTACCTTGTCTATGGAGCTTGATTGGATCAAAGGTATTTTGAAGAAAAAATCTGAAAAAAGGTTCGCGATCTGTATTGCTAGTACCCATGAATATATTGGGAATGTGCAGCTAACTGACATTAAAAATGGTCAGGCTGAATTTCATATATTCATTGGAGAGCCCGCATATTGGGGTAAAGGTCTCGGTGAGAAAGCTACTATTATGATTCTAAAGTTAGCTTTCGATAAGCTGAATTTAAAGAGAATACATTTATTTGTAAGTAAAGATAACATTGGAGCTATAAAGCTTTATAAGAAAACTGGCTTTGATATTAAGACTGAATACGAATCTCAGTATCTTATGGTAGTCGAGAAAACTAATGCGTAGGTTTACTTCCAGTATTCTTTGGATGTGGATTGTATGAAAATTATTTATTTTGGAAGTAGTGTTCCCGACGCAGTTAGGCAGACCCCTAATCAGCTGAGAAAGTTAATTGGAAGTGAGGCTGTTCGGCGCCGTGAGAGTTATATATTTAGATCTTTACAAAACTTTAATATCGAATCTAGCAAACTTGTTTTCGTGTCGACTGCATACGGCGAAAAGTCTGGCCCTTTTAAAAATCAGATTATCCTTGATGGCAACACAAAAATAGTCTGTCTGGGTTATTGGGGCTCAAAATATTTCAGACATCTAACTAGTTATGTTTCTGCTTTTTGGTGGATAATGAAGAACTATAGCGCTAATGATGTTGCTATTACCTATAATTTCCCCCCAGCATATGCATTTCCAATATTGATGATGAGGTCTTTCGGTAAAAGAAAGTTAGTGATTCATTTCGAGGACTTTTTCAATCCGTCAGATATTCGATACTATCTTTATGGGTTGTTTGAATACTTAGGAATTAAAATGTCTTCGGCTTTTTTGGCATCATCAGAGGGAATGAAGACATATTTGAGTAGGTTCCGACCTGAAGCGAACATTATTGTTAATGGAGGATATTTTCCTGAGACAAATATGAGTTCAGAGCCACGTTTAGAGCGCGATGGACCGCTAAAAATACTATACTCCGGTTCTTTAGATGCAGAGAGGGGTGTGGAGAGGCTCTTAGGATTCTTTAAAAGTCAATCTGATCAAAATTTTAATTTATTTTTTTCAGGAGAAGGACCATTATCTAGTTCCATTATGTTAGCTGCAGAAAAAGATGATCGAGTGAAATATTTAGGTCTTCTCGATCAAGTGGATTACGCTCAAGCTATCGAATCCACTGATATCTGTATAAATTCTCAATATAGCTCGATATCCGTTAACTTTCCTTCGAAAATCACGTCATACTTAGCGTTTGGTAAAATCGTGCTATCGACCAAAATTGAGTCACTTGTCAATTCGGCCTATTCCGATCATTTAATTTTTTATAATGATCAAGATCCGACTAATTTTTGGGATCAACTATATTTTATTAAGACAAATATCCATAAATTAAGATCTCAGTCAGAGGCTCGTAGGTCAGCCGTAAGAGATATTCTGGTAGGTCAAGAGAAAGACTTTGGAAGACTTATTAAACAGATTGTTGCTTCTGAGAGTAACTTGTGAGTGTTAATTTAAAGTCAATTATTGTACTTTTTCTAGTTCTTGGATCTGGAGCTGTAGTCTTTCAAGCTAATAGTCATCTGACATTTGCAATTCTAGTTGCCACTGTTTTGTTGTGGATTCTTGCGAGCTCAAAGGTCATTATCTTTAATGTGGCGTATGTGGCTCTGTTTGTTACGCTGGGCATAGCAGTATTTTTAACCATGATGTTGAATGGTGATGCCAGCAAATATTTTTCGTACCTAAACTTTACAGCGCGTATATTGATACCGTTTATGATTCCTTTGTTAATTAGCTTTCAGGATTTTGCTAAGATCTACTTGAGAATTATAATTTTTTTAGCCCTTAGTTCAGTGGTGATTTTCTTATTATTGCTTGTTGATTCTAATTGGTATCGTGCTTTTCCAAAAACCGTTGGTCTTACCGGCCTTGAGTACTTTAATTTATTTCTATTCGTAGTGAGTGATAACGGAGAGATTTCAAGAAACAACTCGATCTTTTGGGAGCCAGGAGCATTTCAAGGATTTCTGACACTAGGATTATTATTCGAAATCTATTTATATAAATTGAAACGTATTAAAAACATTGTCATTCTCTGCTTGGCGTCTGTCACAACGGTATCGACAACGGGATATATAATATTACTAATATTGCTAATATTGTTGACGACAAACTTTATTTCTTCGCGGCCTACCAAGATTAAAAAGTCTCATTTGACTCTGGGTCTCCCTCTCGTTTTACTTTGTATTGCTTTTATGGCTCCCTTATTTTTCGAATCTGTATTTGCAAAGTTTGGCGAAAACAACCAGTCGTCATTTATTCGCTTTAGTAGCACAATTGTCGATCTGATGGTATTTGTTGAATCAGCCTTTTATGGTCTGGGATTGTCTAACTATTCCGTCAAAGTTCCTGACATAGCTTATCAATTGTTTTACTTAGAGATGGGTGGATCAACGAATTCGATCACCTATCATCTGGCGGTATATGGCGTGTTATTTGTCATCCCACTATTGTGGATGTATTTAAAGTTCTGTAGGTTATTGACTCAGGATATGATGCAAGCTGTATTTATTTTCATTATTATTATGCTGACTTTTGCCACTGAGAATTTTTTCTCTTCTCTATTGTGGTTAACGTTAGGATTCTATGGTGCACACGCGGCTATAAAGAGAACGCATTTAAAAGTAAGTAAATTTTAGTGGCATCACAAAAGAGATAAATCATGGATGAGTCTAATAACTGTCATGTGTGTATAGTGACCTATCACATGATACCGAATACGCGGATCTGGGGCGCATCCCAACGAATGTATTACTTAGCGAATCAATTAGTAGATTCAGGTTTTGATACCACCGTCGTAAGTGGATTTTATGGTGAATTTAAGCATGAAGGTAAATGTTTGAATTTTGAACATATTCCTGTTCGCATAAAACCCGATTTTATCCAATCACATCAAGAAAAATTAGCTGTTAAGTCCGTTACCGATAACAAAGTTAAAGCGCCTAATAAATTGGGATTTAAGAGTTACATATTGGAAACTTTAGTGAAGCCAGTATACCGTGCCATGGAGCGTTTATTATTTAATGACTATGGCGCCGTTGGTCTTTTTATGTTTTTGTGGAATAGGCAAGCTTTACCTGTAATTAACGAAGAGATTTTAAAAAAAAATACAAAGATAATTATCTTTAGTGGACCATATTTCACATGTTTTCGTCTGGCTTTCAAAATAAAGAAAATTCATCCTCATATCAAGATTGTTTTGGACTATCGTGACCCTTGGAATCTGTTAAAAAAAGGTTCATTCATTACTAATAAACTGGAACATAAGTTGCTCCAGATAGCTGATAGTATTACTTATTTTTCTGAAAAATTTCTTGATGCTATGCATGATAGATATGAAATTGAAAGAGGTAAGGGCATAGTGATGTATAACGGTTTTGATGATGCTTTGTGGAATTCTATTGATAAAAGCTCTTCAAAATCTAAGACAGATAAGCTAGTTATTACTTACGCGGGAAGCGACATTACATTTGAGCCTGGAAGCGGTCGAGATCCGGATGCTCTAATTAGGGCAGTGACAGGATCCCAACTCAATGAGCATGTCGTGCTTAATTTAGTTGGATGTAAAAACCTACCAGAAAAGAATAAGAATGGTAATAATTCTTCAAATATCAACTTTCTTCCGAGTGTCTCCCATAAAAGATCTCTGGAAATTTTAAGTCAAAGCGATGTTGTAGTTATTTTGAGCTCTGATGAATTTCCCTCGGACTATACGGTTACGGGTAAATTATTTGATGGTATTCGAAGTGGCGCTTATATTTTAGGCATCGCCAATTCCAGTGAGATTGATTACAAAAGAATCATTGAAAAAGAAGGATTAGGTACCGGCTGTTATAACGATGTGTCTGAGATTCAAAATGAACTAACAACTATTTACAAAAACTGGAAGGCTGGAACACTTGACCGGGACATGATAAAAAACATTGATGATTTCTCTCGAATTAGTCAGAATAGTAAATTGATTAGCCAAGTAGTTGCCTGGAATAATAAAAAGTAAAACTAATATTTGAGATGCTAAGTTTTATTTAAATTGTCTGAGATCACTTAAAGCTGTTGTGAAAATGATCCTTTTTTAGAATCGATTTTGTTATCACGGTGTTGATAAACAGCCACTAAAATGGACTCAAATCATGCTATCCAGGTCTTTGTAATTTATTAAATAAGGTCTATTATGAAAGTCTCGATAATCACTGTTTGCTATAACAGTGAAAAAACAATTAGAGATACGATTGAGTCGGTTTTGGTTCAAAATCATCCCGAGATTGAATATGTAGTTGTAGATGGATTATCTACAGATACGACAATCGATATAGTGAATGAATATAGGGGAAAAATTTCGAAGATCATTTCAGAACCTGATCAAGGTATTTACGATGCTATGAACAAGGGTGTTAAATACTCAACTGGAGATATTGTTGGTATTTTGAATTCAGATGATTTTTTTGAATCTCCATCTACTATTTCTGATGTGGTGAAGCACTTTCACTCAAATCCTACTGCTAGTTTGGTTATTGGCGATGTTGTTTATGTTGATCCAAATAACACAGAAAAGATAACGCGTTTCTATAGCTCCAGAAAATTCAAGCCTGCCAAACTTCGCTTTGGATGGATGCCCCCTCATGCAGCAACATTTATCAAAGCGAGCGTATACAATAAGTTTGGTAACTATTCGACTGACTATGAAATATCTGCTGATTATGAGTTATTCGTCCGACTACTGCTTCTGCATAAAGTTTGTTATTCCAGATTAGATAAGGTGCTGGTAAAGATGCGAACGGGTGGCGTAAGTAGTTCAGGAATAAAAAGTAACTTTTTATTAAATATTGAAATTGTGAAAGCGTGCAAAGACAACGGCATATATACGAATATTTTTCTGGTACTTCTGAAAACGCCTATGAAATTGCTAGAATTATTCAGGCGACCCTCTACTAATAAGATATAGTCTATCCCAATGGCAGTAGGCCAGGTTTTTTATTTTCTTAAATAAATGGTATTGCTAGAAGATTACTACTTTTTTAGAAGTTAAATAATTAAATGTGTTTGAGCGGTGACGAGTGATGATACATAATAAAGCTTATTAAAAAAAGACTTGATATGGTGCCAAAAAAAATACGAGTAGCAGTTTTAACTCAAGAAGATAGCTTCGTTATACCAGGAAATATAAAACTTCTCGGCGAATTGGAAAATTTGGAGTTGGTTGCAGTGGTGAATATCGACGCCGCTGGATCTTTGGTAAATAAGAGATCATTATTCATAAAAGGTTTTGGATTGATTCAAGTTGCAAAGATGGGCATAGTAACAATGTTTAACCAAGTGCTAAACTTCATAGATTCATTATTCTTTTTTAAGTTAGGGCTTCTAAAAAGCCTTAAGTCAGTTGCTGTTGCTTGTAATTCAGAATACAAAATTATGAGAGATCCAAATGATCAATCTAATATTGATTGGCTTGTAAAGCTGAATATTGATTTAGTAGTCTCTTTTTCTGCGCCATGTGTTTTTAAAAGTGAATTACTTAAATTACCAAAATTTGGTTGCATAAACCTCCATTGCTCCCTTCTCCCTAAATATGCTGGCCTGCTGCCCAGCTTCTGGGCTTTATATGAAAAAGCACCTATGCTTGGTGCAACAGTGCACAAAATGGATGACAAAATTGACAATGGAGCGATCCTAGGGCAAATCAAAATCTCAAGACCTTCTCAGACCTCAATGTTTAATGTGATAAGAGATACGAAACGAGCAGGCGGTCATCTTATGATATCAGTAATTAATCAGATATTAAGTGGACATGTTAAAGCTCAGGCTAATCATGTAAAAACAGAGGATTATTATTCGTGGCCAACGGTTAGCGAGATTAAAGCGTTTCGTCGAAATGGAGGAAAGCTTATATGAAGAAAGCAGTGCTGACATTGGATGTAGAAGACTGGTACCACCTTGATTACTTTGATCGACATGAATGTGACACCAACAATTCCCTACTTGATGGGCTTGATGTCTATGTTGACCTCATAGAGTCATTGTCTCTGCCATCGAGTTTTTTTGTGCTAGGCGAAATAGCAGAGAGTAAGATTGATTTTTTTAAAGGTCTCGTCAAATCTGGGCATGATGTAGGATCACATGGTTGGAATCATATAAGACCGATGACTCTGAGTATTGATGAATTTCGTGCTGACTTGCATCGATCGCGAGGTGTTATGAAAGAAATTAACGGTGAGCGAGGGTTTGGTTATAGGGCTCCGTGCTTTAGTCTTGATCGTGAGCGACTCGATATAGTGAGAGATTTCGGCTTCGCTTATGACTCAAGTCGAATTGATTTTGGGGATCACCCTCTCTATGGTTCGATTGATATGCATGGATTCGATAACCTTTCCAAGGCCGTGTATAGGAGTGGTGAATTTATGGAATTTGAAGCAACAACCCTTTCAGTTTTGGGCAAAAACATCCCCATCTCTGGAGGTGGCTATCTTCGTTTGTTCCCATGGCTTTTGATGAAAACACTCATCAGTCAGTATCTTAAAAAGAATGATCTATATGTACTTTATGTCCATCCATTTGAGCTGTCGCAGTTACCTGTTCCAGCAGTACCAGAGTCTACGACAACGCTGACTAAATTTAGATATTCACACGGTCGAAACCGAGTCGTAGAGAAAATCACAAGACTCGTAAAATTACTGCGCTTGAATGGCTATAGCTTCACTACCTTCAGTGAGATTCAGCAAGAGCTAAATCTTAAGCATGGTAGCTGAAGGGGCTATGAAGGGTCATATATTAATTACAGGTGGAACAGGCTTTGTTGGAGGATATCTGGCGAATGGGTTGATTAAAGCTGGCTACAAAGTCACTACTGTTTCGAGAGGCATAGGTCGCGATGAAAGTCACATTTGTGCAGATCTTACTCATGAAGAAACCGCATTTAATCTTGCAAAGAAATTATCATCAGTTGATACGGTAATTCACTGTGCAGCGATCGCCCATGGAGAAAAGCCTCCCAAAAATTATTCGACAGCAGATTTTAATACATTAATTTCAAATAATATTCTTAAAGCGTTTGATAGGCGCCAACTTCGCTGGATATTTATGAGCTCAATTTCAGTTTATGGTGAGGTAGATTTAGAATCTTCGATTCCACTTACACTGTTACCTAAACCAGCCGATAGTTATGGTGTTGGCAAGTTGCGTGATGAGGACTTGTTTATTTCAAACTGTAGTCATTTAAATATTCTCCGCCTGATGCCGGTTTATGATAGTCAAAACTTACAAGATATTAAAAAAAGGACCTTTTTACCAAATACAAAAGTAAAAATAATGATTAAACCTCCTCCATCATACAGTCTTTGTAATGTAGATGAAGTGCTAACTTCAGTTAAAAAATGTATGAATTATGTTTCGGGCCAGCGGATAATCCTGGTGGGAGATCCTCAGCCTATAAGTCAGAATGAGTTAGTCAGTTGGTTTTCAGGAAGATCTATCCCTGTGCCTCAGCTACTCTTTAGAGTTTTGGTTTTTCTTTTGCCGAAGAGAGTGGTTTTATTCAGGACTATCGGCTTAATGCTAAAAAAGCTTGGGTTCAACAACATCTACGAAATTGGCTGCATAGAATTAAAGTCAAAGAAAATATGAGTTATAAAAAATGATTGAAGCTAAGAAGAACGAACCTACGAACGCAATGAAAAAAGTAAAGCATTTGTGTAAAGATTCTGGTGTTACCACTGGGAAGCTGAAAGGCTTTCCAGCTGAAGAGAAATAGAAATCATGAAAAAGCGAGTAGGCATTATTATTGATGCAACAAGCGTATCAAAATATATAGATGACCTCATTTCGCTCTCGAAGCAATCGAATAATTATGAAATTACTGCGTTAGTTATTAACAGTATTGAGCTTAAGAATAGCAATCTAGCAAAGCAAATTGCTTCATACATCAAGCGACGAGGCCTTAAAAAATTCATAAATAATGTTTTGTTCAAGGTTGTTTGTAAAATTGAATCATACGCAATGAAGCGTGTAAGTAAATTCGATAACTTCTACAGCAAAACAAAACTAAGCAGAGAGGATTTTGTTACGATTGATGTCAAACCTCTAATATCTGAGAGTGGTTTGATTTACCGTTACAGTGTAGAAGACGTCAAACGCATAAAGGAGTTAGATTTAGATTTACTTATCCGTGGCGGAAGTGGAATTTTGAGAGGTGATATTTTAGATGTTTGCCCCAATGGAGTAATTTCTTTTCACCATGCTGATAACGATATTAATAGAGGTGGACCTCCAGGATTTTGGGAAGTATATGAGCAGAATCCAAGAACTGGATTCATTATTCAAAGACTTAAAAATGAATTAGATGGTGGAGATGTTCTGTACAAAGGATTCATCTCAACTAGTTGGTTTTATAGTTTAAATCTAGTCAAACTTTGTGAGGTAGCTAACCCTTTTTTTCACCATGTACTTGAAGACATTACCTCTAAAACCCCAAAACTCAAAGTACTTGAAAAAAGCCCCTATAGTTACCCTCTGCTCACAACTCCAACAATCTTTCAGACGCTAATTTACTTTTTAAAGACGTCTTATATTCTAGCATCTAAAATATCCAGAAAAATACAAGGTAAAAGTTTTCGCTGGGGAGTTGCCTATCAGTTTTCAGAAAAGTGGAACGACGTTACGCTATGGCGCTCACAAAAA
>MDTG01436087.1_pt1 | contig 30820 bp, 30 predicted proteins | sample 811421 | NCBI WGS metagenome assembly MDTG01 (sample SAMN05326645, study PRJNA326480) | marine metagenome | isolation source: seawater | place: Pacific Ocean: South East | collected 2011
CCAATCGCTGAGTAGCAGAGCAAGGTCCTGCCCATCAACCTGATCATTCTGAGTCAGGTCAGCAAGACAGCTGCTGCCCGCCCCGAACGCCATCAATGCGCCGGTGCTGGCGGAGACCGCCCAGATGTTCGAATGCTGGTCGTAATCAAAGTCACTCACGACTTCGGCGTCTGCAAGTTCATCGGGCGTGATCGCCACGACCGTTCGATCGGCCGCGATGTTCCAAGCCGTGAGCATCGGGCCCATGTTCGAATCTCTTCCGAGCACCAGAAGTTCGAACTCGGAGTCCATCCAGGCGACCTTGTCTATGCCACCGGGAGCCAGGACGCGTTCACCGATGAGAGTCCCGTCGCTGACCTGCCACACGAGCGCGGTGCCGATCTGGGAATCGCTGTCAGGGCCGACGAGCGAATCCGCCCCACCTCCGACGTAAGTGCATCCGGGAGAGATCGAGATCGTCGTGATGTCCATGTCGCCTTCGTCGGTTCTGAAGATCGAAAGCATCGTTGCGGTATCCCACAATTCGATCACGCCGCTCTTTCCGGATGCGCCGACAACCCCCCCGGTCGAGTCGATCGCGACGTCGAGTAGCTCACCGTCGAATGGGAAGGCACGAATGACCTGGCCGGTGTTTGCATCGATGAGTCGCACATACGAATCTGTACCGCCTACGACCAGCAGTGCGCCCTTCTCATCGAAGGCGACTCTTGATCCTGGCTGATCGAAACCGATGGGCAACGACGTGACGATGTCGATGAGACGGGTTCTGTTGAATCCATCGTTGGACAGATATCCAACGGCGAGACGTCCGGCCTGCTGGCTCCACGCAATGTCGACAGATTCAAGTGCGGGAACGGTCGCAAGCGAAGTGCCATCCGCGAGTTCGCCGGAGAGCGAGTCATGAACGCTGGCGATCAAGGAGCCGTTGCCTACGTCCCAGCAGGTCGCGAAGGTGGCGCCATTCACCGATGCCGAAATGTTCGTTGGAGTTCCGAGGAAGTCGTACGACCACTTGGAGGTCGGACTGTGGAACTCCTCGACGTCGGCGAGGGCCGGCGTGACCAGCAGTGTTGCGAACAGTGTAAGGAAGGGGGCATTATTCATACTGTTTCACCTCTTTGGATGACTAATCGTCGCGACGGAAGTCGCTCATGCGCACGCCTTGCCGGACTCGAGATCGTCATTATTAGTCGATCTTGACCTTGAAGCTCAACGTTCGATCATCTTTAGGGTATCCTCTTTTGTAGCTATGGGGAACTGTGAAACTCACAATCAGGGGCGGAGATATACGGACAGAGGCGTGAAAACACGCCAGAAACTGGTCGACGCCCTTCTGGAAATCGTTTCCAGCGAGGGACTTCAGGGTGCATCGGTCCGTGCCATCACCAGACGAGCAGGTTGCAACGAGGCGATTCTCTACCAGCATTTCAAGAACAAGGACCAGATGCTTCGCGAGGTCTTCGCAGAGATCATGACCTCCATGGCCGAGGACAAGGACGGCCTGGTGAAGGAGCACCCGCAGCTGGTCGATGCGATCCAGAGATGGGTCGAGACCACCTACAGCTTCTATGACGCCCATCCCGATGCCTTTGCCTATGTGCTTCTGGCCTCTCCTCCCGTCGTACGAAGCCCGAGCCCGCTGTACGGACGTATGACGAAATTGTTCGCCGAGCTGCTCGATCAGACCGAACCGCCACGAGGAATGTGCCTCTCGCGCGACCCTCTGTCATTGAACATGTTTCGGGGCCTTCTCCTCGGTGTGCCGAGAGCGATCCACTTCGGCTCCATGGAAGGTCCTGCACTTCAATACTCGAAGAAGACTTCCAGTGCCATTCTGAGACTGCTTCTCGTCGCCGACGAAAAGGACGCCACAGGGCGATGACCCCCAGTTCCGAACAGCAGGACATTCACGACGAGTTCGACCTCGTCGTCATCGGAAGCGGACCAGCCGGCCAGCGAGCCGCGGTCCAGGCGGCCAAACTGGGCAAGAAGATCGGACTCGTGGAACGCATGCCCTCGCTTGGGGGCGTCTGCATTCTGACGGGAACGGTTCCTTCCAAGACATTTCGCGAGGCGGTCATCGACATCGAGGGCGCAGGTGCCTTTCATCCCGGCAAGAAAAATCCGAGCAAGCCGGCAATGTCAGCCGTCCTACAGAGGGTCTCGGAAGTCCTGCTTTCGGAATCGGAGGTTGTGCGCAGGCAGCTCGCACGGAACGGTGTCGAGCTCATTCGAGGCACGGGTCGATTCAAGGACGCGCACACGCTCGAAGCCCGCTCATTGGCGACGGTACGCCAGGTGCGTTCGAAACGTTTTCTGATCGCGGTCGGAACAAGGCCCGCTGCGCCCCAGGACGTTCCGGTTGATGGCAGAATCATTCTGACATCTGATGAGATACTCGCTCTCGAAAAGCTTCCGGATTCGATGGTCGTGGTGGGAGGCGGGGTCATCGGGATCGAGTACGCATCCTTCTTCGCCCGTCTCGGAGTCGCAGTGACGCTCATCGATCGACATGGAAAGCCAATCAGCTTCATCGACGCTCAGATCGTCGACGAACTCATGGCCCAGATGGAAGCTGAAGGCGTCACATTTCTGATGAACGATGGCGTGGCCACCATCAACGTGCACCACAAACCGGACCCTCATGCGGAACTGACACTCAATTCGGGCAGAAAGATCAACTGCGACAAGGTTCTTTACTCGATCGGCAGGATCGCAGCCACGGAGACATTGGATCTGGACAGGGTCGGAGTCGAGTACGACGAAAGAGGAAGACTCAGTGTCGACGAGGACTACAGGACGAACGTTCCACACATCTATGCTGCCGGTGACGTCATAGGTTTCCCGGCACTTGCAGCGACGAGCAGCGAACAAGGACGCATCGCGACATGCAGGATGTTCGGCATTCAGGCGGCAAAGATGGGGACGCACTACCCATACGGAATCTATTCGATTCCTGAGATATCGATGGTGGGAAAGACCGAGGAGGAGCTTAGGGCCGAAGGCACGCAGTTCGTCACAGGTGTGGCACGATACAGCGAGATAGCACGCGGACAGATACTCGGAGACGAGACGGGACTCTTCAAGATGCTCTTTCATGAAGAGACCAAGGAGCTTCTGGGCGTCCATTGCATCGGCACGGGAGCGACGGAGCTGGTCCACGTGGGGCAGGCAGCGCTGAAACTGGGTGGCGGACTCTCATACTTTCTCGAGACCGTCTTCAACTATCCGACGCTCGCGGAGTGCTACAAGGTGGCGGCCTTCGACGCAGCGAACAAGATCGGGTACCTGCCGGAATCCGAACGGTTCGAAAAGGAACGCTGAGATCATCTGAAGACCTCCGAACGTCGATCATTTCGTGCCGGCCGGCCCGCCATCTTCGAGATACTTGGCCTGAATGGCATCTTCGAGATCGATCTCACAGACGTTTGCGATCGTGAACAGCCAGGCAAGCACGTCGGCGAACTCGAGAGCAAGCTCGCGGTCATCACCCTTGCCGCGTTCACGGTCGGCGAGCGCGGAGGCGAGTTCACCAAACTCCTCGGTAAGCCAGAGAAAGGTACCGGGGACTCCGCGTGCTGAATCGGACTCGTGATATCGATCATGGATCAGACGTTGAAATTCTGAGATGTGCATGTCGATGACGGTATCAGGCCGGAGACCGAGATGCAGCACGTACGACTATGAATCAGGTTCTGAATACCGCTTTCGACTCTCTTCAAGAGACAACTCGCTCGTTTCCACCAGGAGGCTCGGATCGACACCATCGAGATCGGGATCATCAAGAATCAGCCGGATTTCCTCATCTGAAAGTCGGTCTAATGCGCCGAACATCAGAGATTCAAGAAGATAGCCCACCTCTGCCTGCAACCTCGAATCGACCCTGGCAAGAAGAACGTTTCTCAATCGCCCGGCCTGGACCGGTCGGAGGGACTTCCCAGTCACAAAGAGATTTCGCGAAAGCACCTCCTCACCGATCATCTCATCGAGCACTTCGCGCCAGGAATCATCGTGTTGAAACATAAAACATCGACTCCAATCTGCGGGCAGGCTTACCGACAGCCCCCCATCACTCACGAATACGTGATCTGGTCGCCGGGTATGCAGAAAAAGAGACGAATCAAGAAGCGAGATGAACGCGAAGTCGACAAAGGATGAGGGCCTGCTCGACGAAGACACAGCTGGCATCTATGGTGAATCGAATGAATCGACAAATGGAGGATTCAAAAGGATGAACAGCATGAAGACCCTCACACTGATCACTTCGGCACTCCTGACAACACTCATTGGATGCGCCCCGACACCGGCCTACAGAGGCCCAAGGCTCCCTGCCGACCAAACGGCGACGGTTCGCATCAATCCAGCAGCTGCCAACATCGGAATCGAAATCACCGCTGTCAACGACTTCCCGTTCCTCGCCGAAGTGGACGCAAGCGTGAAGGCCGGAAGAAACACGCTGCATCTCAATGTCTGGCCTACTACGCGATCCAACATGGAGCTGGGAGGCCCTGCATTTGCAACGATGCATTCCAGGCAGGACACCACCTACGCGAGGAAGGTATCGATCACATTCGATGCGGAACCTGCCATGACATATGGAATCATCGGTGACTTCGACATGGGCTATTCACCGGAAACCGCAAGTTATGATGTTCAGATCGTCGTGCTTGGAACCCATGAGGTCGTGGCCCGCGCGACCACAAGAGACGATGCCGCCACCGCCAGGGACATCACCGATGGAATCCGGGAGACCCAGGGAGAGGACTGGTCCCTGAAAGCAGGTCCCGGCTCCTGACGTCCGGCGCAGTCGCGGTGCGATCGGCTCATTCGCAGATCCATGAACAAGAATGAAATGACTGCACAGACGGCTTTCAAACCACAACTCGTGCTGACATTCCTCGCCAGCCTGGCAACCGCAGTGATGTGGTGCGGCCTCGGCTTCGTCGCGAAACATGCCTATGGTTTTCCGGAATGGTTGACATTCCTTCTCTTCGCCTCCAGCGGCATCGTCTACAGCCTGGGCGCTTTGCTGGCGCACCGAACTCTCGAACGCCTCGAAGGAACAATCTCTCCACGCAGCGTGCTTGCGATCGCACTTGTGACCCAGGGACTGATCTCCCCACTGATCGGACTCATCGACGCACCATGGGTGCTCTGGTTCGTTTCCTTCGGAGTCAGCGTCTGCTCAGCCTTCGTATGGCCCATCGTGGAGAGCTACATGAGCTCGGGCACGTCCGGTCCGCAGATGAGAACTCGTATCGGCTGGTGGAACATCTGTTGGATGAGTGGGACGGCAATCGGCCTGGTGGGAATGACGCCATTTCTCCAGGCGGATTCGGCACGATGGGCCATCGTGCTGCTTGGCCCAGCCAGCATCATCGCCGCGACCATGCTCATCTGGTACCGACCGGAGCCCATGAAGGCCAAACGTACAAAGGAACAACCGGACATCATCGGGGCGAACTACCGTTCGATGCTTTCAAGCTGCCGCGTGATGATGCCGTTGAGCTACGTTCTGATTGGTGCCGTCGGACCGATCATGCCCTACCGACTCGCCGACCTCGATGTCTCTCTCGCCTGGGAGACACCCATGACCTCGATCTGGTTGTTCGTGCGTGTCGCTGCGGTCGCATTGATGTGGCGTATGACCACATGGCACGGACGCTGGGGTTCACTGCTCATCGGCGGCCTGGCCATGAGCAGCGGCTTCGTACTGGTGACCGTCGGCTCTGAGACCATCACGGTCATGGTCGGGCTGGCACTTCTTGGAATCGGCCAGGGAATCACCTACTACTCTGCCATCTACTACGCACTCGCACTGGGTGATGGAGATGTCGAATCGGCCGGAAAACATGAGGCATTGATCGGAGCAGGATACGGAGCAGGCCCCATGGTCGCGCTCTGCGGACTCGCGCTGGGCGGTGGAGTGGCCGTAGGCTGGGCGGTGATCGCCGTGACGGTTCTGACTTCATGGCCAGCGATTCGGCCGTGGATGCGGACTCGGGGAGATGGGTCTCAGTCCATCTGACCCAGTTCGAATCGCAGAGCGTCCTCCAACTGAGGGAAATCGAAGCGAAATCCAAGCGATTCGAGCCTGGCCGGAACGGCGAACACACCCTGCAGGAGGGCTTCCTCACCCATCTGTCCGAACATCGCCTTTGCAGCGAATCCAGGCAGTGGAGCGATGGTGGGTCGACGCAATACACGCCCCATCGCCTTCATGAAACCGCGGTTGTCGACGACTCCGGGGGCGACACAGTTGATCGCGCCGGAATATCGATCATCAGCGATGGACTGAGCGATCACCCCGACGAGATCATCGAGTGCGATCCAGCTCATGCCCTGGCGGCCATCACCAACCGGACCACCAAGTCCCAGTGAAACCGGGCGGCGAAGCTTGGCGACGGCACCTCCGGCGAAGGCGACCACCACTCCTATGCGAAGATGCGCGACACGAGCACCGGCCTCGACGGCGGCCGCCGCAGCAGACTCCCAGTCCACGCAGGTTCTTGAAAGGAAGGAATCGCCCGGTGATGCATCTTCGTCACAGCGCTCCGTCGGCCGGTTGCCGTACAGACCGGTGGCAGAGGCACAGATGAAAGCGGGCTTCTCTCCGGGAAGCTCCGCGATCGAGCGGGCGAGGAGTTCGGTCGATTCGACTCGACTTGCTCGAATGACTTTTTTCCTCTCATCGGTCCATCGCTTGTCGGCGATACCAGCACCTGAGAGATTCACGACGGCATCAACGCCATCGAAAGCGGCCCTGTCAATTTCACCCTTGGCGGGATTCCAGAGAAATTCACCCTTGGTCGGATCGGGAGCGCGCCTGACAAGCCTGACGACCTCAGAGCCTGCGACTTCGAGAAACGTCCTTAGAGAACTTCCCACGAGTCCGGACGCCCCGGTCAGCAGGATCTTCTTCTGAAGCCAGTCAGCGTCCCGCAGACGAGCGACATCCTGAGCTGTGCGGCGGTGCCTCCAGCTGAAGGTCTTGACGAGGGCTCGTTCTACGACACGCTCACCGATGTTCCTGATCGGAGGAGGGTGAGGCAGTTGGAATTCGAGCGAATCGGTGAGGCGGCAGCGCGATGAATCATCCTGAGAGAGGCGGTGCTCATGTCGCCATTTCCTGAAGGGGCCGCTCACCTGGTCATCCACGAAAGAGATTCCAGGCTGGACATCTTCGATTCGCGAGATCCATTTCTTGCGCCCGATGGGCGGAACCGGAACGCGCAGTGTCACAATGGCGCCGTCTTCGAGGCGTGGAGGCAGTTCGAGAACCTCGACTCCCGCCCACGCAGGGACGAGCCGAAGGAGTGCGGATGACTGAAAGTGCCAGCGCGCGACATCTGCAAGTGGGGAATCGAGAGTACTGGAACGTGTGTAAAGGGGCATGCCAGAACGGTAGCAGCTCGGCAGAGGGCCGGCCGGGCGTTACACTGATTTTCATATGAACGGCACAACCAATTCAATCGAAACAGGCCAACCCGGTATGGATTTCACGACGATCATCCAGTCCAGAATCGAACAGGCCATTTCATGCACACTCGAACTTCGCGAACACTTGAGTACATTTGCAAGCATGGCCAACATCATCGAGGAGAGCTTCCAGGCCGGAGGCAAGATGATGACCTGCGGCAATGGAGGGTCTGCCGCCGAGGCACTTCACTTCGCGGAAGAGCTCACCGGGCGATTCTCAAGCAACCGCCCCCCGCTGCCGGGCCTCTGCCTGAATGCCGACCCGACCGCACTCACCTGCATCAGCAATGACTTCGGATTCGACCATGTCTTTTCCCGGCAATGCGAGGCGTTCGGCTGCAAGGGCGACGTCCTCGTCGTCTTTTCGACGTCGGGAAAGAGCAAGAACATTCTCATGGCTCTTGAATCAGCAAGAGAACGGGGAATCATCACTCTGGGCCTCCTAGGCTACGACGGCGGCCCTGCTGAGGCTCTCTGCGACCTGTCCTTCCTTTCCCCCGGAACAGACTCCGCTGCGATACAAGAATGCCACCAGATCGCTATGCATGCGATCTGCAACTGCTTCGAACCAAATTCATGAACCTTCGGGACACATCCATGACAGATTCAAACGAAAGCACTCCTCCCAAGCCAGGAACGGCAGGATCGGTCGCGGGCACCGTCCTGTGCCGAGTCGTCGTGCCGGCATGGCTGCTTGCAGGCGCCGTGTTCAAGCTCATGGAACTCGACTGGAAACTTCTGCCACCTCCGGTTCGAAGCTTCAGTGGGACCATCGGTGAATGGCTCGGACGCGACCCTGAGATGTGGCTTGATTTCACGATGCGATTCATCATCGGAAGCGAGCTGGTGCTTGCAGTGCTGATGATCGCAAGTGCCCGGCTGGCTCGACCGATCGCGATGTTCGTTCTCTCACTGTTTGTCCTGATCCTCACGATCGTGCTCGGCCAGGGCTACGACTCCGAAGTCGGCTTGTCGAGCCTCTTCGCGGGTGACTGCGGATGCTTTGGAAGTTCCGGCCCACCGCCGATCGTCATGATCGCGATAGACGCCACCCTGCTGGTTCTGACGATGTTCATGCGCCCCACCCAGGGCCGAGCCCGGCTGCAACCGGGCATCATCGGAATTTGCATACTTGCATTCATCCCCCCCTTCGTGATTCCTGAACGGACACTGCAAAACGAAGAAAGCACGTCCTCGGCGACCACCGAACTCGACGAAAACGGCTGGGAGCTGCCCCCCGCCACGCTGAAGCCGAACTACTTTCCCCAGTTTCAGGAATGGCTCGGACAGCCACTCAAGGATCAGGAGCTGGCACGACTGCTTCCTCGCCCACTACCAGCCGGCGTGGCCACCGGAGATCAATTGGTGATCTTCTATCGGGGCGACTGCGATCACTGCCAAGAGATGTTCCTGACATACTTCTCTGCGCCCGAGCTGGAGACGCCGGTTCTCGCCGTGGACGTGATGGACTACGACCTTTCAGGATCCCTTGAGTTCTACTGCGATGCCTGCGCGGTTACGGAACTTCCCTCCGGACCGAGCTATCTCATTCAGACACCGGTGGTCCTCAGACTTGAAGACGGAATCATCACCTGTGTGGGCGATGGCGCGAGCACCGATGAAGATATCGAATCCTGCATCTATGGTGGATGACATGAAGACCCTGACACTGAGAATCCTGCTTCCTTTGATGCTCCTCGCACTGGGTGCATCTCAGCTCCAGATCGGCGGAAACGCCCTGCCGATCTGGATCGCCACGCTATCACTGAAGAATGGTCTGGACCAGGCGCTGGTTCTCAAATTGATCATCGCATCTGAGTTCTGCCTCGCGATGATCTTCGTCTTCTTCGGGCAACGACTCATCAGACTCGCACAGGCATCACTCGCGGTCATGATCTTCGTAGCACTCGCGGAATGCTCTGCATCGTTCAAGCGAGGCGAAATCACATCGATCATCACTTCAGCGATCATCGCATCACTCTCGATCGCGTTCCTGATCATGATTTCCGCTTCGAGAGAAACGGAATCCGAAAAAGCGCCTGAGCATGCCCGCAACAAGACGACCGGTCTCGCGATCTTCGCGTGCATGACGCTCTGCTTCATCGGGTTAGCTGTACCGATCAACAGGCAATTGACACCCCGAACGATCACCGACGGCGCGATCATGCCGCGGGACCTTCCGGTTCAGACGGACGGCAGCAGAATCATCGAGATGAATCCCATGCAATGGGTCGGGCGTTCGATCATCGAGACTCCGATCGGACAGTTCACACCGGATGCCGTCGGACAACTTGGTGATAAAGGCGTGTTGATCCTCTACAACCCACGCTGCGGAACATGCCATGATCTCTTCGATGTCCATTTCAGTGAAGGCTCGGACATAACTCTCGTCGCGATAGAGGTTCCCCCGACGGAAGAAGCCCTCGTACTGGAGAGTGAATATGATGACGAAGTCGACTGCCCGACATGCGTCTTCATGTCTCTCCCTGAGGGCCCACTCTGGCTCGTCGGTGTCCCGTACGTGATGATGGTGGAAAACGGAGTGGTCACCTGCGTGGCCATGGACGGTCCTGGAGAATGCCTCTGAGCGGAGTCGCCGAGCACTCAGCTTGGATGCTTGAGAATGATGGCCAAGGACCTCACATCCAGGTGAACCTCAAGCATGCCTGCACATTCATAAGTGCGTGGCCTTCGCTCCTCATCACAGACACCACGAGCGACATCGTCGAAGAACGACGCGGTGATCTGATCCGAAACATCGACATTTCGTGACTCTGCAAAATCCAGAATCCACTTCCTCAGCACAGCTGAGATGAACCCTCGGTCATCAACCACGAACACGGACAGGTCGAGACGGTCGGCTGATGCGGTGGAGAGCACGGCTGCGATCTCACGATCCAATGATCCAGCTGCGACAGTCATTCGATCCATTGCGGCGGAAACACGACGAGAGGCACCTGGCCAGCGGGACTCGAGGTGAGGAAGCACAGACTCACGCAATCCGCCGCGCATCGTGTCCACGTCCGAATTCGTCGGATCGTCGAAGAAATCGATGCCGAGATCGATGCAGAACGTCCGGAGGTCATGACGTGAGAGACCCAACGCAGGACGAATCAGAGTGACATCCCCCATCGGCCTCTGCCACCGAGGATTGGAAAGAGCATCCACGCCCACCCCACGACAGAGTCCGTGGATCATCGTTTCGAAACGATCATCGGCATGATGCGCACAAGCCACATGTGTCACACCACTCCGAACCGCGACGTCATGCATCGCCGCGTAACGAGCTCGTCGGGCAGTCGCTGAAAGATCCGATCCGCGCTTGTCCAGCTCAAGGCGCACCGAATGAAAGGGAATACCGATTCTGGATGCCAATCCAGCGACGGAGACACTCTCGGAGGAAGACCCGGCACGCAGCCCGTGGTCGACATGAAGAAGTATCGGCGGATTGAGTGTCGAGTCGCGGCGCGCGGCCAGGGTGGCGATCAGAACTGCAAGTGCCGCGGAATCGGCCCCGCCGCTGCATCCGACAAGCAGTGTCGAATCTGAATCGATTCCACAACGCTCGAACATGGCACGTTCGACGGAGGATGCCAACGGGTGGCGACCAGCCGCCAGCATCAGCTCGGAATCGAGGGCGCGCTCTGTCTCAGCCTTGATATCGGCATCGATCGGTTCAGTCACCTGCGCCGTCGCTTTCAATTTTGGGCAGAATCGTGATCTTGGCCTCGACACGTCCGTTCGCTGGGATGGACACGACCCAGTCGATCATCTCTGTGCGGTTGACGAGATCGTAGAGCATGCCGACCCCGGCCTTGAATTCCGGCACTTCAAGCGCACCGACGAATTCAGGGGCCAATTGATTGAGAGAGAGAAAATGCTCAGCGAGTTTGGCCGAATTGATTCTTCCAACATGGGAAGCGGAGACACATTGGGTGTTGACCGGAAGGTCACTGAAAAAACCTGAAAGCTGGTCAGTCAGACGCGGACACGTTGCATAGAGCTCCCAATCAGTGACGCCCTGGGCCCGACACCAGTTGATGCTGAAATCCTTCAGGAACGGATGACCGGCCAGAGCCGGCTCGAAGAGCGCACGGGCGTAGATCGTCCTTGGGCCTGAGGCGGGAAGCTCCTGAAGTTTCGGAAGATGCTGCAATCCTGCTTTGGAGCCGAGTCTGTTTCGAAGTGAGTTCAGCGCCGCAAGCACGGAAATGTCCTGACGCATCAAGGTCGAACCGGGACCATCTGATTCGATAGCGATCGCCAACGTTGGAATGGCGGCACCGTCCGCGGAGGGCATCTCGCCCAGAACCACCACCCGGCGAGACCACCGTTCATCCGATCGCTCCGAATCCACGACATATGGAAGGAGGTTCTGGAGAAATTCGCCCCCGGGCAGGATCTGACTGTCGGGAAGTTCGACGAAGGCCCCGATCATGCCCTTCGGCATCCTGTCCAGAACTGAAAGATCAAGAAGGCGCTCGCAGCATGGCTTCAGGGGAAGTCCGTCACGAGACCAACTGGAGTACTCGACCTCGATACCTTCACCAGCGGTTCGCAGGGAGATCCTGGACGCACCTGGCGAACCGAACCAGAGACCACCATCGACATCGTCATTCTTGAAGGTGACTTTCAAGGTGGCCTCGGAATCATCCCAAGGCAGTGGCTCGAAACCAGGCCCGATCATGGCCAGCGCCTGTGTTCGCAGAGAACCAGGGGGCTCTGAGGCGAGAAGCAGTCCATCCCCACAACGCGACACCGAAATCCCGACACGCGGAACCACGAATCTGTCGACCTCACGAACAGGTTTGAGGCCGGTAATCACTTCGGTGATCAAATCATCATCGATGGGCAACCAAGCGACCCATTCGACGCCTGCGATGCCGCGACCTGCGCGTAATCCGAAAACTGAACGCTCGACCAGGAGACTTGAAATTCTGGAGTCTTCCACGAGTCTAGAAATTCCAGACGCTGCATCCCGTTCGACACCGGCCAGATTCACAAGAAGAGCGGGCATCAACTGCTCGGTTCCGATGAATTCAATGAGCTCACCGGCATCATTGAACTCCAGGAGACAATCACACTCATTCACTGGAAAACCCCTCGGCACATCAGCGTCGAAACGATGACCAAGGGGCGCGAAAATGAGGATGAGAAGCAGTACGCAGGACACGGTGTATCTCCATCACAGAGACTAGACGTTTCAACCCTGCTGGTCGAACCAATGAAGGTCGATCTGGATGCGTTTCAGGACGACGCCAGGGATGCACAGGCATCACCAAAGCTGCCTGGAACCAGGATCGGACCCTGAAGGGGTGCCTTCTCAGCGGAGTCATCATCCGACTCACCCGGAAGGACCGCCGCTGGCGACTCACCGGCCTCAGCAGCCGAGAGAGAGAGATTGATTCTCTTGAATGGGGCCTGAAGTGCGGAAATCGGGTTGAGCCCTGCCTTCTGCGAAGCCTCGGAGCGCTCGGTTCGAACCGAACTTCCGAGACGATCTTCCCGTGAAATGCCTTTCTCGAGGAGAGCGGCACAGACGACCAACGAAGCCAGTGTCAGAAAGATGATCGATCGCCTGAAGAGATGAGAAATGCGAGCACTTTTCAGGGATTCAGGTGTGACATCGACACCGGTGAAGCCCAGGCCCGCCATCACCCTTGCGGTGACATCGGGAGTCGCGGAGCGATCCGGCGAGGAGTTGGTCTGGCTTCCAGGAAACTTCACGCGACATCCTTCATGATTTCTTCGACGCGGGCCATCACAGAGTCACTGGATGCCATCCAGTCACGCATTCGACGACGAGCACGATGAAGATGACTCTTGATCGTGCCCTGTGGCATGCCAAGAAGGTCTGCGACCTGCTGAACCGACTTGCCCTTGTGGTGATAGAGAATGACTATTTCGCGCTGGTGAGGCGTGAGCGTGTCCATCGCACCATCAAGGATCTCGGAGGTGAATTCACGATCTGATGGGTCGGAAGCGTGAGCGGAGAGTTCCAGGACGCCCGATGAGGCCGAATCCAGCCAGTCGCCTGCATTCATTGGACGCTTCTTCTGGAGGCTGTTGAGAAGAAGGCGACGCGCGATGGTGAAGAGCCAGGTACTGAACCTGTAGCGCTCATCGAATCGGTCGATGTTCTTGAGAACACGAATGAATGCATCCTGAACGGCGTCTTCCACGATCTCGGGTTGATTGGTCGTACGGAGCAGGAATCTGTAAAGACGTTCCTGGTGGGATTCGATGAGCTCAGCGAACGCACCGGCCTCACCTTCCTTGGCTCGACGGATAATCCGGATTTCACGAGCGTGGTCCATGATTTCAAAGGCCTTTCCGTTCAGGGCCAGGCAGTCACGGAACAACCCTATGCCGCGCCATTGTGTGATTCCCAAGCTATGTACGGAATACAACGAACGAAGGTGGCGGAAATTTCCGCCACCTTCGGTGTTTTTGATGAATTATGAGGGGACGCGGAGCTTCAGAGCCCTGTCAGGCGGCGTTTCGGCTTCGGCCGACGGTTCGCTGGTCCTCGGTGGCACGACGCTCGGGTTCTTCCTCGAGTCGAGTCAGAAGCTCCGAAGGCGTGGTCGCCCAGAGGTCGGCTCCGATTTCCTCCGCGAGACCCGGTGCGCGGTTGAAGACTCCCCCACCAACCACAAACTGAGTCTGACTGCATGCACCGATCTCCTTGATCGTATCGATGAGCTGGCGGATGTCGGGACAGTCCGAAGGAGCTGCGGCGAACATCAGAAGAACGTCTGGGTGCTGCTTCCCAACCTCTGCAAGGATTTCATCATTGGCCACGCCACCGCCGGCGAAGTAGACGTCGTATCCGCCCGATTCTGCGAGGTCCGCAACGATCTGCGCCGAAAGTTCGTCCCCTTCGGTGGGGCCGCAGAACATGCAGATCTTTCGACCATTGCGGTCCTGCTGCGTGTAATTCGCCTGGGCCTGATCCACGAAGGAACGAAGCAGTCGTGTCGCATATCGATGCGCGATCGTGCTGATCTGATCGTTTCTGAAAAGCGTCTCGGTCATTTCCATCAATGGCCAGAAGAGCTCGGTCGTCATCGCTTCGGGCGAGACTCCTGACCCACTGACTTCACTGACGATTGTTCGGGCGGCATCACGCTCACCTGAGATCAGCAGCTGGAAGAGTTTCTCGATGACGATTTCCTGATTGAACATTTCGTTGCTCCAAAGACTCGTGTGTTGCTCGCCTGGGTCCACCCGCCGGCACCTGAACACTGATCATGTAAGACTGGACGGATCCTCCGTCGGTTTGGAAAGAGCACCATCCGTGGGCCCTGCCGAGAGACAAGACATCGGCAGCTGATCACATTCAAAGTCAGCAGGGCCAAATATCGGCATTCCGTGGATTATTGGACAAAGCCTGCGCTAGGCACGCCTGATGAGCTGGAAATGGACTTTTGAGCCGGCCCGAATCAGTCGACTTGCGCCAGGTACGCGACGCACACACCAAATGTCATTGGAATTTGTGTGACTTTCGAGAATCCTGACGCAACCAACGCCGACTCGATCGAGGCTCTCGAGAGAAAGGTCTCGACAGATTTTGGGAGATATCGATAGGCACCTGAACGGTCACGGGCGATGAGTGAAGCGGTGACTGGCATGATGTGGTTGGTGTAGAGACGATTGCAGCCTCTGATAAACGGATTGGAAGGCTCACTGAATTCGAGAATGAGCAATTTTCCATCCGGGCGCAGGACACGCCTGAACTCAGAGAGTGCCTTTTCAGGCTCTAGAACGTTTCGAAGTCCGAATGCAATCGACACGACGTCGACGCTCTGGCTGGGAACATCAAGGTCCATGGCATCACCGACACGCCAAGAGATGGGGCAGGAATGCGGCCTGCTCGGACGCTCTCTGGCGATGTCGAGCATTTCCGGCGTGAAATCAATCCCTTCGACATGTTCTGGGCCGGAGGCTGCAAAGGCCTCGGCGAGATCGCCCGTACCGCATGCGACATCCAACACATGCTTGCCCGACAGGTCACCGGCAAGGCGGACGACTTTTCGTCGCCACCTCTGATCCAGACCAAAGGAATGCACTCTGTTGTTGAGGTCGTAACTCCCCGCGATCGCAGCGAACATCTTCTGAACCTTGCCAGCCTTGTCCTCACGGACGTGAGGGTCGGACGAGAGGTCGTCACTGGACCATGCAGGAGTTGAACTCTGATTGTCAGGGGGTGAACTGGTGGCCATTTGTGGGAGTATAGGCCCAGATAGACCAGCCATATCGAGAATGCCACCAGGACCAAAAAACCGCGCCAGCGGCCTCCAGTAATTAGTAGAGGCCATTCGAACCATGATCCGATAAGCAAATAGGCGGCTAAATGCACTCTGGATGAACTGATTGATGTTCAAACAGATATCATGTCGGCCTTCGAGACACCCAGCGAAGACTTGAATTTCGGCTCCTTCAGGAACACTCACAATGATCGTTGATGCGAATACGAGAACCTGGTCATCACCAACGCAGCTTGGAAAATCCGCGGCTGCTGTCATCCGTCGCGCGAACGGCGAACACTGGCTCCGAGCGGATCACGGGCCCGATGCTCTCAGCGAACAGCTCGGCTGCATCGACGTCGCCCTGATCCATGGGTTCAGAAGTCGCATGCTCGAGGCCCACATCCCCAATCAATACATCGCCGAACTCGTCTCCCGACACCCTGAACGCCTGATCGGAATCGCCGGCATCGATCCGCTGGTCGCCGACAGCATGGATGAACTGAAGAACGCTCTTGAGATGGGGCTTGCCGGCATCACGATCTCACCGTCCATGCAGGGACTTCACCCGACACATTCCTCCGCGATGAAGATCTACGAGACATGCGCCGACAAGGGCATGCCCGTGTTCGTCTCGAGACCTGAGATCGGCATCCCTGAAAGCGTCCTTGAATTCGATCGCCCACTTGCCTGGGATGAGGTCGCACGGAACTTCCCTGATCTGAAGATCGTTCTCGGTGGCGTCGGCTTTCCGTGGGTTGATGAGACGCTGCTGCTTCTGCAGAAGCACAACAACGTGTATGCGGATCTGTCATTTCTGACGCGCAACCCTTGGGCGACATGGAACGCACTCCTGAACGCACAGGCACTGGGCGAAAGTACGACCAACATCATGGACCGCCTGCTCTTCGCTTCAGGCTGGCCGGCACAGTCGCCTTCTCACGCGATCGAACGCCTCTATTCACTGAACAGCTTCGCCCAGGGAAGCAATCTTCCGACAGTGCCTAGAGCGACCATCCGCTCGATCATCGAACGAGACACGCTGAGCGCGCTCGGCATTGAACTGCCACCGGGCCGGTCGGGCGGCGACACCACGTTGAAATCCGCGCTCGGCTCAGAAGCACACGTGAATGAAACCTCGAACTCCTGAGGACCCGGGATGCATCCTTCAAGCTCAATTCCGAGCATGAGAACCTCTGCAAGAATACGGGCCATCACGTTGGCGCTGGCAGCTCCGCTTCTCCTGCTCAGTGGTTGCATGTCTTCACAAGCGACCGGAAATCTGACCGTCGCGTCGCGAGCCGAGAATCCAGTGAAGCTCAGGCTCAATCTGAAATACGGCGCCTTCGCGAAACAACCCTCCCAGCATTCGTTCTACATGTCGAGCGTTCCGCTCGACGAGCTGCTCGGGGGCGAAGTCTCTGACGCGATCATTCTCCATGCACAACTTCTCTGGCAGCCCAAACCAGGCTCGACCCCCGTCGATCCGACAGCGACGAACGTCACGCTGCGCCTGCTGCTTGTGACCGAAGGTGAAGTCGGTCTCTACGGAGGCGCGGGGTTCGCCTGGCCCTCGGGAGACCTTGACGAGGGTCCAGCGGCACTCGACATCGTGGGGTCCAGCATGACACTCCTGGATTCCACCGAGGGCTTCAGGGACTTGTTGAGCCCGGTGCTCATGCTGGGCAGGGCCAAAGCGCCTCTGAACTCGGTCGAGACGCTTCGGTTTCGACAAGCAGCCAGCCAGCTTGTGACTGACAAACTCGGACGAACCCGCTGGGTCAGGCTGGATTCCTTGACTTCTCCGGTGGCGCAAGCTGCGCTTCAAGGTCATCAAGAAACCCGATCAACTCGGGATCCAGATCGACACCGGCAGGAGCCGGATCAGTCCTGACGAGATGCCATGAACCATCCGGCAGTGGCAGTCGCATCATCACGTGAGTCAGCATGGGGTCGGCCCCCTCGGGCCCGCCATACGTGATGTCACCGATGATCGGCGCCTTGTAGGACGCGAGGCCTGATCGAATCTGGTGGTATCGGCCGGTACCGAGGTCGATGACGACATCGACCTGATCATGGGAACCGGGCACGTCCGCCATGGCGAGAATCTCCATCCGAGCGACCTTGCCACCGGACTGAACGACTTCCGAGCGCCTCCCCTTTCGACGAAGATAGAATCGCTTTTTGCCAAGAAGCTTGTGTGCATAGAGAGGCCGCTTCGCACGAGCCACGTAGATCTTGGTCCAAAGGCCGTCTCTGATGGACTCGTTATGAAAGCGCAGAGATTCATAGTCGGTCGCGACGACCAGCACGCCTCCGGTCATCCGATCAAGACGATGCGGAAGCTCGGCACGGGGGTGTCCGTTCCGATGAATCCGCTCGATCATCGAGTGTCCTTCGTTGTCGACCCTCATCTGTGAGGAGATGCCCGCAGGTTTGTCCAGCATCAATGTGCCGGCTCGTTCCAGAAGGACCTCTGGCATCTCTCCAGGTGAGAGCGCATCAGGAAATCGCATGGGTTGAAAAACAGGGTCATCGGTCTCAGACATCGGTCAATCCATCTCGTATGCGCAGAAGCTGTCGGGCGACGGGCGCGAGGGGTTCGGGTTCGGAACCAGCCTGGAACAGTTCGCACATGTCGTACTCCCATGGTTCCGTCGGAGGTTCGGTACCTGGTCCGACCGTCAGTGTGAAGACGATCTCCCAGCTGAATGCGCTCGGATCGTAGAGGACCGCGACGCTCCGTGGAGCTCCTATCGGCAACCAACCGCTTTCTTCTTTCAATTCATCAAGAAGAACCCGGGCGGGGTCGCTTCCGGGCGGCACTGACCCACCGGGCACGAACTCCCATGTATCGGGATGATAGGCCACCTGACTTCCACGTCGCCCCATGAGCCAATGACCATCAGACGACGCTGAAAGTCCCTTAACTCCCAGAACCCGAGCTCCGATGTCCTGCCACTCACGCTGTACGGCGTAAAAGCGAAAACTTGCGGGAGCGGCATGAATTGTCACGCCTCCATGCCCGTTTCGGACGACTCCGAGCACTTGAAGCACGTCGCCATCGAAGTAGCGGGAATTTGCCGAGCAGAGCTCCTGCCACCGAGCATCCACATCCTCGAGAGACATGACTTCAGGAACCCAGCGCTCCTCCTGCACGTGGATGACCGGCGGCCTTCTCAGAGCGATCAGTCGTTCAGAGGATGGACCGGGCTCAGGCAGAGACACCTTCCTCGAGAGCTTCTGCATGGTCCCCTTCCTTCTGGAGGTATTCCTTGGGGCGATAGAGCAGAGCGACGGGAATGAACAGAATCGAGGTTCCAAGCATCAGGTAGGTGAAGAACCAGAAGTACGCCGCACCTTCAAGGGTGTTGCCTCCACCGATGGCGAGAGCCTCGTTGAAGGTCTTCCCATTGACGGTCTGCTCCGAGACGACATCGCTCTGACTGTCGATGTCACCAAACCGTTGCTTGCGAAGAAGCATCTCACGACCGAGCCACGAGGATTGATCGAGCTCCTCGGATGCCGATGTGATGGTGATGGTCAGGTGGATGTCATCGGAAAGCGACTTGGATCCGCTGGGCCCGCCGCTGGTGATGACCGCCTCGTTTCGGTTGACCAATCGATACTCGAGAGGATTACCCCAGCAGTCCGAGGCATTGGAGAGAATCTTCTGGCCCACATCCTGCCCGGGAAGCACCTCTTCGGCACGCACCCATGCCCCCTGAATGAGACTGGCTCCGCCACGAAGCTCGTCAGCACAGGGATAAGTCGTGTCGGAAAGCACGCCGTCTTCGTTGATTTCGAGCTTGATGCGGTCGTCACCTATGAAGCCGTCCCATGGGACGAGGACTTCGAAGCCACCGGTTTCGGTGCGTACGATCGTCGTTCCCGGATAGAGCTCCGCAAGCCGTGCCTCGAGTGCACCCTGCGAATCGCCGTCTCCTTGCGTCGAAGCATCGACGAACGAGGCGATTTCGCCGGAACGCTCGGCCAACGCTGGAATCTGAATGAAGTGGTTCACGCCTGCAGTGAACAGATTTCCAAGAGTGACCGATGCCAGGAACAGCGCCATGATGAACGACTTCATCTTGCGTGGCGCCTGGGTGTAGCTGAATTCAAGGCAAGTAATGGACACCATCACCTCGGAGGCGGTCAGAAGAACATAGGCCAGGATCTGCCACCCGAATGTCGGCTCATGACCTGCATCGACCCAGCCCTGAACCATCGAGACGATTGCAAATGCCGGGACCATCAGGAAGAGTCCGATGGAGATCTTGTGCAGTGGCGTGAGCTTGAAGAAGAGACGATCGAACGTGGGATAGAGAACGAAACTGAACAATGGGACCAACACGAGAATCAGGAATGGATTGATCGCCTGAATCTGGGACTCAAGCCATTCGATGCCCAGCCACATGCGGTTGAGATTTTCAGCCTGCAGCACCATCGAGGAGCCGGTCTGATCGAACAACGCCCAGAAGACGGCGACGAAGATGTAGATGACTGCCAGCTTGAGCATCGCCAGGATGCCGTCTCGGCTGAAGGTCTGCTTGAGAAATGCGAAGCCACCTGGGGGGACATGGATGAAGCGATTACGGCCGAGCCAGAAGACGATCGTCGCGATCGCCATGAGCACGCCAGGAACGCCGAACGCCCAGTGAGGGCCGTACCAGTAGAGAAGATAGGGCGTGAGGAGGTTCGAAATGAACGCACCCACGTTGATGGAAACATAAAACCACCCGAACACCTTGTTGAGCCAGTGTGAATTCGATTCACCAAACTGGTCACCGACGTGAGCCGACACACAGGGCTTGATCCCCCCACCACCCAGAGCGATCAGAGCAAGCCCCAGGAAAAGGAAGAATCCGGGACTCAGGGTGCCTTCCACGCCCGGGAGCGAACCACCCATCAAGGCCAGCATGCCATGACCGACGCAGTAGACGATCGAAAGCAACATGATCGTCAGGTACTTGCCGAGAAAGACATCGGCGATCAAGGCACCGATGAAGGGCGTGATGTACACCGCGCTGGTGAACATGTGGTACCAGTAGCGGGCCTGCGCATCATCCATGGCCTGAGCATTGGGATCATTGCTCATGACCCAGAGGTAGGTGGTCATGAAGATGACCAGAATTCCCTTCATGCCGTAGAAGCTGAAACGCTCGGCCGCCTCGTTTCCAATGATGAACGGAATACCGCCCGGCAGTGATTTCGTCGGAACGGGCGCTGTGAGATGCTTCGACATGAGGATCCTCTCTGATGTACGTTTCTGACTTCGCCGAGTGTACCGAGGCACGCCCTAGCGCGTGCGGCTGATGAAGGTGCCCAGTTCTGGATCCTTCTCGACGCCCGGAAATTCCAGCACCTGAGAATGCATGACGCAGTAGACGCCACCATCGAGAAACTGAGACGCGATGATCGCTTCGGTCATGTTCTGGCTGGCATCCGACGTCCGCAATTCATAGGGCCGCATCGCTCCGGTCAGAATCACCGGAGCACCGAGTGAACCGTCGGCACCCCCACAGAGAGCTTGATGCAGGAGTTCGCCCGTGACGGCCAGACGATCCGTACCATGCACCACGACGACCGCATCCACGGATCCCAGAAGGTCGATGACCTCCTCCACGATCCGCTGGTGATCATCTTCGTTCATGTCCAGCGAATCGAGGTTGCATACGGAGCGGCGGGTCATCTCGACCCCCGGAAGCTCCAGGCCTGAGAGCAGGACGTCGAGAACTGAAGAGCCGTTGATCAGCGCGCCGTTCAGTGCGCAGTAGGTCTTTTCGATCGTTCCACCGGTCGAGATGATTCCGAGTCTGAATGTCATGGGGTCTCCTTGTCGGGAGTGATCTGGAGCGGGATCGCAAAGGATTGAGGTGGCATGCAGACGGCGTCGGTGCAGGCTTGTAGACGAACCTGGAGCACATGATCGCCCGAGAGACCATCGACGCGCTTGACCATGACGGGAATTTCGACCCTTCGTGCGTGCACCATAATCGACTCTCGATACAGATCACCTTGTGGATAGTCTGCCTGCGCGCGGACGCCCCTTCCACCGCGCAATGCGATGTCAAGCCCGATCAATTCATCCATTCCCGGGGCATGCGCGTTGATGTGATGACCCTTCCCGATTTCGATGATCACGATGACGAGCGACTCCTCGTCGAGTGCGAGAGACAGCTTCTGAGGGCTGACAGTCACTTCAACGGGTGAGGATGGAAGGTCAAGCTCGCTTGGCAGCATGTCGGGAAACATCCGTAGAGCACGTGATACCGAAAGCGTCGCGTAGGAAGATCCCACGGGATTGCCTGCGAATGATCCGCTCAAACGTGTCATGGCGGATTCGAAATCCACGAGATAGGACTCTTCGCCGCTGAGTTCAGCCAGATCAAGGAGGACGAGCAGCATGGTGCCTATGCCACTTGGAACTGCGCCGTCTCCGAGATTTCGCGAACGAACCAACAAGTCGTCCTGATCCGCCATCGTGTCGAACCACGCACCATCGTCACCCCAGAAACGAACACGAGCCGCCTCGACCAGCTCGATGGCCTCGAGCATCCATCGCTCATCACCGGTGGCACGGTGAAGTGCGACCAGTCCACGGGCGAGAAACGCATAGTCCTCCAGAAAGCCTGGAATGGCAGCCCTGCCATCCCGGGAGGAACGCAAGAGCCCGCCATCGTCCGTGGACATTCCGGCAAGCAACGCTTCGGCCGCTCGAGCGGCTGCCGCCACGTAGTCCGGTCGCCCCAGCACACGGCCACCGTCGGCCATGCCCCGGATCATGAGACCATTCCAGGAGGTGATCACCTTGTCGTCCAGGCCCGGCTGATCACGCAATCGCCTGGCGTCGTACATCGCCCGACGGGTACGAGCCAGAGACAGATCGAATGCGTCACCGGTGACACCTGTCCTGCGGGTGAAGGTCTCCGGTCTCTCGGCGAGAAAGAGGACGTTGGATGGCGCCAGTCCTGGATGATGCGGATCCTGGAAATTGGCTCCCCCGTCAAGTCCGAAATACTCGAGCGCGAACGACACATCCTCGGACAGCCCGGCCGCGACGAGTACGGAACGGACTTGCTCCGGGGTCCAGAGGTAATTCTCTCCCTCGTGCGTGTTGACCTCCGCATCTTGGGCGCTGAAGAAGACTCCAGTGGTGGCATCGGTCATCTCGAGCAGGACGTAGTCCAGAATGTCTTCCAGAACCCGGGCGTAGTACGAATCACCGGTACGCTCGTGAACGTCCGCATAGATCGAGGCCAGCTGGCCATTGTCGTAGAGCATTTTTTCAAAGTGTGGGACCAGCCATTTCTCATCGACCGAGTACCTGTGGAACCCACCCCCCACATGGTCGTGAATCCCTCCCTGGGCCATGGCGTCCAACGTGCTGACGATGGCGTCCCTGATCGCGGGTCGCTCCCAACCGGCATCGATCAGAAGCTCGAGAAAGACCGGCTGCGGGAATTTCGGCGCATTTCCAAATCCACCATGCTCGCGGTCATGCATGGCCATGAGACGATCGACCGCCTGGTCCACCTGCGCGATTCCCAGGGCGCGGGCGGCGTCTCCCGCTTGCAGCGAACTCACGACGAGATCCGAAATCCTCTCGGCCTGGACGACCACCCCTTCATGATCGGAGCGCCATGCATTTGCCATGCCCTCGAGGACTTGAGTGAACGATGGCCGGCCTCGGCCGGGATTCGGCGGGAAATACGTACCAACGTAGAACGGGCGAAGAGTCGCAGGGTCGATGAAGACTGAAAGAGGCCAGCCCCCACTGGCACGGCCAGTGGTCATCTGAGTGAAGACCTGACATGCCGTCATGTAGATCTCATCAACATCCGGTCGTTGCTCTCTGTCGAGCTTGATGTTCACGAAATTCGCATTCATGACCGCCGCGGTCGTCTCACTTTCGAAACTTTCACGCTCCATCACGTGGCACCAGTAGCAGGTCGAGTATCCGATCGAGAGAAAGATCGGCTGATTCCGCTCTCTTGCGAGTTCGATGGCCTCAGCCCCCCATGGATGCCAGTCCACAGGGTTGTGGGCATGCTGGAGCAGGTAGGGACTCGCTTCTGAAACCAGGGCATTGGTGTGTTTACGGGAACTCTGAGGTGACATGGGGTCATGCTCCTGAAGGTTCAAGGCAAATGATCTTGACGACAGAATGCCCAGCAAAAGCAGGCTCAGGACTCTTTTAAACGCCATGCAGTCTCCTCCATACCGGGACGACACCGCAACGGTGGTCGAAGGCCGAGTCCGGGAGAATCAAAAAAAATGAAGATACTGTTTGATTCCGGTCATCGAACGGCACAGAATTGTACTACTTCGCCCCCCACGACGAAGCTCTCCCGTGAACGTCACGGGCGTGAACGACCGAATCATTCGAAATTGGTACCCACATGATCAAGATGCTGTCACCGATTGCACTCTGCCTCCTTTTCAGCACCACCACGATGGCGGAAGACTTCACCGTCACCCAAGTAGGCCTCAGCTACGATCCCCCATCGATCACGGTGAGCCCCGGCGACACGATCACATGGGTCAGGACCGGCGGAACGCACGATGCGGTTCACGGCAACCCTTGCTTTGAAGCGGACGATCAGGGCCTCTTTCCCGGCTTCCCACTCTTCGACATCCCCCTGACAGGCGCGAGCCCCAGTGGATCATGGACCGTTCCGGACGCAGCACCTGGAAGAATTCCCTACTTCTGTTCCGTTGGAACGCACTGCGAACAGGGCATGACCGGGGAGATCATCGTGGTCCCCAGAGCCGGCTCACGCACCGTGGTCGTCGAGCAGAACGGCCTTGACTTCGATCCACTGGTGATCGAAGTCTCACCCGGCGACACTGTCGTCTGGAACCAGAACAATGGTGGCCATTCCGTGCATACGGCTTCCGATCTTGCAAGCTGCACTCAGGACAACCTGTTCATCGCACTCCCTCTCGACTTCGATTACACCCAGGTCGTCTGGGAAGTGCCTGAAACGATGCCCGAGACACTCGACTACTTCTGCATCTACCACTGCGAGCTGGGCCATGTCGGCACCATCAATCGCATCGAGTTGTGCGCTCCGGCGGACCTGAATTGCGATGGCAGCGTCAACGGGGCCGACCTTGCGGCCTTGCTCGCCAACTGGGGCTGCAGCGGTGGCAGCACAGTCTGCAACGGCGACATCAACGACGACGGAATCGTGAACGGAGCCGATGTTGCATCACTGCTGGCCGCCTGGACCAGCTGAGCGACTCAGAGGTCGAATGACCAACCCGGACCGTGGGTATGTGTGATCGATCAGAGCACGCGCTGTGACATTGGATAGGATCCGAGAACCTTCATCTCGACGCAGTGCTGTGACGCAGCCGTGATGGCACGCTCCATCGACTCATCATCACGATGACCAAGCGCATCGATGAAGAAGGTGTACTGCCAGTTCTCACGACCACTCGGTCTCTTGTCAATATGACTGAGGTTGACCCCGGAATCACGGAAGGCGTTCAAGACACCTACGAGAGCTCCCGGAGAATCGTTGGTCGAGAAGAGAATGGTGGTCCGATCCTCACCGGTCCGCAGTGCTGACTCCCGCGCGATCACAAGAAATCGAGTGATGTTGTTCGCCTTGTCGGAGATCCGCTCGCAGAGGACGTTCACACCCAGGAGCTCACCGGCGAATGACGAACCGACGGCAGCGACGCCCGGAGTCTCGGAGGCCTCCTGCACAGCCATCGCGGTGCTTGCACGGGGGATGCACTCGACGTGAGGGAGTCGATCCTGCAACCAACGTCGACACTGTGCGAATGCCTGGGGCTTCGAATGAATCTCCGTGATCTCATCGAACGAGCAGTTCGCAAGAAGGCACTGGTTGACTTCGATCTGAGCTTCGGCGTAGATGGTCACCTGATGCTCTCGAAACGAATCCAAGGTGTCGGTCACAGAACCACCCACGGAATTCTCATAGGGGACAAGTCCGTAATTCGCACGTCCGGCGGCGACTTCCTCGAAGACCGAATCGATGGCAGGTAGTTCGACGAGCTCGACACTGGACCCGAAATGTGACACGGCAGCGACATGGCTGAATGTACCGGGAGGCCCCAGATACCCGATCTTCAAAGGAAGCTCGAGACTGAAAGATCCCGACATGAGCTCACGATAGATCGCTTCGATCGTTCGGTCCGGAAGAGGGCCGTCGAACTCTCGATGTCGCTCGAGCGCACGCTCCAGAACCCTTTTCTCACGATCAGGTGCATAGATAGGAGTCCCGTCAGAGCGCTTGGTACGCCCCACTTCAACGACCAGTTTCGCTCGAGCACCGAGAACCTCTACGAGCGTCTTATCGAGGCTGTCGATACGGGAACGCAATTCCTCGAGGTCGATGGGAGGGGTGTTTTCATTCAAATCGGACATGTCGTGCCTCATGGTTTTCACAACAGAGTACCTCAGAGTGTGCTTGAAAGGCCTCCTGAGCCGATACGAGATGAAGAACCATGATGTTCATGACCGTCCCAACTCTCGCTGATCCGACCTCGCTTCCATTGATACCTCTCATGGCGGGCGTGGCCATCATGACGGGATTCTTCATGCTTGTTTTCGGCCGCAAGGTGCTCAGAATCGGCCTTGGTGTGATCGGAGCCGGTGCCGGCGGTCTCATTGGAAACCTCGTGTTCAGCCTGACCACAGGAAGCCCAGCCCCCATGTCCGCGATTTTCATCGGAACCCTGGTTGGTTTCGGGCTTGGAATCCTCTTCTGGAAACTGACGATCACCTCACTGATGGCCGCAAGCTGCGGAGTGCTGGCAGGCGGCCTCTGCAGCATCATCCTGCTCAATGGTTGGGTTCAGATCTCGCCTCAGACCTCACCGGATCCCGACTCCACTCGCCTGCCTGCCCAGGTCGCGGTCTCCATGGACGATGACTCGCAAGCCCAACAGAACGCCCCCACCCTGGAGGAGAGGCTCAATCAGGCTGCCAGGGATCATACGATGGCGATGGCGGAAGACGCATGGAGCCAGGTCAACACGGGCCTCGAACAGCTCAGCAACGAGATGAGCCGCGCGACTCAAGCCGCACTCATGGAGAGCGGAGACCTCTGGAACCGACTCACGTCCATGCAGAAGCAATACGTCCTGATCGCGTCCGTTCTAGGGGCGGTCTTCGGCATGCTGCTCAGCGTCGGTGCGAGACGTTGCTCCGGAGCACTGGTCACAGCGATGGCCGGATCCGGACTCATGCTTCTTGGCGGACTGATGCTCACCGAGATCATCTACCCCACCGGGGGTGCCACACTCAAGGCGATCGACCCTGGGCTCTGGGTCGTTGGATGGCTCAGCCTCGCCCTCCTCGGCGGTCTTGCTTCATGGCGACTCGAACGTCGCAAATCAAACGATCACCTTGAAGACTGCTGACCTCAGCCTGAGACTCCGGAGTATTGGACATGCCCGAAGCACACGCGAAAGACATGATCGACCTCCTGCAGATTCTGGCAGTCGACACCAACATCTTGAACGGCATCACGTCCACCTTTCGAGAGATCATCACTCGTTTCGACATTCTTGCGGAACCACAGCTGCTGATTCAGACGATCGATTCACTTTCACTGACCGTGGCCGCGACATTGACCGTCACCGGTGGCGTCTGCCTGACGCGAGGTTTTCGATGGCACAAGGGAATCGTCCTGCTGCTGGCTCTACTTGGCGGAATCGGGCTCGGCCATGCAATGAGCCTTTCAATGGGCCGATCGATGGTGATCGCCCTCGCGGTGGGACTTCTATGCGCCGTCATCGCTGCTCCAATGCTGAAATGGACCATCGCCGTTCTTGCAGGAATCGTCGGCGCCTTCGTCGGTGCGAATCTCTGGGGACTGTTGTCACCCGAACATGCCGCCGAGGCATGGGCTGGTGCGGGCATGGGTTTCATCGCGCTTGCTCTGGGCAGCTTCCTGCTTGCCAGACTCGTTGTCACCTTCTTCATGACCGTGAGCGGAGCCGTACTCTTCGTGGGCGGCGGCCTGGCACTTCTGCTTCGAATTGATGCCATACGCGAACCCGTCATCGAGCACCTTCATGATGTGCCCAGAATGATCCCTTTGCTGATCGCCGTTGCCGCGATCATCGGCTTCGTGCTCCAGCGCCCCGGCCTTGATTCAAAGGATGAGGTCGAGCGGGAGCCCGCCGAGCACTGATCAGGCCCCGATACCGACATGCGAAACAAATGGATGCAACGAGCCTCAGGGTCAGTGTTAGACTGTCCTCTTCATCTCATTGACACATCATCCAAGGAAACGACATGCTCTTCACTCGCTTGATCATCTGTGCTGGACTCCTTCTGGGAGCGACCGACTGCCTTCACGCTCAGGAAGCCACACCCGAAACCCAGGATGAAAGTCGAATCCAGCCAGAGGCGAGAAAGCTTCTCGAAAAGATGGCCGCGTTCTACAAGAGGATGGACATGGCTACCGTCAATTCGACCATGAAGATCGAAGCAGAGGGACTGCCGCAGGCGATGCGGCAGGAATCAACGACCGCGATCAAGCGTCCCAACAAGTTCGTGTCGATCTCCAAGAGCCCGATGATGGGTGGTTTCGACTCATCCAGCGATGGGCTGAACATGATCGTCGCCATGCCCATGGCCAACGCCTACACCGAATCCGAAGCACCTCCGAGCTTCAACACGCTGCTTTCCATGGAAGGTGCGGAACAACAGAGCGCGATGATGCTGATTTCACAGGACCCCACGCTCATGGTGTCCCTCTCCCTGTTCAGTGATTCACTGATCGAGGCCCTGCTCACGCAGGTCGACACCATGAAGGTCGTCGGTGAAGAGAAGTTCAACGGAGTGGACGCCATCAAGCTCGTCAGCAGCACGGCACTTGGAGCGGACTCATTCTCGCCGGATCAGGTCTTCGCCTCGAACGCCGAAATCTGGATCATGAAGGGCGAGTCACCATGGCTGATTGGCCTTCGCCCGGACCTCTCCCCCTACGCCATGGAGGAAGACGCCGGTTCCCCCATGGCCAACATGACGATGACCATCGAATATTCCAAGTGGTCTGAAGCAGCTCCGGAAAATGGATACAAGGTCCCCATCAAGGAAACCTGGCGCGAGGTCGACGATCTCATTCAGACCATCATGGAGATGAGCGGTCCAGCAATGGACGAGGAGATGATGGACGCACCGACTCTTCAGCCCGCACCCTCTCACCCGACGGTCGGCATGCAGGCTCCTGACTTCACCCTAAAGGATTTGCGCGATGGCAAGGACGTCTCACTCGCATCGCTCAAGGGCAAGGTCGTGGTACTCGACTTCTGGGCCACGTGGTGCGCACCCTGCGTCGCAGGACTTCCCACTGTCGACAAGGTCACATCGGAATTCAAGGACAAGGGCGTGATCTTCTACGCGGTCGATCTTCGAGAAAGCGCCGAGAAGGTGAACACCTTCATGGACAAGAAGAAATGGACGTTCTCCGTCCTGATGGACACGAAGGGCGATACCGCGAACGCCTATGGTGTAAGCGGCATTCCCCACTCGGTGATCATCGGGGTTGATGGAAAGATCAGAAACGTGCACATCGGATTCGGGGGTGCCGAAGCGCTCGAGTCCCAGCTCCGCGAGGAACTGACCGACGCGCTTCAGGCTTCGAAGGCCGGACGATGAAACCACATCATCCGACGAAGACGAGTCGGAACAGAATTTGAACGACGGCGAGCGCCATCGCACCGGCGATGAGATCGTCGATCAGAATTCCGAGACCGCCTCCCAACCGCTGCAGACCGCGGGCGGGAGGCGGTTTCACGATGTCGAAAAGCCGAAAGGCAAGGAAGGCCGCGCCTGCGAGTGTGATGTTTCTCATGAGAGCACCTGGGTCATCCGGTGACGCCCAGGGAAGCCAGAGCAACGCGATCGCCTGACCAGCGACTTCGTCCGCAACGACCTGACCGGGATCCTTTTTGCCGAAGAGCTCTTCCGATTCGCGTCCGAAGCGCAGACAGGCGATCGAAAAGATCACGGCGAGCAGGATCATCGAGAGTTCCAGAACCATCCCCCGCTGTCCGAATTGCACGAGAATGAACGCGAGACAGACCGGAGGCAGGGAGCCGAACGTGCCGGAAGCGATCGGCGCATGACCGAGTCCACCGACAGTGAGGAATGCGGCACGAAGGCGTTGCATCAGAAGATCACTCCGAGGTTGTGCCAAGCAGCTTGCGTGCTCTGAGCAGGTATGGAATCACCGAGAGAGCAGTGACGATCACGGTCGCCCAGATGAGCAGAATCTGAAGTCCGCTCCAAAATGGAGCATGAAGAAACAATGGGTTCACGGCCACGAAGAGGCTAAAGGGCGCGGCCACGGACTGTAGAATCATCTTCGATTTACCCCACCAATCGGCCCCGAAGGCGATGCCGCGGGATTCGACCACCCCCCTGATCGACGTCACAAGAAGCTCACGCGAGATGATGAGCACGACCATCCATGCCCAGACACCCGTGCTCATGCTGACGACCTGCCCCGAGGCGTCGATCTCGGCGAAGCGAGGACTGGCCAGGTAGGCGAAGGTTCCAAGCACCAGGACCTTGTCACAAAAAGGGTCCATGATCCGCCCGAAATCGGAGACGACACTCCATCGACGGGCCAGATACCCGTCCAGAGCGTCCGTCACGGCTGCGATCACGAAAAGGGCGACGGCGGTATTGCCCCACAACTGACGCGAGGCCTCCAGCCCTGCACCACGAAGAACGCTGACGCTCATGGTGGCGAAAAAGGCCATGGCGATGACCAGACGCATGATGGTGAGGATATTTGGAAGATTTCTTCGGACCGGATCCGCCATGGGCGCATCTTACACTCTGATGGGAATCAGATGAAATCAGTGATCAGGGGCCAAGAATCCGGCTTCAACGGTTGCCAGCACGGTCCAAGCTAACTACATTTGACGCTCGTTCAGCCATCATCAGACATGAGTATGGATGCTCGCCCGGCCCCCTCGGTCCGGAATGTCCCTGTTTTCACGCAATGCAGCTGGAGCCGAATGCTTCAGTGAGAAAAGGCCCACCGGTTAGAACCACGGATGACCCCCTCGATCCTCTACACAGCCTGCATTGC
>MDTG01098534.1_pt1 | contig 30809 bp, 35 predicted proteins | sample 811421 | NCBI WGS metagenome assembly MDTG01 (sample SAMN05326645, study PRJNA326480) | marine metagenome | isolation source: seawater | place: Pacific Ocean: South East | collected 2011
AAAAATGTATTTAATTTTGTTTCAAATTTATATGATAAAGAAAGTAAAAAAATTAATATTAATTTAGAGGATGAAATTATTGCTAAAACAGTAATAAAATAAATTTATGGAAATAGACCCATTTATATTTAGATTTAGTATTTTTATACTTTCTATATTTATAGGATATTATGTAGTTTGGAGCGTTACACCTTCTTTACACACTCCTTTAATGTCAGTAACTAATGCAATTTCTTCAGTAATTATTGTTGGAGCTATTATAGCAGCTCTAGCAGGAGAAGCAGAAAATATATTTGATACAGCAAACATTTTTGGATTTTTAGCAATAATTTTGGCTGCAGTTAATATTTTTGGTGGATTTTTAGTCACTCAAAGAATGTTAGCTATGTATAAAAAAAAAAAGAAAGATAAGAAATGATTTCAGCAAACTTATTAGCAGTTTTTTATCTTATTTCAGGAGTACTGTTCATATTAGCTCTCAGAGGACTTTCATCGCCTGAAACTTCAAGACAAGGGAATTTATTTGGAATAATTGGAATGGCGCTAGCTATTGGTGTCACGATAGTATCATCTGGCAACTTTTCAACAGGTTTTTTATATTTAATAATTTTATTATTAATTGGAGGATCTACAGGTGCATTTATTGCATTCAAAATACCGATGACTGCAATGCCAGAACTTGTTGCAGGCTTTCATAGTTTGGTTGGATTAGCTGCAGTTTTTGTTGCCATTTCTGCTTTTCTTAATCCTGAGGTATTTAATTTGGGTACGCAGGGAAATATTAAAATTGCAAGTTTAATTGAAATGTCCCTAGGTGCTGCTATTGGAGCTATAACTTTTACAGGATCTGTTATAGCTTTTTTGAAACTAAGAGGAATAATGTCTGGTTCCCCAATAACTTTTTTTGGCCAACATTATATAAATTTGTTTCTAGGTTTATTTTTAGCTGGTTTAATTTTCTATTTATGCAGAACGCAAATTGATACTTGGTTTTGGACAATAATTTTGATTTCATTTTTATTAGGAGTTTTGTTAATTATCCCAATAGGCGGAGCAGATATGCCAGTAGTAATTTCCATGTTGAATTCTTATTCAGGATGGGCAGCCGCAGGCATTGGATTTACTCTAGAAAATACTGCACTTATAATTACAGGAGCATTAGTTGGTTCTTCGGGTGCAATTTTATCTTACATTATGTGTAAAGGAATGAATCGTTCATTCTTTAACGTGATACTCGGAGGTTGGGGTGCAACAGATCAATCTTCTTCTAACAAATCAAAAGATCAGAAACCTGTAAAAAGTGGAAATGCAGATGATGCAGCATTTTTAATGAAAAACGCATCTTCAGTAATAATTGTTCCAGGTTATGGAATGGCAGTTGCACAAGCTCAACATGCATTAAGAGAAATGGTGGATGCACTGAAAAAAAATGGTGTAAAAGTAACTTATGCAATTCATCCAGTAGCAGGAAGAATGCCGGGACATATGAATGTTTTGTTAGCAGAAGCAAATGTTCCTTATGACGAAGTTTTTGAGTTAGAGGAGATAAATAATGATTTTGCAAATTGTGATGTAGCATATGTTATTGGAGCTAACGATGTAACAAATCCTGTTGCAAAATCAGATCCACAAAGCCCTATTTACGGAATGCCAATATTAGACGTAGAAAAGGCCAAATCAGTATTGTTTGTAAAAAGAAGTTTATCACCAGGCTATGCAGGTATTGATAATGACTTATTTTATCGAGACAAAACTTTAATGTTATTTGCAGATGCTAAAAAAATGACCGAAGATATAATAAAAAATTTAAATTAAATCCTATTAATTTTTTGATATATTAATTGATAATTAATATTGCAATTGTATGAATTTAGAACAAATTTTTCATCTAGCAGTCAAAAATCATAAAAATAAAGATTTTGATTTAGCGATAAAATTTTACAAGGAAGTTTTGGAAAAACAACCCAACCATACGAGGGCTTATTTTAATCTTGGGATTTTATATAATGAGAAGGGAGATTTAGAAAAATCAAAAAACTTTTACCAAAAATTAATTAATATTGAGCCTAATAATTTAGAAGCTTATTTAAACCTTGCAATATTGTATAAAAATTTAAAGGATTTTAAAAATTCAATATTTTGTTATGAAAAAATCATCCAAATCAACCCAAGTTATATTCAAGCTTATAATAATTTAGGAAAATTATTGGTAGAAGAATTAGCTGAGTACGAAAAGGCAATTGATTGCTATAAAAAAGCAATTGATATTAGTCCAGAAAATGTAGACGCAAGTTATAATACCGCAGTAGTTTTTCAAATAAAAAAAGATTATAAAAATTCAATTTATTACTATGAAAAAGTAATTAAAATAAAGCCTAACTACTGTGAAGCTATTAATAATTTAGGAATAGTTTATATTGAATTAAAAGATTACAAAAAGGCAATAAATAACTTCAATAAAATATTAAATCTTGAACCTAATTTTAGTCAAATAAATTATAATATTGGACTTACTTACAAGCTAGCAGGGCAACCTAAAAAAGCAATTGAATATTTAAAAAAAGAAAAAAATAACATTTCCAATCTAGAGATTTTAAAATGTTACTATCTGTTAAATGATATGGATGAATATGAAAAATTATTAAAGCAAATATCAGTAGATAATCCATGTGATAGAGAAATAGCAAATTTGACCGTATATGTTTCGGGTAAAATGAAAAGAAAAAATATTTACCCATTCTGTATAGACCCATTTAAATTTTTGAAAATACAAAACTTAAAAGAAGAAATTAAATTAATTGATAAATTTGCCTCTGATTTACTTATTAGACTAAATACTAAAAAAACCCTTTGGGAGCCATCAGCAAACACAACAATAGGAGGTTATCATACTTATGGAAATTTATTTTTTTCAAATTTTAAAGAAATTTTATTCTTAAAAAAAATTATTATTAATTACATGCTTAAATATAAAAAATTATATAACAGTGAAGAACTCTTTATAAAAAAATGGCCTGAAAAAATGAATATTATAGGTTGGCATGTGAAACTTTTAAAACAAGGTTATCAAAAAACTCATATTCATCCAGACGGATGGTTAAGTGGGGTATTTTATTTAAAAATTCCGAAAAAAATTAATAAAGATGAAGCATCTATAATGTTTACTGAAAATCATCCTAATTTACCTTACGAAAATAATTTAAAAAATATTATCCATGTTCCAAAAGAATATGATTTAGTTTTATTTCCTTCATCTTTATCTCACAAAACAATTCCATTTAAATCAGATGAAGAAAGACAAATAATTGCTTTCGATTTTATGCCAGCTTAAAATTAATCAATTTTTTTAATTATAAGTTGAAAATTAACATAAAGTATTTTTATTTTTCTAAAGTTTTTTTTTAAAAAAGGTATCAAACCTCCGATAGGATTATCATTAATTTGATTATAATATGTCCATATAAAATCATCGAATATAATTAATCCATTTTTATTTAAAAATGTAAATGAATTTATAGCATCTTTATAAACATTTTCTGAAAAATGGGATCCATCTACATATATTAAATCAAAATACGTTCTGTTAGTTTTAAAAAATTCATTTGAATTCATTTTATTTATAACAATTTGATCCTTGAAAGGTTCTACATTTTTTTTAAAATTTTCAAACACTTTTGAAAAATTTATTTTGGAATGTTCCTCACTGCCTTGAAAAGTATCCACAAATTGACAACTTATTTTTTTAAGGTTTTTTAATATAAATACAGAAGATCTACCCTCAAAAGATCCAATTTCAAGATAATTTAAATTTTTTTCTATTAAATTATATTTTTTAAAAAAAAAACTCCATATAGGTATATTTCCAGAAAACCAATCATCGTAGTCAAAAACACAATTTTTTATATAGCTATCTTTTAGGCTGTCTTGATAAAATCTTTTTTGCAGATTCCTTAAAAGGATCTCAGATAAAATTAATTTATAAAATAATATTAAGCTTAATATAAATGATTTATTATAGGTAGCTTTAAAAATAATATTATATTTGCTAAAAATGTCATACAAAAAAGATCCTTGTTTTTGACCAAAAAACTTTAAGATTTTTTTTATAATATTTTTCAAATTTTAAGTTGCAATTAATTGGTTGCGGGGGACGGATTTGAACCGCCGACCTTCAGGTTATGAGCCTGACGAGCTACCAGACTGCTCCACCCCGCGATAATCAGATACGGTTCCTCATCTTTTGAAGTTTTTTAACTCGCTTTATATTTTCTTGTTTTATCCGTTTCTTTTTTTCTGATGGTTTTTCATAGGTATTTTTTAATTTTACTATTTTAAAAAAGCCATCTTTCTGAAGCTTTCTTTTTAATACTCTTAAAGCTTGCTCAACATTATTATCTTTTACTTCTATTTTAATAACTACCTCCAAAAAGTGATTTCAATAACACCTTTGATATTCATTGTCTATACAGAAATTAATAAGGTGTTTTTGGAACTTTTTTTTCAAATTGACTTCTATAAGCTTGTAATTTTTTTAATATATTCGGATATTTTCTAGATAATGTGGCTACAGCAAATAAAGCAGAATTAATCGCACCAGCTTTACCAATAGCAAAAGTTGCTACAGGCACTCCCGCTGGCATTTGAGCAGTGGAAAGCATGCTATCTATACCTTTTAAAACACTTTCCATCGGTACACCTAAAACAGGTATTGTTGTTAACGCTGCAGTTACACCCGCTAAGTGTGCCGCACCACCAGCAGCAGCAATAATTACTTCAGTTCCATTTTTTTCAGACTCTTTTATAAATTTTTCTAATCTTTTTGGTGTTCTGTGTGCAGAAATAACTCTTACTTCATGTTTAATATTAAATGATTTTAGAGTTTCACAACAATTTTTCATTATATCCCAGTCAGACTTGCTGCCCATTATTACTCCAACCAGATTATTGCTTTTCTTTTTCATTTTTTTTTTGTTCCCTTTTGATTCTTCTTTTAGCTTTTTCGATAGCTTTTTCTAAATCTAATTGTGTACAAAGATTAATTGCAACAGGATCTTTGGCAGACAAATTGTTATAATTCCAATATGTTTTTTTTTTAATCGATAAAACAGTATTTTTTGTTGTACCAACAAGCTTAGCCATTTGTGAATCTAGTAATTCGGAGTGATTTTTTATTAACCACAATATAGAGTCAGGCCTATCTTGTCTTTTCGATAAAGGAATATACTTTGGTTTCTTTCTCTCTTTTTTTGTTATGTCAATTTCTTTATTATTTAGTTTAAGAGGCCTATTCGAGTCTTTTGAAGATAATTCAATTTCATCTCTCGTAAGTTGACCTGCCAATATAGGGTTATATGCTTTGATACCAACGGCAACTTCTCCATCAGCTATTCCTTGAACCTCAACTTCGTGAAGGTTACAAAAATTTGCAATTTGCTTGAAACTAAGAGATGTATTTTCAACCAACCAAACAGCGGTTGCTTTTGGCATTAGAGGAACTTCACTCATTTTGTTGTTGATTTGAAATTTTGAAATTTTTTATTAAATTTACTTACTCTTCCCTTATCAAGGATTTTTTGTTTACCACCTATCCAAGCAGAATGAGATTTTGGATCTATTTCCAGTTTTAGTAAATCACCTTCTTTACCCCAAGTAGATCTAGTTTCAAAATGACTGCCATCAGTCATTTCAATTTTAATCTTATGATAATCTGGATGTATTTTTTTTTTCATAATATTTGAGTTTTATAGCAAATGAATAAAATAAAACAAATAAATCTTGATAATTTATTTGCTTAAAAGTTCAATTACATCAGCATTTATATAAGGATTGCTGACGATTATATTCTTTTTACTTACAAAATCAGATTTTCCATCATAGTCAAAAATCAATCCTCCAGCTTCTTTGACTATAATTATACCAGCTGCGATATCCCAATAGCTCAAATTTCTTTGAAAATAAGAATCAGCTCTTCCCGCTGCTATATAAGCCATATCTAAAGCTGCACTACCTAGCTTTCTTAAAGGCGCTGTGACTGAATTTGAAATTTTTAAATATTCATTAAAAGCTTCATCTCTATTCTTTAAATTAAATGAGGGTCCGCCTGTTAAAACAAGACTATCTTTTATTTTTTTTCTTTTTGAAACACGTATTTTTTGTCTATTTAAATAAGCACCTTCATTTTTTTCTGCAATAAACATTTCATCTTTAATTGGATCAAAGATAACGCCACATAATATTTCATTACTTTTTTCTAAAGCAACAGAAATAGCAAAATGGGGTATGCCGTGTAAAAAATTTAATGTTCCATCAATTGGATCTATAATCCATCGATATTGTGATTTATTATTTTTTATTTCACCAAGCTCTTCACTCAATATTGAGTAATCCGGCCTCGCTTTTTTTAAATCATTTATTATTGTTTTTTCTACTTTTTTATCTGCGCTAGAAACATAATCAGAAGGACCTTTAATAGAAACTTGTAGTTTTTCAATTTCTCCAAAATCTCTTATTAAAGATTTAGATGCTTTTTCACAAGCTTTTATTATGACATTCAAATTTGCTGAAAATGTTTTCATTATTTTATTTTTTTTACATACTCTAATGTTCTTGTATCAACTATAATTTTATCACCAGTTTCTATAAAAGGTGGAACTAAAATTTTTACATCATTTTCTATAATTGCTGGTTTATACGAAGATGAAACAGTTTGACCTTTTAAAGCAACATCAGTACTTTTTATTTCACAACCAATATTAATAGGTAGCTCTACAGATAAAGCAATATCATCATGAAGGTTTATAGTTACTTCCGTATTCTCCTTTAGCAATTTTACTTTTTCTCCTATTTTTAATTTGTTTATTGTAATTTGTTCAAATGTATTTTTATCCATAAAATGACAATTATTTTCATCTTGGAATAAAAAATCGTATTTTTTTTCTTCTAGTATTACTCTTTCTACAGTATCACTAGACCTAAACCTTTCATTGAGCTTGGTACCGTTATTTATACTTTTAAATTCAACCTGGTTGAATGCACCACCTTTTCCTGGTTTTACATGTTGTGTTTTCAACACTTCCCATAAATCATTATTATGTTCGATTATCATTCCTAGTTTAATTTCATTTCCTGATATTTTCATTTTAAAAATTTTGAATTGCTTGTTCTGGTTTTAGTTTTTTATTATTCCAAACATAACCTGAGATAGCTAAAAAATCAGCTTGGTTCAATAAAAGTTTTTTATAATTATTGTTATTTATACCACCTATTGCAACAACAGTTATCTTATACGTTTTTTTACACCATTTTAACACATTTAAAGTAGCTTTGTGCTTAACTTTTTTTGTTTTTGTCTTAAAAAAAGATCCCAAAGCAATATAATCAGCTTTTAATTTAACAGCTTTCGAAACAAGTTTTTTTGAGTTATGACAAGTGACACCTATTATTTTTTTAAAACCCAATATTTTACGAGCCTTACTTATATGAGCATCTTTTTGTCCTAAATGACATCCATCTGCTTTTAATTTTTTTGCAAGCAAAGGACTGTCATTAATTAATAGTTTAACTTTGTATTTTTTCGTAATTTTTCTTATTTTTTTGCCAATTTTAAATTTTTCTTTTTCTTTTTCTTGTTTTAATCTTAATTGAAATATTGAAACATTATTAAAACTTAGTACTTTTCTTAATTGTGAATAAAAAATTTTATTATCAACTTTTGTTGGTGATATTAAATATATTTTTTTATTTTTAAGCTGCCGACTTAGTTTCAAGCTCTTCGTTCCATTTTGCTAAAGTAGATAAACTGTTCATTTTAGACCTGTGATCAAAAATTTTTTGAGTATTAATAGCATCATTTTGATTGTTAGCCCAATACTTCAAAGCACCTTGTTGAAGAGCTCTTCCGTATGAAAAAGTCATAACAAACTTAGTATCATTAAACTTGTTTATTAAATTTAAATTTTTAGTTGCCTCTATCTCTGATTGACCGCCAGATAAAAACGCTATTCCCGGTACTTCTTTTGGAACGCAATTTTTTAGACATTTTAAAGTTTTTTCAGCTATAATCTCACTGTTTATTTTTTGCTCAGAATTTTGACCAGGTAAAATCATGTTAGGTTTTAATATTGAACCTGACAAGTTAACATTATGTATGACAAGTTGTTCGTAGCAATTTTTTAATACTTCACTAGTAACATCAAAACATTTATCAATATTGTGATTACCATCCATTAAAACTTCTGGCTCAATAATGGGCACCATTTTTGCCTCTTGCACAAGCGAAGCATATCTTGCCAGAGCATGAGCATTAGATAAAATACTTAGTCTTGATGGAAATTTATCTGATATTGTATAAACAGCTCTCCATTTAGTAAAACGTGCACCTAAATTATAATACTCTTTTAATCTTTCTCTTAATCCATCTAAACCTTCTGTAATTTTTTCACTAGTAGACGTGGCTAAAGCTTTTGCACCAGTATCAACTTTTATGCCAGGAACAGCTCCAGTAGCGCTAATAAGTTTTGGTATAGTTTTGCCAGATTTTGTTGTTTGTCTTATAGTTTCATCAAATAAGATTACACCTCCAATAAAATCTTTCATTCCTTTTGCGGAAAACAAAGTTTCTCTAAATTTCAATCTATTTTCAGGATTCGATTTAACATTAACCGACTCTAATCTTTTGGTCATCGTTCCAGAACTTTCATCTGCTGCTAATATACCTTTGCCTTTAGAAATTATATTTAATGCTATTTGATTAAGTTCTGACATTTTATTTCCGATCAAGAGCACTTATACCAGGTAATTTTTTTCCTTCAAGAAATTCTAAAAAAGCTCCACCAGCAGTTGAAACAAAAGTAAAAGACTTTAATTTTTTAAATTTATTTATTGCTGCGACAGTTTCCCCTCCTCCAGCAATAGAAAAAATTTTATCCTTATAAGTTTTGTCAGCTATTATTTTTGTAATTTCCTTTGTACCGTTTTCAAAACTTGGTTTTTCAAAATAGCCAGCTGGTCCGTTCCATAAAACTGTATTTGAACTTAAAATAACATTTTTGATTGATAAAATTGTTTGTGGACCAATATCTAGAATAATATCATCATTTTCTATTTGATCTAGGTTTTTTATATTTCCAGGTTTTTCAATACTTTTAGAAACTACTACATCCGAAGGATAATAGATATTACATTTATATTTTTTTGCAGAGTCAAAAATTTTTTCTACTATTTGTTTACAATTATTTTCAATTAAGGAATTACCTATTTTAAAATTTTTTTCTCTAAGGATAGTATTTGCCATACCTCCAACGATTATAATGTTATCGAATATTTTTATTAAATTTGTTATAACCCCAATCTTTGTTGAGATTTTAGACCCTCCAATAATACAAGTAATTGGTTTTTTGATTTCAGAGGTTATCTTTTTTAATGCATTTATCTCCTCAACAATTTGTAAACCAAAGTAAGAAGGTAAAAAATTTGTTATTCCATCAACCGAGGCATGCGCTCTATGAGAACAAGAAAAAGCATCATTTATATATATGTCACCTAAATTAGAAATTTGTCTTGAAAATTCTTTATCATTTTTTTCCTCTCCATCATAAAAACGTATATTTTCTAATAACATTACTGATCCATTGGAAATTTTCTTAATATCTTGATTAATATTTTCATCTATTTTATTTTTATTAAAAATAACCTCTTTATTTAAAAATTCAGACAGTTTTTTGGACAGCGGCTTCAAAGATAGCTCTTCTATAATTTTACCTTTTGGCCTTCCAATATGAGAAATGATTATTATTTTAGCTTCTTTTTGAATTAAAAGATTTATAGTTGGAACAACTTTTTCTATTCTAGAAGTATCTGTAATATACCCATTTTTTATAGGAACATTTAAATCAAGTCTTAATAAAATTTTTTTTCCTCTTAAATTGAGGTTCTCATTTAATATATTTTTCATTAAGTTATAAAAATTTTTTTATATACTCAGCCAGGTCACACATTCTTGAAGCAAATCCCCATTCGTTGTCATACCATGCTGAAACTTTACCCATATTATTTCCAATAACATTAGTTAATGACAGGTCTACAATTGCAGAATTAGAATTGTGATTAAAATCTATAGAAACTAATTTTTCATTTGTTGTCTCTAGTATATTTTTTAGTTCTTTATTAGAAGATTTTATAAAAGACTCATTAATTTTGGATATAGAAAGTTTTTTTTTGGAAGTAAAAATAAAATCTACGAGCGAAACATTAGGCGTAGGAACTCTTAAAGCAATACCTTCAATTTTGCCTTTTAACTCTGGAATAATTTCTCCAAGCGATCTAGAGGCACCAGTGGAAGTAGGAATTATTGATTGAGAGGCAGATCTAGCACGTCTTGGGTCTTTATGAGAATTATCAAGCAATCTTTGGTCTGTAGTATAAGAATGAACAGTTGTCATAAACCCTTTTTCTATTTCAAACTCATTATTTATTGTAAAAGCAACGGGGGCAAGGCAATTTGTAGTACAAGAAGCAGCAGATATAATTAAATCTTTTTTGCTAATTAAATTATGGTTTACTCCATATACTATTGTTCTATGAGCATCTTTGCATGGAGCAGAAACTATTACTTTTTTTGCTCCACCTTCAAGGTGATCTTTGCAAAGTTCTTCTGAATTAAATTTTCCCGTACATTCAAGAACTATGTCGACATCATACTTTTTCCAATTTATTTTTTTTAAATCTGTTTCTTGAGAAAATGATATTTTTTTATTATTTATAATTAAATTTTTTTCATTATAACTAATTTTTGCATTTAACTTTCCGTGGACAGAATCATATTTTAACAATGAACTAGCAACTTTAGAACTTGATCTATTATTTATGTGTTTAATTTCAAATTTTTTCTTATTATTTTCAATTAAAGAACGAATAATCATTCTTCCAATTCTTCCTAGTCCATTGATTCCAATTTTTACTGTCATAGCAAGCTACTTATCATTTCCTTAATTTTTTTTGTAATATTATCTTCAGTTAAACCAAAATATTTATATACCTCTTTGTAGGGAGCACTTTTTCCAAAATCGTTTATACCAAAAGAAAAACCTTCATCTCCCACATATTTTTTCCAGCTATCAGTTGTTGAGGCTTCTATAGATATTTTAATCCTAGTTTCATTTAAAATATCTGATTTATAATTATCTGGCTGTTGATCAAACAATTCTTGACATGGCATTGATATAACTTTTGAATAGATGTTTTGTGTGGCTAATTTATGACTAATTTTACAAGCTAAACCCACTTCTGAACCACTAGCCATAATTGTTAATTTAAGGTTTTTATTAGTTCTTAATATTTCATAGGCTCCATGGCTACATCTATTTATTTTATCAAAACTTTTTCTAATCGGATCTAATTTTTGCCTGGTGAGCGCTAGAACGCTTGGTGAATTTAATTTTTTTAATGCTAATTGCCAACATTCAAAAGTTTCAGTTGTATCAGCAGGTCTAAATACGTTCAAATTTGGAATAGATCTTAGTCCAGATAATTGTTCTAAAGGTTGATGTGTAGGACCATCTTCTCCAAGACCAATTGAGTCATGACTCATAACATAAATAACTCTTTGTTTCATAAAGGCTGCCAAACGAATAGATGGTTTACAGTAATCGCTAAAAATTAAAAATGTTCCGCCATAAGGAATTAAATTACCACTAAGAGCAATGCCATTCATTATTCCACACATTGCGTGCTCTCTTACTCCGTAATGAATGTAGTTTCCTTTAAAGTTTCCAGGCTTAATAATTTTGTGATTTTTAGTTTTGGTATTATTAGATCCTGCAAGATCAGCAGAACCACCAATTAAATTTTTCATGTTTTTTGTAAGAGTCGTTAATATTTTTTCAGAAGATTTTCTTGTAGCTAAAGATTCTAAATTTTTTGCTATATTTTTTTTTTCAGTTTGAATAATTTTATCTAAATTAAGATTGAAATTAAATTTATCAATTTTCTTCTTATTTTTTTTTTCCCATTTTTCTGCATATTTGGTTCCATTGATTCCTATTTTTCTCCATTCTTTTAATATTTCAGTTGGTATTTCAAAAGGTTTATATTCCCATTTCAATTTTTTTCTAACCAAAGCAATTTCATCTTCACCCAACGGACTACCATGCGCAGATGCTTTACCAGATTTATTTGGGGAACCATAACCGATTATAGTTTTACAAGAGATTGTTGTAGGTTTTTTTGATTTATGTGCTTTATTAATTGCTTGAAATATTTGTTTTTCATTATGGCCGTCGATTTCAATAAAATTCCATCCATAACTTTCAATTCTTTTTTTATAATTATCAGAAACTGCTAGATTAGTTGGACCATCAATAGAAATAGAATTATTATCAAAAAATAAAATTAAATTTTTTAATTTTAAATGTCCTGCTAAACTTAACGCTTCGTGACTAATGCCTTCCATAAGACAACCATCTCCTGCCACAACGTAGGTTTTGTGATTACACACTTTTTTCCCTAATTTAGATTTTAAAATTTCTTCATTAATAGCAAAGCCAACAGCGTTAGCTATGCCTTGTCCTAACGGTCCAGTAGTAGTTTCAATTCCTGAGCCAGACATATATTCAGGATGGCCTGCACATATGGAATTTATTTGTCTAAAGTTTTTTATATTTTCTAAAGTTATTTTTTTGTATCCAGTTAAATATAAGAGCGCATAAAGAAGCATTGATCCATGACCAGCTGATAAAACAAATCTATCTCTATTAAACCATTTTGGTTTTTTTGGATTAAACCTAAGGTAGTGTTTAAACAATATTGTTACAACATCAGCCATTCCCATTGGCATACCAGGATGTCCAGAATTAGCTTTTTGTACAGCATCTATTGATAAAAACCTGATAGCATTTGATAAATTTGTTAATTGGTTATTCATGATAAAATTTATTTAGAATTGGATGAATCAAATTAATAATATGTTAAATATATATATATAAATGAAAACTTTTGAAGAGAAAGAAAAAAAATTAGATAGTGCACTTTCTAAGCTTAGTGATTTAAATTCAAATTTAACTGATTTAAAGACAACAGTTGGCCATTTAGAAACACAAAAAAATCAATTAAAAATTGAAAAAGAGGAAATAGAAAGCAAATATTTAAAACTTATAAAAGAACACCAATATTTAAAAAACCAAATAGAGAACATTGATAAGAAAAATGTTAAAAATTTTGAAAATGATGATGAATTTTCAAAAAAAATTGATGAATTGAATCAAGAAACAGATAATCTTATGGAGGAGATAGATAAATGGCAAATGTAAATATAAGATTTAATGGAAAAGATTATCTTTTATTCTGTGACGACGGCCAAGAAAAACATCTTCAAGAGCTTACAAAATATTTGAATGAAAAATTTCAATCTTTAAAAACAGAATTAGGTAACATTGGTGAAAATAAATTATTATTGATCTCTTCCATAAAAACAGTTGATGAATATTACGAAATTAAAAAAAAGGTAGAAGAAAAAAAGGAAAATTTTAATTTTTTATCAAGGAGATTTAAAGAATTAAAATCTTTAGTGATTCAATACAAAAAAGAAAAAGATGAAGAAATTGAAAGACTAAACAAAGAACTTTCTGAATTCAAAGAAATGGTAGATAAAAATAAGCAAGATTATGAAAAAATTATTGATAAAGCAACCAAATCAATTGAAGAGTTTATTTCTAAATCATCTCAAGATAATTCAATACAATAAATGGGTGATGAAAAATCACAAATAAGAAAAAATTTTTTACTTAAACGTAAAAAATTATATAACAAAACAGTTAGATTCACTTTTGATGATATTTATAAATTAATAAAATTAAATTTTAAGAATAAAAAAATTACAGTAGCAGGTTACTACCCAATAAACTTTGAAGTAAACACATTAAATTTTATGTTAAAATTATTTAAAAAAAAAATAAATTTAGCCTTACCTATAATTACAAAAAATTATGGAATGTTATTTAAAAAATGGACACCTGGTGAATCAATGTATTTAAATAAATATGGAATACCAGAACCAAGCAAATCATGCAAAACGGTAATACCCGATGTAATTCTTGTACCCTTAGTAGCTTTTGATAAAAATTTAAATAGACTAGGATATGGAGCTGGATATTACGATAGAGTTTTAAAAAAAATATCATTAAAAAATAAAGTTTTTTGTATTGGTATTGCTTTTTCATTTCAAAAATATTCAAATATTCCTATAAACAAAAATGATTATGCACTAGATTGTATTTTAACTGAGCAAAAAATAATTTATAAAAGAAATAATGAAAATTTTATTTTTAGGTGACATCGTGGGTCCCTCTGGATGCTCTGCTATAAAAAATTTTTTACCTAAAATTGTTAGTGAAAATAGCATTGATTTTGTAATTGTTAATGGTGAAAATGCAGCAGACCAAGGCGTTGGCATAACAGAAAAAATTGCAAATGATCTTTTTAATAGTGGAGTTAATGTTATTACAAGTGGAAATCATGTGTGGGACCAAAAAGAAGCAATTGACTACATTGAAAAAGAAAAAAAATTTTTAAGACCTGAAAATTTAATTGATCTAAGTCCAGGAAAAGGATTTGAAATATTTATAACTCAAAATGGAGAAAAAGTAGGTGTACTAAATTTAATGGGAAACATATATATGAAAAAATGTAATAACGCATTCATTTCAGCTGAAAATATTTTAAATAAATACAAAATTAAAAAAGATATGGATTTTTTTATTGTAGATTTTCATGGCGAAATAACTAGCGAGAAAATGGCAATGGGACATTTTTTTGATGGAAAAGCCACTTTAGTAGTAGGAACTCATACACACGTCCCTACATCCGATTGTCGTATTCTTGATCATGGTACAGCTTATCAAACTGATGCAGGCATGTGCGGTGATTATAATTCTGTTATCGGAATGGACAAAAATAATTCATTAAATAGATTTTTAAATAAAAAAAATAATTTAAAGCATTTCCCTTCCCTTGGTGATGCTACATTGTGTGGAGCAATAATAGATTGTGATAAAGAAACTGGATTAGCAAAATCTATTAAACAATTTATATATGGGGGAGTTTTACAAAATAATAGGTAAAAAAATGGCAGGTCATTCACATTGGTCAGGAATAAAACATAAAAAAGGTAAAGCAGATAAACAGAAATCAAAAATTTTTTCTAAAATTTCGAGAGAAATTACAGTTGCAGCAAAACTTGGTTCGAAAGATCCTGAAATGAATCCTAGACTAAGATCAGCTATCCAATCTGCTAAAGCAGCAAATATGCCAAAAGATAATGTAAAAAGAGCGATTGATAAATCAGAAACAAATCAAAGTGAGAATTTTGAAAATTTAAGATATGAAGGATTTGGTCCCGATAAAATAGCTGTTATAATTGAAACTTTAACAGATAATAAAAATAGGACTGCTTCAAGCATTAGAACTATATTTCAAAAGCATGGAGGAAATCTTGGAACCCTGGGTTCAGCTTCTCATAATTTTAATCAATTAGGGGTAATTAGAATAAATAAAAAAGAGATATTTGAAGATGAAATGCTAGAATTAGCTATAGAAGCTGAAGCAGACGAATGTAAAACAGATGATAATGTTCATCAAATATTTTGTAATAAAGAAAAATTGTATAAAGTAAAAAATATTATTGAAAAAAAAGTTTCAAACTTTATTTTTACTGGAATTGAATGGATACCATTAAATAAAGTAGACATTATTAAAGAAAATATAGAACCTATGTTAAATTTTATTGAAGCACTTGAAGAAAATGACGATGTTCAAAATATTTATACAAATTTAAAAGAAAAAAGCCTTAATTAAAAAATGATTATAATTGGAATAGATCCTGGAATAAGTGGTGCAATCTGTGTTTTAAAGAACGGAAAAATAAAAGAATTATATGAAATGCCTACAATGATCGATGGTAAAAAAAATAAAAGACAAGTAAATGGAGCTGAGATAACTAATATTTTTCAAAATGAAACAAATAACAATCAAGAAATAAAGGTCGTTATAGAACATGTAACTGCAATGCCCGGCCAAGGAGTAACAAGCATGTTTAATTTTGGTCAATCTTTTGGTGTTCTAAAAGGTATTTGTGCGGCACTTAAAATTCCAGTTTTTTTTATTAGACCTGTAAAATGGAAGAAATATTTTAATCTTATAAACACAAATAAGGATGCAAGCAGAACAAAAGTAATCGAGACATTTCCTTACATATCTTCAAAAATATCAAAAAAAAAAGATTCAAACAAAGCTGATGCGATTTTAATTGCTCAATTTTTTTATGAAAGCATTAAAAACTCCTTATAAATTAAGCTACATTTTAAACATTCTCAGTCAAAATCATGACACAATTTAATGTAATTTAAATTTATGGATGCAGATATAGCTACACAAGCGGTCGGACTTGGAAGTGAAACAGATTTTTCTCTTTTACAACTATTTTTTAGAGCAGATTTTATTGTAAAAAGTGTGATTATTATTTTAATCGGAGCGTCAGTATTTTCTTGGGCACTGATAATTGATAAATATAGATTATTTAAAAGAATAAATTTAAGTTCAAAAGAATTTGAAGAAAAATTTTGGAAATCAAAATCAGCTGAAAGCTTTCACAATAATTTGTCAGCAGATCCAACAGATCCAATGACAAATATATTTCGACTGTCTATGAGTGAATTATTAAAATCAAGGTCAAGAAGTACAGATAAAATCGAGAGAGTTACTAGAATTATAGAATCCTCAATAGAGGATGAAATGCAAACAATAGAAAAATATTTTACTTTTTTAGCAACTGTTGGATCGACAGCACCATTTATTGGATTGTTCGGTACAGTTTGGGGTATAATGAATTCATTTCAATCAATAGCTATATCAAGAAATACTAGTCTTGCAATTGTTGCTCCAGGCATAGCGGAAGCATTATTTGCAACTGCCCTTGGTTTACTTGCAGCAATACCTGCGGTTGTTGCATATAATAAATTTAATAGCGACTCTAAAAAATATTCTCAAAAACTAGAAAATTTTGGTAAACGTTTTTTATCTATTATCTAAAAAAAATGTCATTTAAATTAAACCGTTCATCTAAAGAACCTATTAGTGAAATAAACGTTACTCCATTTGTAGATGTAATGTTAGTTTTATTAATTATATTTATGGTTACTGCACCTTTATTAACAGTAGGTGTCCAAGTTGACCTACCAGAGAGCTCTGCAGACTCTTTGGCTGAAGAACAAGAGCCTCTTACTTTAACAATAAATTCTAAAGGTGAAATTTTTATTCAAGAAAGCCAAGTTCAATTTGATAAAGTAATTGCAAAAATTTTAGCAATATCAAAAAATAGAACAGATACAAGAATTTACGTTAGAGGTGACAAGACAATTAATTATGGAAGAGTTTTAGAAGTAATGGGCATGTTATCTGGCTCAGGCTTTACAAAAGTAGCTTTAATATCAGAGCCTTACAAAGAAAGATAATATTAAACTATTATGACAAAAAGTATTTTTTTATCTACTTTTTTTCATTTTCTTATGATTATTTTGGCTACTTTAAGTTTGCCTTATATGAAAAGAGCGCCCATAAATTTACCGCCAATAGTTTCCGTTGAATTAATTCAGATTACGGATAAAACTAGCTTACCATTTGCACCTAAAGCAAAAAAAACTATTGAGAAAATAAAAAAAGAAGAAAAAAGATTAGTTTCTGAGCAAGCACCACCAAAACTAGTAAAAAAGCAAAAACCTGACTCTGTTCCACTTCCTGATGCTGAGAAAAAAGAACAAAAAAAGCCAAAAACAAAAAAACAAAATCCAGAAAAAATAAATACTGAAATAAGACAAACTTCTGAATTTGAAAAAAAAGAAATCTTTGATCCAAATCAAATAGCCGCTCTTATAGATAAATCTAAAGAAGAAACAGCAGAAACAGTAAAAAAAAATAATAAAATTACACAAGATCAAGATAAAAGTATTACAAGCTCAAGCTTAACTCTAAGCCAAAAGGACGCCTTAAAAGCTCAAATTTTTGGTTGTTGGAGCATACCTTTGGGACTGCCATATGATAAAAATTTACTAGTAAGGATAAAATTAGAGTTAAATCCTGATGGTTCAGTTTATAAGTCTGAAATATTAGATCATGCAAGAATGAATAGTCCAGGCCAGGGTTTTTATAAAGTTTTAGCAGAAAGTGTATTAAGGGCTATTAAGCTTTGTGATCCATTAAAAGTCCCACCAACAGGATACGAAAGGTGGAAAAAATTACAATTAAATTTTGATGCAAAAGAAATGGTTGGAGGTTAAACTTATCTTATGAAAAAAATAATCATTGAAATATTTATATTTTTTTTTACATTTACATTTAGTTCATCCGCTTTAATTCAAATTGATATAACAAGAGGAAATCTTAATCCCTTACCAGTCGCAGTTTCTCCACTTTTTTCAGATACAGATTCTTCAAAAAAATTGTCTGAACAATTAAATGGTTTGTTAATTGGAGATGAAATTTCTAAAATAATTGAAAAAAATTTAAGGACAACAGGTTTGTTCAATCCATTAGATAAGGATGCATTTACTCAAAACCCAGATATTGCACATGTAAAACCGAGATTTGAAGATTGGCAATTAATTAAAGCTCAAGCATTAATAACCGGCAAAGTAGAAATTATAGATGATAAACTAAGAGTAGAGTTTAGGCTTTGGGATATTTTAGCAGCAAAGGAAATATTAGCTCTTGCATTCACCACTGTTCCAAATAATTGGAGAAGAGTAGGACATATAATTTCTGACAAAGTTTATAAAAGATTAACTGGTGAAGAAGGGTATTTTGATACAAGAATAATTTATGTTGCGGAAGAAGGACCTAAGACTCAGAGGATTAAAAAATTAGCTATAATGGACCAGGATGGCGCAAATACAAAATATTTAACTTTAGGAAATGAATTAGTTTTAACTCCAAGGTTTAATCCGACAAACCAAATGGTTACATATTTATCTTATTTTAGAAATCTACCAAGAGTTTATTTACTTGATATAGAAACCGGAGTTCAAGAAGTTGTTGGAGATTTTCCTGGAATGACATTTGCACCTAGATTTTCTCCAGATGGAAAAAAAATTATAATGAGTTTTGCAAAAGATGGTAATTCAGATATTTATACTATGAATCTTGAAACTCGTGTTGTAGAGAAAATCACTAGTCATCCATCAATTGATACTTCTCCTTCTTATTCTCCCGACGGAAAATACATTGCTTTTAATTCTGACAGAAGTGGATATCAACAAATATATGTTATGAAAAGCGATGGATCAGATACTAAAAGAATATCTTTTGGAAATGGAATTTATGGAACACCAGTATGGTCACCTAGAGGAGATTTAATTGCATTTACAAAATTGCATAAAGGAAAATTTTATATAGGGGTGATGAGAACAAACGGTAAAGGAGAGAGACTTTTAACAGAAAACTATTATCAAGAGGCTCCTTCGTGGTCTCCTAATGGTAGGGTGTTAGTTTTTTATAGAGAAACTAAAACAGATAATGAGGGTAAAGGATTTAGTGCAAAATTATGGTCAATTGATCTTACAGGATATAATGAGAGAAAAATCGAAACTTTAACTGATGCTTCTGACCCTTCATGGTCATCTTTATTAACAAATTAAGCATTATTCGGTTGAAATTAACACTTGAATATTCTAATTATGTTTGAAATATTAGTTTAATAATTAAACAGAGAGCTCAATATGAATTTAAAAAAATTAGCAAAGAATTTTATACTTGTTGCTTTGGCTGGACTTATCTTATCAGCTTGTGCAACTAAAAAAGCGACAGACCTTGGCGGTCAACTACAAGGAGACGTATATACTGGTACTGAGACAGTTGAATATTTAGCAACCGGTGTTCCCGACAGAGTATTTTTTGCAACCAATGAGTCTGTTTTAACAACAGCTTCGCGTGAGACATTAAGAAAACAAGCAGCTTGGTTAAGAAAAAATCCGGACGTTACAGTGACGTTGGAAGGACATGCTGATGAAAGAGGAACGAGAGAATATAACTTAGCATTAGGAGAACGAAGAGCAAATGCTGCTAAAGATTATTTATTAACATACGGCGTATCTGCAAACAGAATATCTGTAATTAGCTATGGTAAAGAGAGACCAGTTAATTCTGGATCTAACCCATTAGCTTGGTCACAAAACAGAAGATCTGTAACAGTCAAAACAAATTAAATATTATTTTATCATATTAAAAAGACCCTAGTATATAACTTTTACTAGGGTCTTTTTTTTGCCATTATTTTAATTAGAAATGTATTGTAATGAAAAAAATTAAAAAATATTTATTTTTATTTTCTTTAATTTCATTTTTTTTATTTAAAAATACTATTTCCTTTGCTCAAAATGACGAAATATTAAAAGTTTTGGAATTAATTCAAAAAGATTTGAAAACTTTAGAAAAAGCTGTCTACTCTGATAATTCAGATTTATCTATAGGCACAACAAACCAAGAGACAAAGTCAAATTATTCGGAAGAAGCATTAACAAGACATCTGTTAAAACTTTCAGATATAGAAAAACAATTTCAGGAACTAACAAACAAATTTGAAGAAGTAAATTTTAAAATTGATAAGTTATCAAACAGATTATCAAAAATACAATCAGATAATCAATTAAGATTTCAAGAGCTAGAGGAAATAAAATCAAAAAATTTTAATTCAGAGTCTATTGCAAAAACAAATCAAGCTGAACTCCCAGGCTCCTCACAGCCTCAAGATTTAGGTTCTATTTCACAAAACGAAGTTAGCAATACAGAAATTGTTCAAAAAACACAATCAATAGAAACAACAACTTCAGTAGTGACAGAAGAATTTAAAAGTGAAGAAGAAATTTTACCTTCAGGCTCACCAGAAGAACAATATGAATTTGCAACAAGTTTTTTAAAAGTTGGAGACTATGATACGGCAGAGGTAGCTTTAAAAGAATTTGTAAACAAAAATATAAATCATGATTTAGCTGGTAATGCTCAATATTGGTATGCGGAAACTTTTAGAATCAGGCAATTATTTACAGATGCAGCATCCGCTTATTTAGAGGGTTATCAAAAATATCCAAAAAGTGAGAAGGCTCCTATAAATTTATTGAAACTTGGTGTATCCTTGGTACAGATAGGAGAAAAAGATCAGGGCTGCTCAATGATAAGTGGTGTGAGCAAACAATATCCTAAAGCAAGTCAGTCCGTTCTGCAAAAAGCTAAATATGAAGAAAAAAAGTTTGGATGTCCAATTAAGCAGACGTAAAAATAGAAATTATTTTTCTAAAGATAAAAAAATAAAAAAAATTTACAAGAAATTTAGCAGAAACCTATTTTCTCAAATTAATAATGAAAAATTTTGTATCGGAGTTTCTGGAGGACCAGATAGTTTAGCCTTAAGTTATTTAAGCAAAATCTATTCAATTGACCACAAAACTACATTTAAAACATTTATTGTTAATCATAATTTAAGGAATAACTCTTACAAAGAAGCGAAAATAGTAAGACAATTGCTTTTAAAGCATAATATTCACTCAAAAATATTAAACTGGAAAGGAAAAGTACCGAAAACAAATATTCAATCAAATGCGAGAAATATTAGGTATAAACTAATATTTGATCAGTGTACAAAATTGGGAATTAATAATCTGATTATGGGCCATCATGTAGATGATTTAATGGAAAATTTTTTTATAAGATTATTTAGAGGAAGTGGATTAAAAGGCTTGTCGACATTTAGTTTTTTAAGCCAAAAAAGCCAAAGTAATAAAAAAATTATAAGACCTTTAATAAGCATAAATAAAAACGACTTAATATATGTAGCAAAAAAAATTTTTGGATTATATGTAGTCGATCCCTCAAACTTTAAAGAAATATTTCTAAGAACAAAAATTAGAAAATATATAAAAAATTTTAGATCAGATGGATTAGATCTTAATAAAATAAAACTTACTATAAAAAATTTATATTTAGCTAATAAATCTTTAGAAAATTATCTAAACAATCTTCAAACAAATAATTTAAGATACCTAAATAAAAAAAAATGCTTAATTAATTATGACATCTTAAATGAGAGCGAAGAGTTAGTATTTAGAATTTTTGGATCTGTTATATCAAAAGTGGGAAATAATTATTACCCTCCAAGGGGTAAAGATTTAAAAAATTTGATATTTAAAATGAAATCAAAGAAATTTACAAAATCAACTCTTGGAAAATGCATTATTGAGAGAGTAAACAATAGTATTATTGTAAAAAGTGAATTTAAATAACAAATAAGCCAGTTTTATAGTGGGTAATTTGTCAATTTGCCTCTTGTTTAATCTGAAATAATTCTTACTTTATGCATATATGAATTTTAAAAATTTAATAATGTGGGCAATTATAGTTTTTTTAACTATAGGATTATACAATATGTTTAAAAACCCACAAAGAATTAGTTCAAATAACAGTATTACTTTTTCAGAATTTTTAACAGAGGTAGACAACGGAAGAGTTGTTCAGGTTAACATTCAGGGAAAAAATATTAAAGGAGTTTTGTCTAACGGCAAAGATTTTAATACATACTCTCCAGATGATCCAAATTTAGTTGAAAGACTAACAAGCAAAGGAGTAAGTATAACCGCTTCTCCAATTGAGGAGAAAATGCCATCTTTACTCGGAGTTCTTCTATCATGGTTTCCAATGCTATTGTTAATTGGTGTTTGGGTATTTTTTATGCGTCAAATGCAAGGTGGAAAAGGTGGAGCGATGGGTTTTGGAAGATCTAAAGCAAAATTAATGAATGAATTAAAAGGAAAGGTTACTTTTAACGATGTTGCTGGAATAGAAGAAGCAAAAGAAGAAGTTGAAGAGGTTGTAGAATTTTTAAAAGACCCAAAAAAATTTAGCAGATTAGGAGGAAAAATTCCTAGAGGCTGTTTATTAGTTGGTCCTCCAGGAACAGGTAAAACATTATTGGCTAGAGCAATAGCGGGTGAAGCTGATGTTCCTTTCTTTACAATATCTGGTTCTGACTTTGTTGAAATGTTTGTTGGAGTTGGAGCCTCAAGAGTAAGAGATATGTTTGAGCAAGGGAAAAAACATTCTCCCTGTATTATATTTATAGATGAAATTGATGCTGTAGGAAGAAGTCGAGGAGCTGGACTTGGTGGGGGAAATGATGAAAGAGAACAAACTTTAAACCAATTACTAGTAGAAATGGATGGTTTTGATACCAATGAAGGAGTGATTATTATAGCGGCTACAAATAGACCCGATGTTCTAGATCCAGCTTTGTTAAGACCAGGTAGATTTGATAGACAAGTTGTTGTTTCAAACCCTGATATAATTGGAAGGGAAAAAATTTTAAAAGTACATGCAAAAAAAATATCAATGGCGCCAGATGTAAATTTAAGAACAATAGCTAGAGGTACACCCGGATTTTCTGGTGCTGATTTAGCTAATTTAGTTAATGAGTCAGCATTACTTGCGGCTAGAAAGAATAAAAGAATAGTAACATCCGATGAATTTGAAGAAGCCAAAGATAAAGTTATGATGGGAGCAGAAAGAAGATCTATGGTAATGACAGAAGATGAAAAAAAATTAACAGCTTATCACGAAGGTGGTCATGCAATTGTTGCTATGAATGAAAAAGCATCTGACCCTATTCATAAAGCTACTATAATTCCAAGAGGTAGAGCTTTAGGAATGGTAATGAGATTACCAGAAAAGGATCAATTATCTGTTACGAGAGAAAAAATGTATTCCGATATTGCTGTAGCTATGGGAGGACGTATCGCAGAAGAAATTATATTTGGACATGATAAAGTAACATCAGGAGCATCATCAGATATAGATATGGCAACTAAAATGGCAAAAAATATGGTAACAAAATATGGAATGAGTGATTTGCTGGGTCCACTTGCTTACGGAGATAATGAAGAAGAAGTGTTTTTAGGAAGATCCGTAACTAAACAGCAAAATATGTCAGAAGAAACAGTTAAAAAAATAGATAGTGAAGTGAAAAAAATAGTCGATAAAAGTTATCAAAGAGCAAAAAAAATCTTAACTGAAAAAATAGAGGATCTGCACAAATTAGCTAAAGCTTTACTAATTTACGAAACTTTATCAGGAGAAGAAATAGGTGATCTAATTTTAAAAAATAAAACGCCTGATAGAAAAAAAGATATGGATTTAACGAAAGAAGAAAAGTCGTCTGCGTTAGGTTCTATAGGTCTAAAGCCTGATCTCGTTCACTAAAATAAGATGAATAAATATTACACAAGAGTGTGTAATTTCTACTACGGTCTAGAATCAAAATCAAAAGTAAAAAAAAAACTAACCCTTCCTTTGAATGGGGAAGATACCATTTCATTTGATGAAATTGAAATAATAACAAGAAAATCAAAAAAAAAAATACATATAAAAAAAGTTAAATATTTAAAAAAAAATTTAAAACAAAAAATCAAATCAGATTTAAATTTAATTACAAAAAAAAAATTTTTTAAAAAGTTAAGTTTTTCAAATTCACCAATTTTAATGGGAGTTTTAAATTTAACTCCTGATAGTTTTTCAGATGGTGGAAAATATACAAAAAAAAATTTAGGATATTTACATTGTAAAGAAATGATAAAAGCAGGTTGTAAAATTATAGATATAGGAGGGGAGTCTACAAGACCTGGATCCATTACTATTAAACCACAAAAAGAATGGGAAAGAATTAAAACAACATTAAAAAAATTGAAAAAATTAAACCACTTTATATCACTTGATACTCAAAAAACCTGGGTAATGGAAAAAGGATATAAAAATAAAATTAATTTAATAAATGATATTTCTGGGTTAAATCATGATCCAAATACAATAAATTTTTTAAAAAAAACAAATATGCCGTTTGTTATTAATCATATGAAAGGAATTCCTAAAACAATGCAAAAAAAACCTAAATATGAAAATGTACTTTTAGATATTTATGATTTTTTTGAAGAAAAAATAAAGCAAATTAGAAAAAAAAGAATTTTACATAATAACATTATAATTGATCCAGGTATAGGATTTGGTAAAAACTTGAAACATAATATTACTTTAATTTCGAATATTTCTATTTTTCACTCGCTAGGATTTCCTATATTATTAGGTGTATCAAAAAAAAGATTTATAAAAGACTTATCAAATTATAATGATAGTAAAGAAAGAATTGGAGGAACTGTGAGTGCTATTCTGTGTGGAATGCTTCAAGGAGTTCAAATTTTTAGAGTTCATGATGTAAATGAAATTAATCAAAGTATTAAAGTTTTTAAATCGCTTTATAAAAAATAATGTCAAAAAAATATTTTGGAACAGATGGAATTAGAGGAACGGTAAATAAAGGAAACATTAATGGAGAAATGTTTTTTAGATTTGGTTTAGCAGCTGCTACTTATTTTAAAAATTTAAAAAAAACTAAACAGATTGCAATTATTGCAAAAGATACAAGATTGTCAGGGTATACTTTGGAGCCCGCACTTGTTTCAGGCTTGGCTTCGGCTGGGATGCAGGTATTTACTCTTGGGCCATTACCTACTAATGGATTAGCTATGCTCACAAAAAAAATGAAAGCAAATATGGGTATTATGATTACTGCTTCACACAATCCATATTATGACAATGGGTTAAAATTATTTGGACCTGATGGTTTAAAGCTCTCTGATCAAATAGAGAAAAGAATTGAAAAACTAATTGACTCAAAAATATCAAATAGCCTTGCAAAACCGGAAAAATTGGGAAGAGTCAAAAGATTAGAAGATGGAAATGAAGAATACATTAAAATTTTAAAAAAAAATTTTCCAAAAAATTTTAATTTGAAAGGGATTAAAATTGCAATAGATTGTGCTAATGGAGCAGGTTATAAGTCTGGTCCAAAACTTTTTAAATCTTTAGGTGCCAAAGTATATTCTGAAGGCAATACTCCAAACGGATTAAATATTAATTATAAATGCGGCTCAACTTATCCAAAAAAAATTCAGTTTTTAACAAAAAAATATAAAGCAAATTTAGGAATTTCTTTGGATGGAGATGCAGATAGAATAATTTTATGTGATGAAAAAGGAAGAATAGTAGATGGGGATCAAATAATAGCAATGTTAGCTTCTAGATGGAAAAAGAAAAAAATTCTTAAAGGAGGTGTTATAGGGACGCTCATGTCTAATTATGGATTAGAGAAATATTTTAGAATTAAAAAAATTAAATTTTACAGAGCAAAAGTTGGAGATAGATATGTTAAAGAAAAAATGCAAAAATATAAATACAATTTGGGTGGAGAACAATCAGGACATATAATACTAGGAAAATTTGCAACAACTGGCGATGGATTATTAGTTGCCTTAGAAGTATTATTTTCTATGAGGAAAGGAAGAAAAGCCAGTGAACTTTTTAATATATTCAAACCAACTCCCCAAATTTTAGAAAATATAATTGTTAAAAATAAATCAATTATTAATTCAGTAGCATGTAAAAAAGCAATAAAAAAAGTGAATGAACTTTTTAAAAATCAAGGAAGAATGCTTGTTAGAAAATCTGGCACAGAACCAAAGATTAGAATCATGGGAGAGTCAGAAAATAAAAACTTACTTTTAAAATGTATTAATATAGTTAAAAAATCTATAAAAAAAAATTGAAACCAAAATCAAAAATATTAATTATAGCTGGATCAGATTCTTCAGGAGGTGCTGGAATACAAGCGGATATAAAAACGGTTACCTCATTAGGATCATATGCAATGACAGCAATTACAGCGATCACCTCTCAAAATACAAAAGGAGTTGATTCAATAATTCCAATCACTCCAAAAAATATATCTAAGCAGATAGAATATACTTCAAAAGATATTAAACCAGATGCTATTAAAATTGGAATGCTGCACTCAATTCCAGTAATAGAATCTATTTTAAAATCTTTAAAAAAAATAAAAATACAAAAAATTATTTTAGATCCTGTTATGGTAGCTAAAGGAGGAGCAAAGTTAATCGACGATAAAGCAATAGCGGTTCTAAAATCAAAACTTATTAAAAAAGCAGTTTTAATTACACCAAATATTCCAGAAGCAGAAATTTTAACTAAAGTAAATATTAAATCAAAAGAAGATATGATTTTAGCGGCAAAAGTTTTTTTAAAATTAGGTGTAAAAAATATTTTAATTAAAGGTGGGCATTTAAAATCTAAAAAATATGTAGAAGATTTATTTGTTAGCAAAAATAAAATAGTTGTTTTTAAAAATAAGAAAATTTTTACTAAAAATACTCATGGAACAGGCTGTACTTTATCTAGTGCTATAGCCACATATTATTCATGTGGAAAAACATTAATGAAATCTTGTGAAATGGCAATTAAATATGTTAATCATGCAATCGGAACAGGACCAAAATATGGAAAAGGTCATGGGCCGATTAACCATTTAAATAGTTTTAAAATAAATAAAAAATTTAGATGAAAAATGTAGTTGTTGTAGGATCTCAATGGGGAGACGAAGGCAAAGGTAAAATTGTTGACTGGCTGTCGAGTGAAGCTGATATTGTAGTGAGATTTCAAGGCGGGCATAATGCTGGGCATACATTAGTTATTGACAAAGTTGTATATAAATTAAGATTACTACCTTCTGGCATAGTTAGAAAAAATAAAATTTCAATAATCGGCAATGGAGTAGTTATTGATCCATGGGCCTTATTGGATGAAATACAAGAAATTAAAAAAAAAGGTATTCAAATATCTGACAAAAATTTAATTATTTCAGATACCGCGAGTTTAATATTACCGTTTCATAGAGATCTAGATGAAATAAGAGAGGATGCAGCGGGAAAATCAAAATTAGGGACCACTAGAAGGGGCATAGGACCTGCGTACGAAGATAAAATTGGAAGAAGATCTATTAGAGTTATAGATTTATCTTCTGAAGATAATTTAAAAAAAAAACTTGATAATGCATTGTTACATCATAATGCAATAAGAAAAGGACTGGAAAAAGAGATTTATAATAAGGATAAACTTATACAAGACTTATTAAAAATAGCTCCTGAAATTTTAAAATATTCTCAACCTGTTTGGAAAAAAATAGATGAATTTAATTTTCAAAATAAAAAAATATTATTCGAAGGAGCCCAAGGTATTTTGTTGGATGTAGACCATGGCACATACCCATTTGTAACTTCTTCTAATACAGTTGCTTCTTCAGCAGCTACAGGAACAGGATGTGGGCCAAATACAATAAATTATGTTCTTGGTATTACTAAAGCTTACACAACTAGAGTTGGAGAAGGGCCATTCCCAACAGAATTAAAAAACAATGTAGGAGAATTTTTAGGAGTTAAAGGAAAAGAATTTGGAACGGTAACTAGCAGGAAAAGAAGGTGTGGATGGTTTGATGGAGTTTTAACAAGACAGACAGTAAAAATATCAGGAATCGATGGTATTGCTTTAACAAAACTAGATGTGCTAGATGAGTTAGATGAGATTAAGATGTGCATACAGTATGAGCTTAACGGAAAAAAAATTGATTATTTTCCGGTAGACCTTAACGAGCAATTAAAAATTAAACCAATATATAAAAATTTTAAAGGCTGGAAATCAGCTACCAAAGGTATAAAAAAAATTGAAGATTTACCGAAAGAAGCCAAAATATATATTAGTGAAGTAGAAAAATTTATTGGTGCAAAAATTTCAAGTATATCTACAAGTCCAGAACGTGAAGATACTATTCTTTTACAAAATCCTTTTGAAATCTAATTTGCTGGCAATAAATTTTTTGATTTAGCTGCATTAAGCATATGTTTTTGTATTTTTTCAAATGCTTTATTTTCAATTTGTCTAATTCTTTCTCTACTAATTTTATATTTTTTACTTAAATCTTCTAAAGTAGAAGGTTCATCGCTAAGTCTTCTATAATTTAATATTTCCTTTTCTCTGTCGTTCAAAATATTCATTGATTCCTTTAAAAGATTTTTTCTTTCTTCCATTTCTTGATTTTGAGAAAGGGTAAGTTCTTGATCCATTGTTTTGTCAGCAATCCAGTCTTGCCACTCATCACCTTCTTCACCAATAGTCGTATTTAAAGATTTTTCTTGTCCAGCCAATCTTCTATTCATTGAAACAACTTCTTCTTTACTTACATCTAGTCTTTTAGCTATTTCTGAAACATCTTTATCCTGAAGGTCTCCTTCAGATTTTGGAGCAATTTGATTTTTTAGTTTTTTTAAATTAAAAAAAAGTTTTTTTTGAGCCGTTGTTGTACCTATTTTTACCAAGCTCCAAGATCTTAAAATATATTCTTGAATACCGGCTTTGATCCACCACATAGCATAAGTCGCTAGTCTAAATCCTCTTTCTGGATCAAATTTTTTTACTGCTTGCATCAAGCCAACATTTCCTTCAGAAATCATTTCACTTATTGGCAATCCATACCCTCTATACCCCATAGCAATTTTTGCAACTAATCGTAAATGACTTGTAACTAATTTTTCAGCAGATTTAATATCTCCTCTTTCTTTCCAACTTTTTGCAAGCATGTATTCTTCTTCAGCTGCAAGCATTGGAAATTTTTTGATTTGTACTAAATAGCTTGATAGCCCTCCCTCATTGCTTAGCGCAGGCAAATTATAATTTAAAAATTTGGTAGCCATATATTTTATAAGCAGTATGTAATAATTTATCTTGTCAAAAACAAGGCCTTTTAGGAGCTTAATTTTCTGAGTTTTTTGACAATAGATAACAAACTATTTGGTAATTTAGACTCAAAAAAAACATGTTTGTTTTTTGAAGGATGTATAAATCCTAAAGATTTTGCATGGAGACATTGTCCACTTAAATTATTTATTATATTTTCAAATTCTAAATCAATATTTTTAAATTTTTTTACATTTTTTTTATAAGATTGATCTCCAACAATAGAGTTTCCCTTATATTTCATATGAACTCTTATTTGATGTGTTCTTCCTGTTTCTAGTTTGCATTCAACCAAACTAATTGTTGGTATTTTTTCACTTTCGTAAACCTCAATAGTTTTATAATTAGTTATAGCATGCTTGCCTTTTGTTTGGCTTGCTTCCATTAGTTTACGGTTTCTGTTACTTCTAGTGATAAAAGTTTTTATTGTTCCAGTTTGTGGTCGTAATTTCCCCCAAACCAATGCTACATATTTTCTATCTATTGAATGTTTATTAAATTGTTCAGAAATGTGCATATGTGCAAAATTATTCTTAGCTATTACCAGTAAACCACTTGTATCCTTATCAAGTCTATGAACAATTCCAGGTCTTAATTCTCCACTTATAGAGGATAGATTTTTTTTATTGAGATGTAATAGAATATTAACTAAAGTTTTATCTTTATTTCCAGCACCTGGATGCACAACTAGTCCAGTAGGTTTATTAATTATTAAAACATCATTATCTTCATACAAAATATCTATTTTAGACTGATATGGCTTAATTTTAAATTTTTCAGTTTTTGGGATTTCTAAGCTTATTTCATCTTTTAACTTTATTTTTTTAGAAGCATCAATAATTTTTAAATTATTGATTTTTAAAAAACCATTTTCAATTAAATCTTTTATTTTAGTACGACTGATTCTTTTTTCACAAAAAGCGATAAAGCTATCAATTCTTTTTTTATCGTTGTCTTCATTAACAATTAATTTAATGATTTTTTTCATTTTATAATATAATTATATATTATTGCGCTTGTAGCTCAATTGGATAGAGCGCCTGACTTCGGATCAGGAGGTTGAGGGTTCAAGTCCTTCCAGGCGCACCAAA
>MDTG01120834.1_pt1 | contig 30803 bp, 34 predicted proteins | sample 811421 | NCBI WGS metagenome assembly MDTG01 (sample SAMN05326645, study PRJNA326480) | marine metagenome | isolation source: seawater | place: Pacific Ocean: South East | collected 2011
ACGTCGACCCGGGGCTACACCAGAGTTTTCATCTGTTTTGTAATTAGAACGCGCTTCACGAGTTTCATGACGAGTTTCACACATTAGTTTACCACAATCTGGACCCTTTACATCGCCCGCCTGCCACTTATGACCATTATCTGTTCCAGTTACTGGACACATATTGAAAATAACATATTCGCCCTGTACAAGATAACGATACTGCTCGCTGCCTACATGAATAACCGAATGATGAACAAATACATCTACACCGGTGTGTTCGCCACTAGTTACAGTAATAAAACCATAACCAGCTTTGTTGTTAAACCACTTAACACGACCGTTAGTAAGCTGTTTTACTTCCTGAGTTGTGAGATTCTGGGGGGAAACATCGTTTGTTTCTGTCTCTGACATAATATAATTATAAGTGATGATTACTCTTTAAACGCTTTTAAAATATATTTTATCAGCGGGTTACAAGTTTAGAAATAGAGTTCGAAGATAGAAAAGGAATTAATGCTCTATTGAATAATAAATTATTTGTACTTGGCTGATTAATATTTAAATCTCTTAAAAGTTCAGTATTAAATTCACCGGTCAATATATTTACTGCTAATTGACAATCTGGAAAGTTTGAATCATTAATATTTTTTTGTAGTTTTGCACAAGATTGATTATTTACTATTCCCGGCCAGGATATTTTCTTTTTAATATTTTCATGACTTCCTAGTATGGTTGGGAAAGGTATACATTGTCTGGCTAAATATAAACTCCTTTGGTAATCTGATGACTTTAGTGCACTTGTTCTAAATCTACTTGTAATATTACTACTTCTTGTCTGACGTCTTCTTTGTGGCAAATTTCTTGTACCTGGAGGTGGATTACTTTGACTTCCAAAATTACAATTACATTTGTTTTCATTGTCATCATTAGATAAGTTTTCAAGAAAACGATTTAATTTATTATTAGATAGACCTGTTCTATGTCTCAATAATTCATTAGCTAAACGATTTGTTAGTTCAATGCTTCCAAATGTAACATTATGAGAACTAAAAACACTCTCTCTCTTTCTAGATATAAATTGCCCCTGACTATTTTGTAAATTAGTTCCAGAACTAAATGGTTGCACCCAATTAATTGGGTCTTTACATTTACTATCTGATGAATTACTATTACAAATTCTTCTACTTGCCAACATCCCTCTAGTATTTTTTACAGATGTTTTGATGTAGCTAGAGTCATTAGAACACCCACTTTGACTGTTAAGACAGCTTGTTCTATTATTACTATTTGCGGATGGAGCTAAATTTGTAACTCTAACACTTGACCCTACGCGTAATACACCATTAATATTAAATCCTAAACCATTTCTACTATCATCCGCCCCTGATATAGGATTTGCTCTTGAATTACCGCCTCTAAATGTTTTCTTTTTTAATATAGCAATCGACATAGTATATACATTAATATAATATAATATTCGAGAATAATATTATATTACTAATTATTAGTATTATTTAAAAATTCTTAAAACACGGTACCAAATCCACCACCTAATACTTCATTCGCGGCCATAGGAACGTTAATATCTGGTCCTGCAAACATATCATTAAAATCTGTTCTTGGTTGGGCATTAACATTTTCATTAGTATTAACTACTTGATTATTTTGTTGGACCTGTGGAGCAATATGAACATTGGGGTTTTGTTGACCAATCATATCAGATTGACTAGGCATGTGTCTAGGAGGCGCTTCTTGAACAATTGGTTGTCTTGTTTTTACATTACTATTTTTTTCTTTATTCTCTCCACGAAGAGTAGTTTTACCATCATAAATATCAATTAATCTTTCTATTAATAGATTAATCTTGTCGCCGAACTTAGTTTGTATAGTAAATAAAATAATCAAAAATGGAACAACAAAACTGCTCTCATTAAGGGATGAATATTCTTTTTCTGTATATGTAGGTACGTATCTAACTATTTTGTTAATAAACCATATTGATAATAAAAGTGCTGATAATGTTAATATGATTTCTAAAGATAATTCCAAACTACCTCTTTCATCATCAAGTGGTGGTGTGAAATGATTAATACTTTTTAATACAACTAAAGTTAATGGTATTGCTAAAAATGTAAACTGAAAAAGATTAATTAACATATTTTTATTCTCATCATCAAAATTAAAAACAAAATTTAAAAAACCTTCTTTACTATTTGAAATATTATTTTCCGATAGAGTTTCCATATGATTTATAAAAAGAAATTAAAAATAACTAAATATATTTTATTATATTTAATTATATTTCAATTATGATTAAAAAATTAGTTGAGATTAATAAAAAAGATAGTGAAGGAAATATTCATGAAGAAAATCAATACCTAAATCTGATTAATGATATAATAGAAGAAAACAATATTGTTTCTGGAAGAAACGGCAATGTTTTAACCACTATTGGAGCAGTTATGCACTTTGATTTAACTAATATGACGATACCCATATTTACAACAAAAAAAGTGGCGTGGAAAACATGTGCTAAAGAATTATTTTGGTTTATTAAGGGCTCTACAAATAACGAAGTTCTAAATAATCAAAATGTAAAAATTTGGAATGAAAATGCATCTCGAGAATTTCTTGATAGTAGAGGTCTCTCAAATTTAAAAGAGAACGATTTAGGACCAGTTTATGGTCATCAGTGGAGACATTTTAACGCAGAATATAATGATTGTAATACAAATTATTTAGGAAAAGGAATAGACCAACTACAATATTTAATTGATTGTCTAAAAGACCCAAAAGAAAGATATTCAAGACGACTTATAATGAGTGCATGGAACCCATGCCAAATAGACCAAATGGCATTGCCCCCATGTCATGTTTTATTACATTTAAATGTTGTAGATAATAAACTTTCAGGTATTTTATATCAGAGAAGTGGTGACTTAGGATTAGGAGTACCATTTAATATTATGTCGTATTCTTTACTTATACATATTCTAGGACAACATTGTGGTTTGGAGGTAAAAGAATTTATATATTATTTAGGAAATGCGCATATATATGATGACCATGTAGAGTGTCTTAGAGAACAGCTTAAAAATAAACCACATCCGTTCCCAAAATTAAAAATTCTAAATAAATATGAAAATATTGAGGATTATAGTTTAAATGATTTAGAAATTATAGATTATAAATCTCACGATACAATTAAAATGCAAATGCGAAAATAATGAATAATTTTATTATTTAAATTACTTATAATGAGCACAGCAGCATCTTTAGCAGCAGCCAAAAAAAGAAGAGGACCACAGTTCCAGCAACCATCTCAAGGCGCAAATCAATCTAATAAATCTAATCAATTAAACCAATCAAATAATAAAAATCAATTTGAAACCAAAGTAGAAATGCTTACCGACCGACAGATTTTAACAAAACATGAAAAAAGAATATTTAATATTGAATCGCTATTGAAAGCATTATTAGATGAAAGAAAAAATACAATTAACGGTAATTATGTTACTAAAGAAGACCTTAGTAATTTATCATTAGAAAAAGGTGGTAATGAAAATAATGAAAATAAGCAGGAAATAGAAAAGTTAAAAAGAACAATTACAGCTTTAAGCAAATCGAATGCAGAAATGAATCTTAAATTAGCACAAATAAAAAGTAATTTACAGGATTCTAATAATATAAAAAAAAAGGTAAGCATTCATGAAGACCTTAATCAGAATAAAGACAATCAAGATGATGAGAATGATGATGAGGATGATGATGATGATGACGACGAACACGAAGATGGGGAGGTGGAGGAAAAAAAAGAAGAGATACAACTAGCTATACAATAAACTAAAATAAAACCCAAATTTTTATTAAGTTAGAAAAATAAATATAATTTATATTTATTTTTTAATGAATACGCTATTTATTATATTAATATTTTGTACAGTATTATTTATCTATATACACATTAATTTTCATTATAAAAAATCAAATGATTTAGAAATTTTTGAAGTAAGCAATTTATCAAAAGAACAATTAGAGGAAATATGTGACTTAAAACAACCTATAGTTTTTAATTATGAAAATGAAAAATTTACTGACTTGGAATTTGAAAACATTTGCATAAATTTCAAAGCATTTGATCTAAAGATACGAGATAAAAAAAACTATTTTTCGAGTGAAAACGAGCAATTATTTTTACCTATTACATGCAGTAATGCTATGCGTTTATTAGAAAATGACAAAGAAGGTAAATATATATCAGAAAATAATAATGATATTTTGGAAGAAACTAGTTTAATTAAAATTTTTCAATCTAATGACGAATTTCTAAGACCAAATTTACTTATGAATAAATATTATGATGTTATTTCTGGTTCATTAAATTCTACTACACCATTTAGATACAATATAAATTGTAGAAATTATTTTTATATTTTAAATGGAAAAGTAAGTTTAAAACTATCGCCACCAAAAAGTTCTAAATTTTTACATGAAAAGGTTGATTATGATAATTTTGAATTTAGGTCTTTAATCGATATTTGGAATGTTCAGGAAGAATATTTAAACGATTATAATAAAATGAAATTTCTAGAAGTAAATTTAGAAAAGAATCAAATAATACAAATACCGCCATATTGGTGGTATAGTATAAGATTTAATGAAGCTAAAAGTTCAATCTTATCATTCAAATATCGAACCTATATGAATAATATAGCTATTTCACCAACTACATTTATTGGATTTTTACAAAAACAAAATGTTAAACATCAAATATTTCAAACTATTAATGCTGGAACTAATAATATTGAAATTAATTGACAAAAGTTTAAAAATACGAAACTGTTTGAATTTATTTTTTCAAATGGTATAGTATTACCTTCGGCATCAATTACACCAGCATACCCTACAGTACTTTGAGTAACGGTAGAAAACCACAAATAGTAATCCAATCCTCCAGGTTTATTATATTCATTAAAATTTATATGTGATTTAATTAATCTCATTTTTTGAGCTTTCTCGAAATAATTAAAATTAAATTGTTCAGCTAAATAATATGATATACCAAAAAATAGAATCAAAAATATTTGTATCTTAAAAAACTCCAAATTTTTCTTATCTAATAATTTATACATACCAAACAAATGAAACATATATACTAATAATATATATATATTTTAAAAAAATTGAAAAATATATATAGATATTATCATTATAATTATCTAATGTATAAAATTTATATACCTAATTCAAACTATACTGAATGGTATTTTTATGATGAAAATAATATGTTACTAGTTGAGGATAAAAATATCCCTATTAATCCCCTAGAAAAAAAACTATTCAACAATGATGTCATTGATTCAAATCTTAATTTGGTATTTTCACAAATTAGAACCGACAAATATATAGCAGGTATTTTAATATATACTGGTAAAACATATGGTAGACATAGTAATCAAAAACTAAACTATAAATGCGTACCAAATGACCCTAAAGTACCGGCATTTATTATTCCATATGAAGAAAAAACTACTTCGTTTGAGAAGAACAAGTATAATAAATTTATACTTTTTAAATTTAAAAATTGGAGTAATAAACACCCATTTGGCGAATTAATTACTGTTCTTGGAAATATTAATGATTTATCTGCATACTACGAGTATCAATTATATTGCAAAAATCTCTGTATTTCTATTAAAGAATTTACAAATGAAGTAAACCGAAAAATGAGAAACAAAGACCAAAAAAATTTCATAAACACTATCATATCGAACAATGGCAATATTCAAAAACGAGAAGATTGTTTTATTTTTACAATAGATTCTAAGCTTAGCACCGATTTAGATGATGCTATAGGTATAAAAGATAATATTCTAAGTGTTTATATCGCAAATGTTCCATTACTAATTGAATTTTACGAATTATGGAATTCATTTTCTGAAAGAATTTCTACTATCTATTTACCAGACAGAAAAAGACCAATGTTACCTACATTGCTTTCAGAAAATCTATGTAGTCTATTGGAAAATGAAGATAGATTTGTATTTTGCATGGATATTGTTTTAAACGAAAATAAAGACGAAATTATTGATATCACTTTTAACAATGCATTAATAAAAATTAATAAAAATTTTAGATATAACGATACAAAAGAATATGAAGAAAACATAAATTATAAAAATGTTTTTAATACATGTGTAAAACTATGCAAAAAATATAAATATATAAAAGATATAAAAGACAGCCATGACCTAATTGCCTTTCTAATGATTCTAATGAATTTTGAAAGTGCTAAAAAAATGATTAATTATAGCGATGGTATTTACAGGACTCTTAAAATGAAAGAGTGCGATAAGTTAAATACAAAAGATATACCCTCTGAAGTTTTTAATTTTATTAAAATTTGGCAATCATCATCCGGTCACTATACAAATTATGAGAATAGAGATACACATGATATGATGGCCCCATCAATCGAAGAGTATCTCCATATTACTTCCCCAATAAGAAGATTGGTTGATTTATTAAATATGATGAAGTTACAAACGCTGCTTGGTCTAAATAAAATTAGTGAAGATGGTGAAAAATTTTATCGGAGTTGGATAGCACGGCTTGAATATATAAATACAACAATGCGTTGCATTAGAAAAATACAAATTGACTGTAATACACTATCAATGTGTATAAATGAACCTAATATATTAAATACACCATATGAAGGATTTATATTTGATAAAATAGAGTGGGGTAATCAATATCTTCAATATACTATTTATATTCCTAAAATTAAAATTATTACTAGAATAAATACTAAATTGGACTTGCCAGAATATAGTAAAAATTATTTTAAACTATACATTATTGAAGATGGAGTTACACTGAAAAAAAAAATACGAGCAGAACTTTACACCTAAGCCTAAGAGACATTATTAGTTTGTTCTTTATATTGTTTCCAACTTATATTTACCGGTTTAGCTTCTTTGGGTTTTTTATTTTTTTTTTGTTCTTTTTCTAATTTTTGATCTAATTTATTGGATTTTTTCAGCGCGCTATCAATATACATTTCTTTTAATAACTTACCTATTTTAAAAGATGCTTCATGTTGGTCACATTTACCATCTTCAATCGATTTAAGTACAATTAAAAAATTATCTAAAATAGTCAAATCTATTTCATCTTTTTTCACTTTGTTAAAAATATCGGTATAATTATTAAATAGGAAGGATGAACGATTTACACATAATTTGTCAAATTCGATAGGATTTGTTCTCTCTAAGCGCGGATATTTTTGTTTTAACTCAACAAGAGTTTTTACATCTTCTCTTATTTTAGAACTATGTTTCTCACGTCTAATATTTTCAGTTTGGTCGACAACATCATTAGCGTTTATCATTTTCTGTAAATTTAATCTTTCGGTTGAATTCATATTTATATAGTTAGAATTTTTTATTTTTATATATAAATTTTAATAATCATATATTAATTAATTTAATATATATATATAATATATAATTAAATGAAAAAAAAGAGAGGAGGCAATACTAATGTAGTTCCATTTTCTACATTTGGTTTTAAATGTAAAGGTACTACTCCCGCAGAGGACGCAAAACTGTGTTTGCAAAAAAAAGCAGAAGCACAAAATAAACTTAATCAATTAGGTGGTGACAATTTAAAATGTAATGATGATCTTGACATTAGTGATGTAGTGATACCGCAATTTTTTATTGCTAATCCAGTTGGCCCGGTTGATTCTAATCTATTAAGCAAAACAGGAAATGAAACTAATTTAAAAAGTATTTCACAAAGTGAATTTGATCATCTTGCTTTTTCTGGAGGTAAAAAAGTAAAAAACAATAGACGGATTAGTCAAAAAAAATCTAAAAAAGGATTCGGTAAATACTCAATATCGAAAAAAAAACAACTTGTTCCTAAGAGTAAAAAAAATAAAAAAACCATAAAAATTAAAAAAATTAAAAAAATTAAAAAAATTAAAAAGAATGGAAAAGGCACAAGAACTTTAAAAGTTATAAAACGTAAATTTAGATGAGATTTAAGAAAAAACTAATTTTCTCTTATTTTTTCGCTTAGTTTTTCTTTTAGTTTTTCTTTTAGTTTTTCTTTTAGTTTTTCTTTTAGTTTTTCGCTTAGCTCCACCTCCCATGTTACTTTTCACTCTTTTGCTAGTTTTATCATATTTAGGCTTTTCTGATAAAGTTACATATTTTTTACAAAAATTTAATAAATCACTTTCACTTCTATCGCCAGTATATTCAACTTCCCCACCATTTTCAGTAAACAATTTAATTGTTGGAAATCCTTGAATTGTGCCTGTATATCTTTTATCTAGATGAGGTAGTGCATCTGCGTGTATATTAAAAAGATTTAATTTACCATCATAATTTTTTTTTAAATCTCCTGTAAAATTATCCCAATCCTCTTTCATAGCGATACAATGACCACACATTGGATGATGTACTTTTAAAAAACTATTTGATTTAGCTACATTATCATTAAATAGATTTGTATTTTTATCAGTTATATCATATACTTTAAGCATATATATATATTTAGAGAGAAAAATAAAATTTTCATAAACATATATATATATGGATTATAATCATAAATTAAATATAACACTTTGTTTAGTATTGTTTGCATTAGGTTTACTATTTGTAATTACAAACAAACCTAAACATTTAATTGAGAGTTTTATTACCAATAGAAGATGCCCTGACATATTACTACAACATGGAACTGATATATTCTTATTTAATTCTAAACAAGCAAGAATTCCTGGTAGAAACCCAATTAGATTTAATAATTTAAACGAATATGTACAATATTTAGGCTGGGAAAGAAGTCAAGGTAAACGATGCCCTCCGCTATTTTTACAACATACATATGATACACAAGGCAATGAGACATTAGTGCAAAGACCTTCGCCATTTAACCTAGAAGGTGGTAATTTACAAATACCAATTGTTCGTAATGAAGAAATGCGGTCACTATTAATTAATGCCACTAGAAACAATCCTCCTTTTAATGAAAATCTTTTTCCTGGTTTCGACCCTAAAAACCAATACCAAGGATTAATTACACCTTTGGATAAGATGTTTAATAGTGATAAACTTGTTAGCGCTAACCCAATGGATACTAATTGGGGTGGCACAGAGTTTACTAAAACTTTAATAGATGATGGATATTATGCAGATAACGAAGTAGGACGTCCTAGACATTAGAAATCTGATTTTCTCTAGGATTTGGCATATTATTTAATACAAATTGGATTATTAAATAATATATGAATTATATATTTAAATATTTTTTATTTATTTAGTTTATATGATTAATACTGAGGAAATTTTAAATAAATATAAATTATTTTGGCAATATCCTGTAATTACAGAAAAAACATTTTATTTACAAAATAAAGATAATTCAGATTTTTTAGGATTTCCATGGGCCACTATATTTGATAAAAAATATAATGTTCAAGATATTTTTAATATACTAAAACCATATATTGATTCTAGTAAAACATATTATACCTGTTGCCAACACATACATTTCAAACACTTTTTAGGTTTATGGTGTGCGTTAAATATTAAAACTGTTTATATTTCACACAAAGTAAAAGGAGAGGATAATATAAATGGTATTTATTTAAAACCATGTCCATTATATGCTCTTAATCTAGAAGATCCAGTAATTAGTAAAGATTTTGAAAATATAGATTTATTAAATGTAGAGAGACCAATTTTATACAATTTTATTGGTGGCTATCAACTAAATTATTTAACACAAATAAGACCTAATATTTTTAAAATGAAACATCCAGAAAATACAGTTATAAAAAATAATGGAATATGGCATTTAGAAAAATTGGTTTATGATCCAAAACAAACACATAAACTTGAATTAAATTTAAATGATGATCATATTAATAAAACTAAATATTATAATGAATTATTAATTAAAAGCAGATATACACTAGCTCCTTCTGGTAGTGGACCTAATAGTATACGTTTTTGGGAAGCCCTTGGCGCTTGTTCAATTCCTATTTTATTAGCAGATACTTTGGAACTACCAAAACACGATTTATGGAATGATGCTATAATATTTTTGAAAGAAAGTGAAATAAATAGTTTACCTGAAAAATTAGCGAATATAAGTAAAGATAAAGAGAGAAAAATGAGGGAAAACTGTTTAAAAATATATAATGATTTAAAAGATAATTTTATTAATAATTAAATGACACCCAAAATATTATTTTATGTTAATTATAGTGAAGGACCTAAAAAAGCGGACTATGCCCAACATCCGGTAATTTCATGTGCCGAAGGATTAAAAAAGTTAAACATTCCATTTCATTCTAATATAAATCATTATAAATATAAAGATGGCACATATTTATTTCAAGAACAAAAAAACATTAATCCTGATGATTATGAATTAATTATAACTAGTCCATCTTGTGGTTTAGTTAAGGGAAACTATTGTTATCCGAATAAAACCTCTTTAATGCCAAAAGAAGTAATATTAAATTCAAATAGAAAATATAAAACGGTTATGTTAGATATGCATGATGGATTTATGCCATATATAAGTAATTCTAAATATTTTGACTATTATTTTATAACTTCATATCATGAAAATGTAATAAAAAAAATTGGAAATAATATTTATCCATTAACATTTGGAACATCAAATCGATTTATAGAAGCTACTAAAAATGATAATAATTTTTCAAATAGAACAATTAATTTGCTATATTCACACAGGGTTAATCATCCTATTAGAAAATATATGTTAGATCATGTTTATAATAATTTTACAAATTTTGTAACTCGTTTTAATGATAATTTTAAAGAACCAGATGAAAATGATCAACATTATCTAGATTGGTGTCAATCTGGTAGAAGACATAATCCCAATTATTATGAAGCTTTAAAAAATAGTAAGATGGTTGATTGCACTGGTGGATCAATTAAATCTATAAATAATTTTGGTTATATATATTCGCAATTTGATTCGTGGAAATTATGGGAAACATTTTTTGCTGGAGCATGTGTAATTATGATTGATTTAGATTATTTTGGTATAAAATTTCCAGTGCAACCTATTAATATGAAACATTATATTGGTATAACACAAAATAAAGATAAAGATAATGATATTTTTAAAGATATAATAAATGGAAAAATAGATATAAAAAAAATAGCAGAAGAAGGGAAAAAATGGGCAATTGAAAATTATTCACCAGATAAAATTGCCAAGTATATTTTAGATACCTGTAGGTATGGTGAAAAAAAAGATAATAACATAGATATAGCTAGTATTACAAATTTTAAAATTATATAATTATTTTATATTCTAACTATCATTTTTGGCTATATTATTTTGCCATGATAATTTACCTCTCAAATCGGCTAAATCTTTTACAGGCTTACCAATATTTTCACAAATAATTATTTTTTTCAAATATTCTTTTCTAGGACATATAAATACTTTATCTAAATCATATTTAATATCTAACATATTTTTTATACTATCTTGAATTGGTTTATAATGCCCATATTCCTTTGTTTCTTCAACTAGTTTGAAATTATTATTGTTATAATTAACATTAAATTTTTCATCTATTTTTTTCATTATTTCACTACCAACATATTCCAAAATATTAAGTGTTGGGTGATAATTATCTCTAAACATAGGATATTTAGTATGATTTTCAATAAAAAAATCATAAAATTTAATGTCTGATTCCGTCTCTATTTGCTTTAATTTAATTAAGCATTGATTATAATAATTCAGATATTTGGTTTTATCATAATTTATTTTTAAATATTGATCAATCTGATTAATATTTATATTTGGAAAAAAACTTACAGCATTATCGCGTATATATCGGAATCTTTTATATTGTTCAGGAATCCAATAACCTTCAAATCTAACAAATGGAATTACTATTAATAAAACATCTTTTTTTAGAATCTGTTTTAAATTTTGTATAGTATAATCGTTATACGATTTAATGCGATTTATAATTAATATATCCGCATTCTCAAAATCTTTTTTCAAATGTTGAAAATTATCTAATTGTTGATAACTTACAATATAATTAATGTTAAACATAGTCTCTATATCTGTATCTCTTTTAAACATTTCTATATATCTTTCGCCATGGCAATTAGTAAATAGCACCATATTGAGTTGTTTAGTGTTCATTAATAAATATTATATATTTAAATATTAAATATTTAAATATTAAAATATGAAATAATATTATGGAAAAAAAAAATATAGCATTTTGTATTTCTGGTTCTCTAAGATCATTGGAATATTGTTATAAGAATTTTATAGATATGGTTTATAATCCAAATAAAGAATTTTTTAACATAAAATTATTTTACTATATACCAGACGATAGTAATAAATCTAAAATAGAATTAATAAAGGATTTAAATCCTGTTGTAGTTATTGAAAAAGATATTACTCTTCCAAAACTTAATATACTAGATTGGGGTGGAAGACCTGTAAATTGTAAAATGGATAATGTTAGTCAAGGCGGAATAAATGGATATTTACAACAATTATATGGAATAGAAAAATCGTATAAGTTAATGAGTAATTATGAAAATGATAACAATATTAAGTTTGATATTATTTTACGTATTCGTTCAGATGTAATCTTTAAAACACCATTAAATATAAATATGTATGAAATGAATAAAATTTATGTTCCAAAATTTCATTATTGGGATGGAATAAACGATAGATTAGCATTTGGTCCATCAAATTTAATGAATATTTATATGAAAATGTATAGTAATATATATGATTTAGCTAATAAAACTAAATTAAAGTTAACAAAAGCTGAACAATTTTGTATGATTAATTTGATAAATAACAACATTCCATATGAAATGCGAAATGAAATTAAATTTTGTAGAATTAGAATGAACGGAAAAGTTTCTCCAGATTGTTAATTATATTTAATAATTTAAACATTTAAATATGATTTAATAATAGTTCAATATGAATAAAATAATTGTAACTACTACAATTTATTCAGTATCAGAAGCTATAAAAAAATTTGTAACATTTAAAGATTGGAAAATAATTATTGTTGGTGATACAAAAACACCACATAGTGAATATATTGAATTAGAAAAACAACACACAAATGTTAAATATTTGACACCAGATTATCAAGAAGAAAAATTCAAAAAAATAAGTGATTTAATTGGGTGGAAAACAATTCAACGGCGCAATATAGGATTTTTGCAGGCATTAAACGATGGCGCAGAAATAATAGCAAGCGTAGATGATGATAATATACCTTTAGATAATTGGGGAAAAGATATTATGATAGGAAAGGAAAGTAATGTATATTATTATGAAACAGAAGAACTAGCATTTGATCCAATTGGTGTAACAAATTATCCTAATTTGTGGCATAGAGGATTTCCAATTCAAATTTTAAATAATCGAAATAATAAATATAAAATTACTAGAAAAACAATAATTCCAGATATTCAAGCAGATTTTTGGAACGGTGATCCAGACATAGACGCTGTATGTAGATTAGAACATAAACCAATGTGTTTTTTTGATGATAAATTTTTTCCAATGGCAACAAATACATTTTCACCATTTAATTCACAAAACACATTTTTCTCTCGCAAAGCATTAAAAAAATATATGGTAATTCCATATGTAGGAAGAATGGACGATATATGGGGTGGATATTATTTAGAAGCGATGGGATTTAAAGTTGTATATAATAAGGCAACGGTTTTTCAGGACAGAAATATACAAAATTTGACTAAAAATATGACAATGGAATACATTGGTTATGAAAAGACATTAAATTTATTAGAAACGCTAAAACAAAATTATGATCGTGAAGGATATTCTTTATCTGCATTATTTGAATATCTACCAGAAAAAGCACAAATTACTATGAAACAATATTTAGAATATATTGAAAAAAATTATTCTTAATATAACAAATTAAAGATGATATAATAATATAATAATATAATGTCAGAAATTAAAATAGTAAACTGGAGTGGCCGATCAGGTAATAATATTAGACAGATTTTAAATGCTATTCAAGTAGCAGAAATCTTAAATATAAAATATATTACGTTTCCTTCTCATCAGCTTTTAACATCAAATAGAATAATGTTAGATATTAGTAATACTAATAATATTAGTATTCATGATATATTTTTTGATGTTACTAATATATTTAAAAAATACGATATATTCTTTGATTGGTATGATTTATATTTAAAAAAAAATTATTTTTTAAAATATGTTTACGATATTTTACAAAAAAAACTGATCTGTAACCATAACAATTTATTAGATAATATTGATATTAATACTACATTATTTATACATATAAGAAGCGAGGATTGCTTTGGTGTAAAAGGGGGGAAACAAAATTGTTGGGATGCTCCGAATTATATTCAACCACCCTTATCTTTCTATACAAAAATTATAGATAATAATGAATATGATAATATAATATTAGTTAGCACTCCTGATAAAAAAAATCCATGTTGTGACAAACTTATTCAAAAATATCAAAATAAAATAAAATTTATTTCTAGTAGTGTATTAAATGATTTAAATATTTTAAAACAAGCAAAATATTTGATAATTAGTTATGGGTCATTTTGTCATTGGGCATATTATTTATCAACAAATTTAAAAAAAATGTATGTTCCCAGTTATATTAAAGACTATAATCATATAAAAGATATAGAAATAATAAAAATAGATTTAGAAAAATATAAAGAAAATATGGTAAATAAGTATTTCAAAGATCCATATAATTTAACATATATGTTAGAATATAATTAATAAATTTGTTATATTATTATATTATGAATAATATAACAATAATTGGAGTAGGGAGACTAGGCTTAGGGTTAGCATTATTAATAGAAAAAGCTGGTTATAATGTTTTGGGAATTGATATATTTCAACCATATATAGATTCTATAAATTCAAAAACTTTTCAATCAAAAGAACCAGAATATGAAAAACTTTTAAAAGAAACTAAAAATTTAAAGGCAACAACTAGTTTATCCGAAGGATTAAATCATTCTGATACTATTTTTGTTATGGTTCAGACACCAAATTCAGGAACAGATAGATATTATGATCACAATATTTTATCAAATGTTCTCATGAAAATTAATGAGCAAAAGGTTGAAAATAAACATATTATCATTGGCTGCACAGTAATGCCAAAATATATACAGGAAGTTGGCGAATTTTTGTTAAGTGACTGTAAAAACTGCACTCTTAATTATAATCCCGAATTTATAGCTCAAGGAGAGATCATTAATGGGTTTTTGAATCCGGATATTGTATTAATTGGAACAAAATCAGAAGAGTTAGGTGAAAAGTTGAGAGAAATATATAGTAAATTTGTGAAAACAGATCCCCAATATTGTATTATTTCGCCACTTGAAGCAGAAATAACTAAGATTACCATTAACGGATTTATTACTACAAAATTATCGTTTGCAAATATGATTTCTGATGTATGTGATTGTGTTGGCGCTGACAAAAATAAGGTGTTACACTCTGTTGGCAGTGATTCCAGAATAGGAAATAAATATTTTACACCGGGATATTCATTTGGTGGACCATGCTTTCCAAGAGATACAAAAGCTTTAGCTCAATTTGTAGATAAATGTTGGATTAATAATGAATTATTATTAGCTACTACAAAATATAATCAGGAACATGTTAATTTTCAAACCCAACAATTTCTTGATAAGAATCAAGAAGAATATCTATTTGAAAACATATGCTATAAGGAAAATAGTAAAATTCCTATAATTGAAGAAGGCGCGAAGTTAAAAATTGCAAAAAATTTGGTTGAAGCAGGAAAAAAAGTAACGATAAAAGATGAAAAACAATTAATTAATGAAGTAAAAAAAGAATACGGAAATATATTTACTTATTTAATAGTTTAAATATAATACTAAAAATAATGTTATATTTAAATGACCGAAAATAAGCAAGCAAATAAAGATATAGAGGTAATTAAAAAATATTGGAACGAACGTCCATGTAATTTAAACCATTCAAAACTTGAACTTGGTTCAAAAGAATATTTTGATGAAGTTGAAAGAAAAAAACATTTTGTTGAACCGCATATAATTTCTTTTGCTAATTTTTCTAATTATAGCGGCAAAAAAGTATTAGAAATCGGTTGTGGAATTGGAACTGCAACCGTTAATTTTATTAGAAATGGCGCTTATTATACAGGTATAGAACTCTCTGATGAATCATTAAAAATATGTAAACAAAGATTGGCCGTTTATGACTTGTCAGGTGTTTTATATAATTTGAATGCCGAAGATAATATAGATTTTTTGGGTGTTGAATCATTTGATTTAATATATTCATTTGGTGTTATTCATCATAGTCCTAATCCTGAAAAAATTATGGCAAATGCTTATAAATTATTAAAACCCGGAGGCACACTTAAGATAATGGTTTATGCAGAAAATTCGTGGAAAAAAATGTTAATTGATAAAGATCAAGAACAATATGAAGCTCAAAATGGATGTCCTCTTGCTTATACATATACCCATGATGAAGTAAAATCTTTATTGAAAAATTTTAAGAATATACACATAAATCAAACTCATATTTTTCCTTATAAAATAGAACCATATAAGAATAATATCTATGAAAAAGAAGAATGGTTTAAAGTAATGTCAGATACAATGTTTAAAATTTTAGAAGAAAAATTAGGATGGCATTTATGTGTTACTGCTACAAAATAATAAGGTAATTATTTCGGATTATTTTGATAATATTAATATTATATTATCAAAATGAATCGCAAATATTTTGCAACATTTGGAGCTGCAGCTCCTGGAGAACATCGTAAATATTATGATGCTATTAATAGACTAAAAAAACAAGCAGAAAACACAAATTTATTTGACGAAATAATAGTTTATGATGATAAATATTTAAAAAATGATAGTATTTTTTGGAATAAACATGGTGATTTTATAATTAATACTTATCACCCAGAATTTGGTTGTATTGGATATGGATACTGGATATGGAAATCATATATTATATTAAAAAGTTTAGAACAAATGGATGATAATGATATACTAGTTTATTGCGATAGTGGTTGTGAAATTGATAAGAACCCAGATAAATTATCTAATCTTTTTAAATTAACTGAGCAATATAATATAATATATTCTTTACATGGTGCACGAATTAAAGATCAAAATAAAATGGATTTATTAATGCATTTTAATATGTTAGATAAAAATATATTAAATTTACATATGAAAGAAGCTGGATGTATTTCTATTAAAAAGACTTTACAAATGATAAATTTTGTTAAAGAGTGGTATCAAACGTGTTGTCATTATTCTTTATTAGATGATAGTAAAAGTATTAATAATAATTTAAACAGTTTTAAAATACATAGACACGATCAAAGTATATTTAATATGTTATTAATTAAATATGATTTACATAAAATCCCCATTGATATAAAAAGATATATACATTATATCAGAAATAAAACTGGTATTTCTAAAATAGGAAATAATGTTTTATAAATTAATTGTATATATATATATATAAAATTATTTATAATTTTTTACATATTATTCTTATACATATAGGGTTTTCATTTTTATAGATTGCAAAATTTTTATTTTCTTCAATAAATAGTATTTCAAAATTATTATCTTTTAATCTATTTTTTAGATAATCTATATCTGTTAAATTTCTATAATGATTATCTCCTGTATATCTATAATCAGTTTTACCTTTAATACTTCTTGTTTCTATACATAAAAATGTATCTTTTTTATTTATACTTTTCAAAAAAATATCTTGTTGTTCATTCGTAATACTATGAAATGAAAATCTTGAATAAATTAAATCAAACAAAGACTTATCATAATGACAGAAATCGTTAATAAAAAATTTACAATTAGCTTTATCTATTGGTTTATATGATTGATCTATTCCAATAATGTTATGTTTTTTTGAAAAGAAATAAGTATCACGACCAGTCCCGCAACCACAATCTAATATCTTTAAATTATTATATGATTTAAAATATTCCATAATAAATAAAGAAAAGTTTGATGGAGTTTCAAGTAAATTATTTTTATAATAATTTTCCCAATAATTTTTTTCTTGATTATTCATTATATTTAAATAATATAATATAATATTTAAATAAAATTCTAAATATTATAATATATTATAATGACTGGACATAAAATATCTAAAGAGTTATTAAATAATACATTAAAAATAATATTAGAATTGCTTACTGAATATAATATAACAAATTGGTTTGTCGGATATGGAACATTATTGGGTATAGTAAGAGAAAATTCATGTATAGATAATGATGATGATATAGATATTATAATAGATAAGAATCAATTTGATTCTTTAGAAAAAGCTTTACTTAGTAATGGATTTATATTATCAAATAATATAAATGATCGCCGTGGTTATAATAACAAAACTTTCTTAAAAATAACTAGACATTTAACTAAAAAAATTAGTAATATAGATTTTTATTTAGCTACTCTGGATAATGAAGGAAATTTTAATGACACATGGGAGAATGTTATTTGGTCCAAGTGTTATGTTGATAATAATAAGAATTTAATTGAATATGATTGGAATGGATTAAAATTATATTTACCAAATAATTATCAATTAAAACTTCAGAACAGATATGGGGATGATTGGAAAATACCTCAAATGAGTAAAGGCGTTAAACCTCGAAAAAAAATACTTTAAATATATATTTTATTAAAAATAAATAATTTTAACCATAGATTTTTTTATAAAATTTATTTTAATATTCTTTTTTTCACATTCAAAATGTATTAATTCATTAATATTTCTATTATGTTCTGGATGAATTAAACATATCATATTTTTTGTATTTTCTACAAGATTATCAAAAATATTAAATAATTGTTTAATAATTGTTTCAGGCTTTCCATACCAACAATGATCAATACAACGTTCTGCGCCACTTTTATAATAAATATTATCAATTTTAGTATCTAAAATAGGTAAATCAGTTATAAAACATATATCTGGACGAGCTATTATTATATTTGAATATTTATCTATATCATTTAAATTTGATAAATATCTTGCTGCTTGTTGGTATTTATATTGAGCAGGAACACATGTTGATATATTTCCATGATTACGATAAGGTGTTTTATATATGTAAAGAGTATCACTATCTAGGTCTTCAACAAATTTGTCATAATCTTCAACAAAAACGTGTTTTATATTTATAAAATCATATTTTTTATAATATTCCAAAATATCTGATTTTTCTATTTTATCATTCATTCTTTTATGTATATTATGGTTACCATGTCTATTTGAGCTGCCCACTTTATTCCAAGTAAAAATATATAAATCTATACTTTCATTTTTTGCTAAATGTTTTTTATAAGATAAAATTATACTTTGATAATTATATGTTCTCATTTGTCCAATAATTACAAGAGCTAAAGTCATATATAATAAGAATATGATAAATACTATTTCTTTAAACGTATTTCGTAAAAATTAATATTTTTTAATAAGTTTTATATTTAATGAATTTTAAGAAACGTATTGATAATATTGAAGAATTTAAACAACTAATATCACACGAACCTCATTATGGAACTCCTGATTTACCTTTTAGTCAAGAAAAAGATTTTGAAGAATTAGCTGATTTTTTTAAAGGAAAACGAGTTGCTATAGTTGGACCAGCCCCCGATTTAGTAGGACAAAATAAAGAAGAAGAAATAGATAATTATGATATTATTTGCAAAGTTGGAGAAATGTTTAATATAAATGATACTATTAATTATGGAACAAAATGTAATGTATTATTTCTTGGTTGTTTTCCGAATTTAGAAGATCATAAATCACATAAACCAAAAAATATCAATAAAAAAAATATACAAAAAATAATTTGTCCTATAAAATCATGTATCCCTGGAATTTATGATGTTCATAAAAGAGATATTTGGAAACATTATAATTATTTAAAATCTGAACTACCAGAAATAAATTTTTATAATATAGGTATTTTATCGTGTTTATTTGATAATGAAGCTAAAACCAGATCAACGTTGGGAACATTTGCTATAAATTTTTTATTAAAACAAGATTTAAAGGAATTGGGTATATATGGATTTACATGGTATAAAACTAGCGGATATCATTCTCAATATGGACAACAAAATATTGGTAGTCATGGGTATAGTCATAATATAGAAATTAGTTATTTAAAACAATTAATTATTAATAGCAAATTCAAAATATATTTAAATAAAGAAGTAGCAAAAGTTTTAAATTTATAAAAATATAATATAAATATAAAAATATAAAATTTATATTATAAATGACTAATGGTATATTTATAACAGTAAGAACCAATTCAACAAGATTCCACAATAAAGCATTAATTAAGTTAGCAAATGGATTAATGGCAATAGAATATGTTATTTCTAGAATCAAACATTGCCAAACTGATTGTAGAATAATATTGTGCACTACAACAAATTCCGAAGATATTATATTGGAGACTATTGCACACAAATATAATATATTATGTTTTCGTGGAAGTGAAAATGATAAATTATCACGTTGGTATGAGGCGGCTAAAAAATTTAATATTAACTATATAGCCACTGTAGATGGTGATGATGTTTTTACAGAACCATTATTAATTGATTTAGCTTTCAAACAATTAACTGATAATAGATTAGATTTTATTAAAGGTGATCATACAGGGTTAGTTTGTGGCGCTTTTACATATGCATTTACTTATAATGCTCTTCAACGGGTCTGTAATTTAAAAGGTGATTCTGATACAGAAATGATGTGGGTATATTTTACTGATACTGGAATATTTAATATAGAAGAATTAAAAGATGCACCAAAAGAATTTTATAGAAACGATATTAGAATGACATTAGATTATAAAGAAGATCTAGATTTTTTTAATGCTGTTCTTGATAAATTAGAAATAAACAGCAAAGAAGGATATCTATCTTTATATGAAATATTAAATATAATAGATAATAATCCAAATATAAAAGACATTAATTTTTTTAGACAAGAACAATGGAAAATTAATCAAGAAAATAATACAAGATTAATTGTTAAGAATAGAAAGAAATTTATAGGTAATGAAAATAAATATGTAACTGAAATATTAAATTCTGCTAAATTATCATGCACCTCAGGCAGTTGGACAAATAGTTTAGAGTTAGATTTTGCAAAAAAATTTGATTGTAAATATGGAGTTGCATTTAATTCGGGAACATCAACAATGCATGCTGCACTTATAGCTGTTGGTGTAAATCCAGGTGATGAAGTAATTTCACCAGCATTAAGTGTTATAATGAATACATCTACAACAATTCATGCAAATGCAATTCCTGTTTATGTAGATATTGATCCAGAAACATTTTGTATAGATCCAAAAAAAATAGAAGAAAAAATAACATCAAAAACAAAAGCTATATTTATAGTAAATGTATATGGTCTACCGTGTGATATAGATGAAATAATGGAAATTTCAAAAAAATATAATATTCCTGTAATTGAAGATAATGCCGAATGCTTTCTAAGCACATATAAAGGAAAAATTGTGGGTTCTCATTGTCATATATCAAGTTTTAGTTTTGAAAATTCTAAACATATTTCATGTGGTGAAGGTGGTATAATTATAACAAATAATGAAAAATATGCTAAATCTTGTAGAAAAGTAGGAGGACATGGTTTTAAATCATTAGAAGCAGATAATGGAGCCGTTAAAAAGGATAAAAATTTGTTACAACATCCAAGTTATGAGAGACATGATGAAATTGGTTGGAATTATAGATTACCTGAAATTAATTCAGCAATAGCGTATGCTCAATTAGAAAGACTTGAAGATATTGTTCAATTACGTATTAATTCTGCTAATATATTTTTAGAAGTAATTAAAGATTGCAAATATTTAATACCACAAAAAACCCCAGAAGACAGAACTAATTCTTATTGGGCATTAGGAGTAATTTATAATGGAGAAAAAGAGATAGGGATTTCATGGTATGATTTTAGACAAAAATATATAGAATTAGGTGGAGATGGAATATATGGTGCTTGGCAGGTTCCATATAATGAACCCGTAATGACAGAAAGAAATTTTGTTAAAAGGAATCCTGAAATATATAAAGATATTTATTATCAAGAAGGATTATGTCCTATAGCAGAAGATATACAAAAAAAATTAATGGTTTTTAAAACAAATTATAGAAATTTAGATTTAGCAAAATATAAAGCTTATTGTTTGAAAAAAACTATTGAATTTTACAATTAAATAAAATTATTACTATTATAATAATTTATAGTTTTATATATTTTTTTTCTAATATTTCTAATATACTATCAATATAATATAATTTATACTTATATTCTATTAAACCATGTTTAAATTTATATAAATTATTTAATGATTTAAATATATTATGATTTTTGGTAAAGTTATCAGCCTCAGTAATATCTATATGTTCTTTCTTAAAATCTTCAATTGTTGCTGGCTTATTCGGGCTGTTCGCGTTTCTAGAATCTTTATATTTATACATAAACATATAATAATCAGTATTATAAATATCATTTATATTAAAATGTTTATCGTATAAATAGTTACAATTATTATCATGATAATATCTAATACCAGTTATATAAAATTCTGTATTTTTCAGATATTCTACTTCATTAAAATAAATAAGACATACATCAAGTAATAACATTTCATAATCTTTATTTTTTATATAAAATTCTTGAACATTGTCTAATAAAAATTTTTCATTTAATCCTTTATCCTTCCATAACTTTTTATAAAAATTACGTTTATTTCTAGTATATAATATTATTTTTATATTTTTGTTTGTTAATTGATTTAATATTTTGATAATACTAACGCATTTCCAATGTGTTAAATATGGGGTCAAAAATAAATATATATTTTTAAATTTATTAGAACAAAATTTATCTAATTCATATACATTTTCATTAAATAACACTAAATAATCATAGTCATAAATATTAATAGTATTTTTTTATTTTGTTTTTGCGGGCCCATATATTAATAGTTTAAGCTTTTTACTTTCATCCATATAATTATATTAAATATAATAAATATAATAAATATAATATAAATAACATTTATTCTATTAGTTATATTATGTCTATATTACTAACTGGCTCTTCAGGATTAATTGGAAATTATTTAAAAGAACATTTATCAAATACTTATGATATTATAGAGTTAGATTTTAATAATGAACCATCAATAGATGCTAGAAATGAAGATTCTGTAAAATTATTCTTTGATTCATTAGAAAATAATAAAATTAAATATATTATTAATTGCATTGGTATCCCAGATGCAGTTCCATTAGAAGCAGAAAATATACTAGATATTGATATAGATTATTTTAAAAAAATGGTAGATATTAATTTAAATGCTGTATTTATAATTATTAAAGAGTGTTATAGAAAATATAAACATGAATTAGAGCATATAATAAATATATCCAGTTTATATTCAGTTGTCTCTCCGCGAACAGATTTATATAATGGAAAAATTAAAAATCCAGCATATACAGCATCTAAACATGGACTTATTGGATTGACTAAGCATTTAGCTGTAATTTTAGCACAAGATGATATAAAAGTGAATTGTATAGCTCCTGGCGGAGTTCAAGAAACTATTAATGATAAAAAATTTATTGAAAAATATAATAATCAAGTTCCTTTAAAAACTACTATACCATTAAATCAAGTTTTAAAAACGGTTGAATATTTATTTAATATGAATACTATAACTGGACAAAATATTATAATAGATGGTGGTTACACATTAATTTAAATATTTTGAACGTAATATTATATAAAATTATATCTTAACATATAATATATGTTTAATATTGTGGAGTATCCAGTTCCGCAAGATTATTTTAAGAGTAATAATCAATCTATAGAAATTGCCAAAAAACGTCATTCAGGGAATCAAAAGCAGTTAACTGAAGTTGGCAGAGAAGATTTGTATTGGTTATGGGAAATTGTCCAAAAAATAGGAAAGGGTAAAATGGTAGAATGTGGAGTTGCTAGAGGTGGATGTTTAGCAATATGTAGTAAAGCTAATCCAGAACTTAACATAATTGGGTTGGATTCTTGGGAAGGTATGCCAAATATTACTAACAGAGATAATAGGAATATTTGTCTTCCACAAGTTGGAACAACCTGGGGAACAATAGACGATGTATATAATAGTTTTAAAATAATAGGAGCATCTACAGATAAATTAACTTTGATAAAAGGATTTGTACAAAAAACTATACCAACAAACTTAGAACTTTTTCATGATCTTGACATTCTTAGAATTGATACAGATTTTTATGAATCTGTTAAATTTTGTTTAGACACTTTATATGATTATGTTAAACCTGGTGGTCTTGTTATTTTAGATGATTGGGGATTCAATCCAGACGGTGTCCAAGGTGCTGTAAACGACTTTTTTAAAAGTAAAAATATTAATCCAGAAATACAAATACATAAATTAGATACTTTATGGCATCAAGGAAGGTATAAAGTACCCGCAAGATTTTGGAAACCGAAAATAATATAATACTTATAGTTAAATTTACTTAAAATTTTTAATTAATATAATATATGGATCTAAAATTTTATAATCTTGAAACCATAAAAAATATTGATATACAGTTTCAAGATATATATTTTACACCAGAATATGGTAAAGCGTGTGAATATTCAGATAATGCTGAATGGGAATTATGTCAATATAAAGATTTAATTTATGTTTATTTAAAAAAACAATATAATTATGATAATATTATATACTATGATTTAATAACCCCATATGGTTATAGTGGTTATATTTTTTATGATAAAAAAATATATGATGAATTTATAGAACTATTTAGAGCAGAAGCAAAAAAAAAGAATTATATTACAGAAGTTGTAAGACAAAATCCTTATATTAAAGAGTTAGTGCTTACATATGATATAATTGTATCTAGAAAAACTATAGGAATTAATTTGGAAGAATATATTAATTTTGATAATTATTTAAACAATACACATAAAGATAATAGACGAGGCTACTATATTGCTATAAAAAATAATATCAAACACGAAATTGTAGATTATAATGAGGAAAGTTTAAATAGTTTTAAATTTATTTATGAAAAAACAATGGATTATTTAAATTCTAATAAATATTATTACTTTAATGAAAAATACTATAATAGTTTATTTAATTTAAAAAATAATATAATGATTATTAATATTAAATTTCATGATCTAATTATTGCATCTGGTATAATTTTTAAATATAATTATACTTTGCATTATCATTTGGGTGGTTCTTTATTAGAATATCGTAATCTTAGACCTAATAATTTTTTACATTGTCAAATTATAAAATATGGAATAGAAAATAATTACAAACTATATCATTTAGGTGGTGGATTGAAAGATAATGATACTTTATATGAATTTAAAAAAAAAATAGGTAATTCTGTATTTGATTATAAAATTTACAAAAATGTTCTAAATAAAGAAATATATGATAAAATTATTAAAAATTATAAAAAAAATGATTTTTTTCCAATTCATAGAAAATAGTATTAATAATAATTTATTATTATTATAGAAATAATAATATTTATGATATATTAATTTAAATAATTATATACAACCATATATAATATGATTGTATATAATATTAAAAATAAAAATTTACAAAATAATATACACGACTCTATAAAAATTGTTAGTTTTAATGAAGTAATAAATTTTAATAAAATAGATAATTTAGATATTAAACTAGGTATTAAACTAGGTATTATTATAAATAAATTAGATGAATTAATTACTATAACAAATATAAATATTTTTAATGATATACAATACTTTATTATAGATCATTTATTAATAGATAATGAAAATGTTCATTTAATATTTTTCGTAAATAAAACTATTTTTGTTAATTTTAGTGATAATGAAAACATTACTAAAAAAATTTTTTTAAATCCCATGGTTGAAGGAATATATAATATTCCTCAAAACTTTGATATTAATAATTTTAATAATTATAAAACTGAACTTAACCAGCAAATTGATATATTAAATAAAATTTGTCATATTAATGTATGTAAAATAATAGAATACTTAGAATTAAACATTGAAGATTGCTTTAATATACTGAAAGACAAATTAAATTTGGTTTGGAAATATTATTTATGCTATAGTATTACTAATTTACCTGATATAATACTTAATGATTCTAATAAAATAATTGAATTATATGAGAATATATGTTCATATCTAGGACAGATATTTTATACTCAACCTGTAAATGATAAAACTACAAATTATAGTAATTCAAGAGATATTAAATATACTCCAGGAAAAAACTCATTTTATTTATCTAATATAAGACAACCATTACACAATGATTACGCATATTACCCAATTGATAAAACACCAGATTGGTTAACACTTTATTCATTAGAACAAAGTGAGTATGGTGGATACACCTCTCTTTTGACAGTAAAAACTTTAAGAGATATTTTATTAAAATATGATAAAGATCTTTATCATGAACTAATTAATAAAAAAATAACATATAAATATGAAGATATAAATATTGAGGTTATTCATGAAAAGTTATTACTTACAAAAGATAATATTATTAATTGGAATTATTATCAATTAAAACATGAATATAATAATGAAGATATTCAAAAAACTAAGGCTAAATTTTTTAACTTTTTAGAAAATAAAATTACTAATGGTAAAATATATGATTTTATAAAAAAATGGAATAAAGGAGATGCTATAATATTAAATGATCATTTAATGCTTCATGAACGTTCTGCGTTTTTTGGTTCAAGATGGCTAAAAGATAACCCATTTATTGATTTAAATTTTCCATTACAATCATAATTAATATCTATAAATTATTTAATTATGATACATATTTTGTTCAACTTTTAACGCATTATTTTTACCATCGTATGTGTTGTTATATACTTTTTTGTTCCGATCTGGATCAACATATGTATCATAATTAATCTTTAATACTTCGAAATATTCTGGAAAATATTCAAATACTTCTTTATATGCTGAACGACCACAATAATGATATAAAGATATATTATCTTTTCCAAATACATTAACTTTAGTATTTCCTGCTATATAGTTTATTCCTGGTTTAAACGGTTTCCAATTATCTGATAATTTAATTAATGCCAAAGATTGGGCTAATTCAATACCCATTTGATTATGATTTATTACATTATCAAACGCTAAATCATATGCGTGTTTATAAGAATTTACAAATTTATCACACAAATTTTCTTTTATTAAATATGCACCCGCATTAAAATATGGAAATAGAACTTTATAATTTGTAGGATTAGATATATAATAATTAAATGCATTTTTATTTCCAGAATGCTGATAATTATAGTTGTTTAAATTAACATTAAACTTGTAGTTTTTATTTATCAAATTCATTTTATCCATTTGTAGTGGTTCAGTAAACATGGCTTGCCAATCACAACTTAAATCTAAAATTAATTCTTTATGGGCAATTACATCACAATCTAATATTAACCGATGCGTTCCTAGCTGTGGTAATTTATATGTTAATGCTGCACAACGACACAAATAAGGAAGTTTACTATGATCTGGTTCGCATGGTATTAAATTAATATCTAGTTTTAATAACTTATTGTAATCGGTTTCATTAAATTTATAATCTTTATTATAAAATAAACTAATATCATAATTAAAATTAGTCCAATTTTTTTTGATAGAATGATACGCTACCAAAAATTGTTGTACGACAGTGATACTCTTATAAGTAGTATTTATTATACGAGTATTTTTTTCATAATTTGGCGTCACAAAAAAAACAATATTAATCATATATATTTAATATATATATATATATAATTAATAAATATATAACGTATAAAATACTATAAAAATATTATTTACTTATTTATATGTCTAAATATATAAATTGGGTCAATAATAAAAGTATAAATTTTATAAAAGTTAATGAACTTATGACATCAAGTATAACTTCTGGAAGATTTACGAATTATGGTCCAAATGTGCAATTATTAGAACATACTTTAAGAAGGATTTTAAAAATACAAGAGAATAAATCTGTTATTGTTGTATCAAATGGATCTACAGCATTACAAGTATTGGCTTCTGGTATTGAAATCTATCATAATACAACAATACAGTGGGCAACACAAGCATTTACATTTCCTCCTACTATACAAGGAACACTTAAAGAAACTAAAATATTAGATATAGATTTAGACGGAGGACTTGATTTGGAAGAAATTACTGATGATATAGACGGTATTATTATAACAAATGTATTTGGAAATGTAGTAGATATTAATAAATATGAAGTATGGGCTAAAAATCACAATAAATATCTTATTTTTGATAACGCAGCAACACCTTATACCTTTTATAAAGATATTAATGCAATTAATTATGGTATTGGGTGTGGTATTAGTTTGCATCATACAAAACCACTTGGTTTTGGAGAGGGGGGGGCAATTATAGTTGATAAAAAATATGAAGGAATAATACGAAAATTAATTAATTTTGGTATAGATTTAGATTCTAGCAGTTTTTGTCACCGTTTAGGAAATAATTATAAAATGTCAGACATAGCAGCTGTATATATTATTCAGTATTTAGAAAATTTTAACCAGATTGTTGATACTAATCATAATTTATATAAATATTTATGTAAACAAATAAATGATAAAAATATAACAAAATTTAAATTATTACCAAGTTTTCATGATACTGTAAATATATTACCGGCTTGTTTTTGTTTATTATTTGAAAAATATGATAATAAAATTATAGAAATATTACATAATAATGATATTTTTTCAAAAAAATACTATCATCCACTAAAATCATGTGTAAATACAAATATTATTTATAATAAAATTTTGTGTATTCCATGTAATTTAGATATGACAACTAATGATATAGATAAAATTTTAGATATAATTATAACCTTTGACTCGTAACTAAATTATTAGGTATAATTATTTTCTTAAACTATCTCGTTTGCTATTTTCTCCTTCAAATTGTAATCTTTTTTGTGGCTCATATTGACATGCTTTTTCTATTGCTTTTATATCATTTACTAACATAAATAACCCGATCGGTTCAATTGAAGATTTTTGATCGCTCCCCCACATATTTCTATCTAAAGTAATATGTCTTTCTATCCATGTTGCTCCTAATGCAATCGTTGCTGTTGTTGTTTGTAATCTATATTCATGCCCACTATATCCAATTTCTTTATTATGATATTTTTCTTTCAACCAAGTAATATATCTTAAATTTAATTCTTCTTCGGGACATGGGTATGTAGAGTTTGTATGCATAATTACATCTGGATTACATGTTTCGACACATGTTTCTATTTCTTCTTCTGTGCTCATACCAGTGCTTATAATTAGTATTTCAAATGCTTTTCTAGCTGCTTTACATAATTCAAGATCTGTAATTAAAGCACTACCAATCTTTCCAATATTACAATATTTTGCCATTACAGCTACACTATCTAAATCCCATACACTTGCAAAAAATTCTATTCCAATTGATTTACTAAATTCACATAATTCTTTTATTTGTTCTTCACTAAATTCAAGTTTATATTTATATTCTAAATATGACATTTCACCCCAAGGTGTATCTCGGCGCTTACTTTTCTGATGTTCTGGAACACATACATCTGGGTTTCTCTTTTGTATTTTTGCATAATCACAACCTGCAACTTTTGCTAACATAATCATTTTCTTACAATCTTCTATTGACCCATTGTGATTAATACCGATTTCTGCAATTATTTTAACCATTATATAAATTATAAAATATATATAAACTTTATAATTTAAACTCATTTAATTAATTTATCTATTCCTTGCTAAAATCCTATCTTAATTTCACAATTTTCATTAAATTTTATTCCTTCAAACTGTAATTCAATATCTTGTGAATTATACTTTTCAAAAAATTTATTTATAAAATTTGATCCAATAAATCCAGCGCCTCCTGTAACAAAAATATTCATATATTATATTCTAAATCTTCTATTTATATAAATATTTTATTTCTTTTATTTGTTTATGAAAGAAATAAAAAAGTTTTATTAATTTAAAGGGTTTAATGTATTGCCATTACATATGTTTTTGATAACCTTCTCTCTATTTTTCTCTATTGAATTACTAGTTTCCTTTACTATTTTTAAGAATTCATCCTGTTCCTTTTCATTTGTCATATAATTTGGGTGTTGATCAACCCAATTTTTTATATTTTTAAATTGTTTGGCTTCTATCTTTTTTATAGCATCATTGATTTTACTTTTATTAGAATCACATACCCATTCATCTGTTTTTATATATAATGTTTCTCTCTTCTTATCTGTGCAATTCAATGGTCTTTCATAAATAGAGAGACGGTTCATATTATCCATAATTATATCAGTGACGCCCTGTACTTGCTCTTTGTCTCGTGTAGTTAAAAGATTTTTAATAGAAACTTCAATCCCTTCAATAAATTGATCCATAGAAAGAGCATCTTTACATTTTTCATTAAGAAATACATTGATATTAAATTTTTGTTTAATA
>MDTG01418537.1_pt1 | contig 30796 bp, 22 predicted proteins | sample 811421 | NCBI WGS metagenome assembly MDTG01 (sample SAMN05326645, study PRJNA326480) | marine metagenome | isolation source: seawater | place: Pacific Ocean: South East | collected 2011
AAAAAAACTACATTTGCGTAGGTGAACCCCTTGAAATTATTGAGAAATGTCAAAATTTGGTGAACTCATTGATGACAAATTGCCGCTGCTTTTGGTTTTCTACAATGCAGAGGATAAGGTTTCTAACTCTATGCATCCCATACTAAAAGATGTTGCTGCTGCAATGGGCGACAAAGGCAAGGTGATAAAAATTGATGCAGAAAAAAACATAAAACTCTCAGATGCACTAAGAGTAAAGGTACTCCCAACCCTAATGATCTACAAACTAGGAGAAATGGTTTGGAGACAAAGTGGTGAACAGGATGCGAATACCTTGATTAGCCTGATGCAAGATCACTTGGATTAGTTTTCCAAGGTGTCCACATCTAATTCAAATTGTTCCATTGATTGATCGAATCGATTTTGCAAGCCCTTTGCAAAATTGGCTCCTCCCAAAAGTTCAACACGATAAATCAACTCTTGAAAGTCAAGTACTTCCCCCTTAATGCGATCAAAGAATATTTTTTGATTGCTTTTGGAAAATTTGGCAATCATCCCAAAACGCTTTTCGTATTGAACAACAATGGAATCTACCAATTCTTCAGCCTTTTCTTTTTGACCTGACAGATAGTATCCTTCCACAAATTCGGTAAGTGAGGTATAATAATCATAATCTCCGTAGAGTTTCATAAAAGGCTGAATGGAGGAGCTGAAGTTATCTAATTCTGTTTTCAAAAGCTCTCTATCTTCGTGAATCAAGATGGCTTCCATCAGCGTTCTGTATCGCTCAATCTGAGTGATGATCTCCTCTCCCATCATGAATTGATCACTTGGGTTTAGAGAACCAAAATACTCCAACTCATCACTGTATTTAAATGCAACCTTTTTAGCGAGACTCTGAGCAGACTGCAGAGCTCCTAAACGATAATAGGTATCTACAAAAGGTACCAAGAGACTGTAATACCCAAAATAATCCAAGGGCATCTTTTCCATTGCCAAGTCGAGGATGTTTTTCGCCTTTTCGTTTTTATCTTCCTCTATTAATTTTTCGGCCAGACGAGCCATATTGCTTCTAAAGGAAATACTGTTTTTTCGGGTTTCTGTATCGTGATAAATATCTGGGCTTTCAGAATTTCCCCAGCTCCAATTCATAACTATTTCATACATCAAATCAGCATCTATGCGACCCATTAAATAGGGGTTTTCAGTATTAAGTGGAGTTCTAATAGGAACCAGTTTGTAAACTAATCCCTCCAATTGTAAGTACTCCTTCATCCATATGTATTCAGAATCGGCATAGCTACCTCCAGTAAAATATATGGGCCTTTTCCAATCGTTATTAGCCAAAATATCCAACATCATGATTTGATTTTTGGTCATTCCACCCTCGGGCAAATCAATGTCTATATAAGGAACAATAAGTGCCTCGTCTTCTGGTTTTACCAAGCCACTACTCAATACGTTTTCTTTGTTTACATTCACCCTGATTTTATTGGTGGGATAAAATACCATTTCCTGAGTTCCTTTGGGCAACCGCCGGGAATCATCTCCAGCTTGTTCCAATAGGCTTTTGTATTTTGTTCTGGGGTGATCACTTGCTACCCAATTCATAAAATCTTTTATGTCCCATCGAACAGAGTCCAAAAGCGACTCGTGCTTTATATAATCTCGAATACCGTATGCATAGTGAGGATGTTTCATCTGTGAGGGAATGGGATCACTATTATAGGTTTTTCTTTTCATCTGATCAATGTACCAGTCTGTTGCCAATAGGGAAGTGTTAATTGTTTTTACATCAGTGCGATAACCCTCGATTTCTTGCGCATACCACAAGGCAAAAGTATCATTGTCTCCAATGGTAAAAATCATGGCACCCACATCCTTTTGAATAGACTCTAAGTATGACTTGGCCATAGACTGAGCAGTATAACGATTGGAACGGTCATGATCATCCCAGTTTTGAAAGGCCATTAACAAAGGAACCAACATAAAACAAATGGCCACTACAAGGGGAGCAACATACTTTGACTTTATAAAAGTTTTGGCCTTGTGCGATAAATAAAAAGTACCCATCCCAATCCATAATGCGAAGACATAAAAGGAGCCAACCAAAGCATAATCCCTTTCACGAGGCTCGAAAGGACGCTCATTCAAATAAATCTTAAGGGCCAGGCCAGTAAATAAAAAGAAAAGCAACAACACCCAAAAACGCTTGGGATCTTGTTTATACAAAAAAATCAATCCGATCACTCCCAACAAAAAGGGAAGAAAAAAATAGGTATTTCTGGATTTATTGTTTCTCGCGTCATCCGAAATTTGGGATTGATTACCCAGTCGTAAATTGTCAATCAAAGGAATTCCACTGATCCAATTACCATTCAAAACATTATATGTGCCTGCAATATCGTTTTGCCTTCCTGTAAAATTCCACATAAAATATCGCCAATACATATAGCCTATTTGATATTGAAATAAAAATTGTAGGGAACTCCAAAAACTTGGTTTTTCAATTTCCAAGTATGGAGAAAGAGACCTGAAAAACTTGTGATAATCATCTCCAGTTACAAGTCCATCTCGGATGTCCTCTCTAAATTCATCTACCCTAATATTCAACATCTCATTGTTCTGATACTCTGGTACAATGGAAAACTCTAATGGCCCAGTGAAATTCATGTAATTCCCAGAGTGTTCTGAACTCCATAGTCGGGGTAAAAAACCACGATGCTTGCTGCTGGAATTGATTTTGGCTCTTTCCCAATGATTGACTATAATGTATTTTCCTGCTTTATAATCTCTTTCGTATTTAGGTTTATCGTCTATATAAGGCTCCGTTTCATCCTGCCCTGCATAGATGTCAGAAAAAAGAGGTCCAAAGAAAAGATGTGTTTCGGGATATTGCTCCAGGTTGTAATAAGCTAAAAGTGTACGAGCATCTGAAGGGGAATTTTCATTGATGACCGTATTGGCGTTTGACCTAATGGGGATCATAAGCCAGGAGGAAAAACCCACCAATACAAAAAGTACGCACAAAATACCTGTATTCAAATTAATCCATTTTTTGCGTTGGGTATATCGCAAGCTGTAATTAAAGAACAAGACAAAGCACAAGGCCGCAATCAGCGTCCCACTGTTAAAGGGCAATCCAATTTTATTTACAAAAAAAACTTCTGAATTTCCAAAAAATGCTAGGGTGGTCGGCAATAGGAGTTTAAAAATGAAAAGTAGAATTGCTACGGAGATCACATTGGCTAAAACAAAACTTTTGATAGTTACTTTAGGGGTATTCTTAAAGTAGTAAATCATCCCAATAGCAGGAATTGTCAATAGTCCCATAAAATGAACACCGAAGGACAAGCCGATTATAAAAGAAATCAACAATAACCACCGATCACCTCGGGGAGTATTCATGTCTTGTTCCCATCGAAGGCCCAACCAAAAAAGTAATGAGAGAATAAATGTAGCCATAGCATATACCTCAGCCTCAACTGCATTGAACCAAAAGCTGTCAGAAAAACAAAAGGCTAAAGCGCCTACTGCCGCACTTCCAAAAAAGGCCAATCGTTTAGAATTATTGTTAAGAGATTGAAAAACCGGTAATTTTTTCATCAACAAGGTCAGAGTCCAAAAAAGAAACAGCACAGCGAAAGCACTTGAAAAAACAGACATGTAATTGACCATTAGGGCAATATTATCTGGAGAAGTGGAAAAAAGTGCAAAAAAAGCGCCCATCATTTGAAAAAGAGGAGCTCCAGGAGGGTGGCCTACTTGTAGTTTGGCAGCAGTTGCAATATACTCTCCAGCATCCCAAAAACTAGCAGTAGGTTCAACAGTAAGACTAAAGGTTAAAAGGGCAACAGTGAATACGCCCCAACCAAAACTTCGATTCCAGAATTGAAAAGTGCTAATGGACATGTACAATTTTTGTTTCACGAATTTATGAATTAAATAAAAAAATAAGTCTTTTGGAACTTAATTTAGTTTAGGAGATTTTAAAACGAATTGTTTGGCAACAAAAAACTTTAATATAAATTTGCAAAATATTTCTGATGGCCTATGGTGTAACTGGTAACACGTCTGATTTTGGTTCAGAAGAGTCTAGGTTCGAGCCCTAGTAGGCCAACCAAAAATGATTCAACCCTCTAGTTTTTCAGAGGGTTTTTTTATATTGATTAAGTTTGACCCGTTCTTTTTTTTGATTGGTTTCGGAAAAAAATCGATATAATTGACTTAAAAACTTCAGAAATCAAAACAAAGCGATTACAGCATTGAAACTCATTTTGGTTTTCGATTTCTTTCCGCGAAAAGTTCATCCCAATCTTAAAGTAGTATATCATTCACTACATGACCATGAACGTCTGTTAATCTGTAACGTCTTCCCTGATGTTTAAAAGTTAATTTTTCATGATTGACACCCATAAGATGCATTAGGGTGGCCTGAAAATCATGAACATGCACAGGATTTTCGACGACATTGTAACTGAAATCGTCTGTTTTTCCATACACAAAACCCTTTTTCACTCCTGCCCCGGCCATCCACATGGTAAAACAACCCGGATGATGATCTCTACCGTAGTTTTCGGCAGTAAGTCTTCCCTGAGAAAAACTGGTTCTTCCAAACTCACCACCCCAGATCACCAAGGTATCCTCCAACAATCCTCTTTGCTTCAAATCTTTGATCAATCCTGCAGTGGCTTGATCTGTAGCTTGTGCTTGTTTTTTGATTTGTGAGGGGAGGTTTCCGTGTTGATCCCATCCTGTGTGATACAATTGAATGAATTTGACATCTCTTTCGGCCAATCTTCTTGCTTGCAAACAATTGGCGGCATAGGTTCCCGGTATCTTGGCATCCTCACCGTATAAATCATAGATGTGCTGGGGTTCTTCTTTCACATTGAGGGCATCTGGCACAGATTGTTGCATTCGATAGGCCATTTCATACTGTTTGATTTGAGATAAAATCTTAGGGTCTTGATAGCTCTCGTATTGCAAATCGTTGAATTCATTGATGTAATCAATAGCCCTTTTTCGGTCTCCGTGATCCACCCCATGTGGATTATTGAGATATAGAACAGGCTCTTTTCCCGATCTCAATTGTACGCCTTGGTGATGTGAAGGTAGAAACCCATTGCTCCAAGATGCAGAATTAAGTGGTTGCGCCCCCGAATGAGACTTGGAAACCAACACAATAAAATCGGGTAAATCTTTATTGTCACTTCCAAGACCATAGCTCAACCACGACCCAATTGAAGGTCTGCCTGTAAGCTGAGAGCCCGTTTGAACAAACATCACCGCAGGTTCGTGATTAATGGCATCGGTATACATGGATTTGATGATACAGAGTTCATCTACTATACTTGCGGTATAGGGGAAAAGTTCACTCACCCAGGCTCCCGAATGTCCGTATTGTTTGAAATCATAGATGGATTTTACAAGTGGGTAGGAGGACTGACCTTCTACCATTCCAGAGTTTCTTTGGGTTTGTTTTAGTGAGGCCGGAATTTCCTGACCGTGCCATTTTGAAAGTGCCGGTTTGTAATCATAAGTCTCGATCTGGGAGGGACCTCCACTTTGAAAAAGATAAATAATCCGCTTTGCCTTTGGAAGAAAATGAGGGATTCTCCCCGACATGGGATTTATCTGAGGGATGGTGTTTTGGGCTGAACTAAAAGTGGAAGATAAAAGGGAGGACAAAGCAATAGATCCAAATCCCAATGACGACTTTTTCAAGAAATCCCTTCTCGAAGTCCCGTATTTTTTATGTTTTAAAAAATCTTCCATCAATAGAAAATTAATTTATGGTTATGGCCTCCGCCGTATTCATTAGTCCACTGATAACAGTGGCTAGAGCAGCAGTATTGACTACTCCGGTCTTTCGATTGATTGGTTTCTCCCCTGTCTCAAGATAGGCCACTGCTTTTTTAGGGTTTTTTGAAAATTTTTCTTTTTCCTCCATATAAAACCTTTGAAGGGTTTCTAATTCCCGGTAATTTATTGCTCTTCCGATAATTTTTCTGAAAATAGCACTTAATTTTTTATCCATGTTTTCGTCTTTGGATAAAATAGAGCTTTCAGCCATCACCCGAGCGGCCTCAACATATTGTGGATCATTTAGCAGTAACAATGCCTGAAGGGGGGTACTGGTCAATGTTCTTTTTACAGAACATAGATCTCTGTTGGGCGTATCAAAAATAATCATGGAAGGAGGGGGAGCTGATCGTTTCCAAAAAGTATACAGACTGCGCCTGTACAAACCCTCTCCTCTATCGTGCTGGTATCGGTATCTCCATTTTTTATCACTCAAATTCCACAGATCATCGGGTTGGTAGGGATAGACACTTTTCCCTCCTATTTTGGGCACGAGAAGTCCACTGACCTTGAGTGCATTATCACGTACCATCTCGGCCGACATTCTATAAGAAGGCCCTTTTGCTAAAAGAAAGTTTTCGGGGTCAATATTTGCCAGATCTTCTCTTATTATCGATTGCTGCTGAAAGGTGGCAGAACTTAAAATTTTCTTGTGGAGTTTTTTGATGTTCCAATTATTCTCCATAAAGTAATTAGACAACCAATCCAACAATTGAGGGTGCGTAGGAAGTCTCCCCTGATTTCCAAGATCATCAGTAGAGGGTGCCAGTCCTTTGCCAAAGTGCATTTGCCAAATCCTGTTCACAAAAACCCTTGCAGTTAGTGGATTTTTGGAATCAAATAGCCATTGGGATAAACCCAGTCGATTTTTGGGTAGTTCTTTATCGAATTCCAAAATTACCTCCGGTGTGTTGGGGGAAACTTCTTCCCCTCTATCATCGTATGCCCCTCGGTTGAGAACATAGGTTGGTCTTGGGTTTTTACTATCTCCCATAATCATCAATTCAGGAATAGGATCGATTGTCTTGGTTAATTTTTTTCGTAGGTTGAGGTACTCCAAATTTAGCGCCCGGCCAGTGGGTTCTATTTTATTGAAAAAGTAATCCTTAAACAACCGCTTTTCTGTCGATGAATCAGCTGCTGTGAGCTGTTCAAAAACACTTGAGTCATTCTGATAGGCTACCTCAAGGGCTGTTAATTCCCTATCATAAATTTTTAATTCATAAAACCCACCATTTTCAAAAGTCTTGAGCTTGTGACTGGAACCCATCTTAAACCCATCAAATCCATAGGTGTGAATATCGGGCTCGAACAAAATTGATTTATACAATTCGTCTCCTTTTCTTTTAACGGCAATCTTTTTTCCATTAAGGTATATATGGATTCCCCCGACAGCTCCTTTACCGTCATAAGTAATAGTCACTTGACTCCATTTTGTTGAGGCGATAGGCTTAAGGGTTTCTACCTCAATGGCATTTTGTGGCCAAGATCTGGCCATAACGAACTTAAGCTTATTGTCATTGATAAAGAAAGAATACCCCTTGAGACCCAATCTGATTTGCTCACAATGACCAAAAACAATGGCTTCTTGATCTTTGTGATCAGTATATATAGAAAAGGAAAGGGTAAAGGGGTCGGTTTGGTCAAACCAACCTACCTTTTCAGGGAGTTTCATATTTGTGTATTCATCCATAAAAAATCCCTCTTCATCCTTATCCTTATTGATAATCGGTTCCGATAGGATTGCAGCTTTTTGCCCGCGAATGCGACTTGGACTGTAAAAAACTTTTGAATTGGCTTTAGGAATAAATTCATCAAAAGGGTAATGAGCCACTAGCCCGCTGTTGATGTTTTTTACAAGGTGTTGAGTGGCTTCTTTTTTATTGGCAAACCAATTTTCAAATGCTTGTTCATTTTGAGTGAGGTTTTGGTAAATTTTTTCTTTTTGGGAATTGAGATCATTTTTGATGTAACTAATCAAGGTCTGTTGCTCTTTGTCGGTAAGCAGCATAGAGGGGCCTGCAACCTGTCCAGGCCCATATCCGGCATGACCTATCTCATTGGTGCTGTTGAAAAAGCTTGAAATTTCGTAAAAATTCTTTTGACTAATGGGGTCGTATTTATGATCATGGCATCGGGCGCATTCCATGGTCATTCCAAGAAATGCCTTGCCAAAAGTAACCGTCCGATCCGCAACGTATTCAGCTCTGTATTCCTCAAAGATGATCCCTGCTTCAGAATTTTTTTTGTGTAGGCGGTTAAATGCCGTGGCAATTTTACTGGATTGATCCGCATTGGGAATTAAATCTCCGGCCAATTGATGGGTTACAAAGTTTTCATAGCTCAAATTCTGATTAAAAGCATTGATTACCCAATCCCTCCAAGGACTAAAGTTTCTGTGTTTGTCATCCAAGTACCCATCTGAATCTGCATATCGGGCCACATCCATCCATTCGGCAGCCATTCGCTCTCCATAATGAGGGGAAAGAAGCAGTCGATCAATCAATTTTTGATAGGACTCAACCGATTCATCAGCTAAAAAAGCATCAATTTCATTTAGACTGGGAGGAAGTCCTGTGAGGGTAAAACTCAATCGTCGAATCAGGGTTTCTTTAGCAGCTTTTCTGGAAGGTAAGATATTGTGTTCATCCAATTTTTTCTTCGTAAAAAAATCAATTTCACTCTCCAGCCAAGGGTCTTCAAATTTTTTTGGTAGTTTAACTTTTGATGGTGGAATAAGTGACCAATGAAGCTTGTATTCTGACCCTTGATCAATCCATTTTAAAATTGTCGCAATTTCCTGATCGGAGAGGCTTAAATGAGATTCGGGAGGTGGCATGTGTACTTTTGGATCCTGAGATAATAACCGATTGGGGATTTCGGATTTTACATCTTCAATGGTGAGGACTTGTTGGTCATTATCTACAAGGAGTTTTTGGTCGAAATCTAACCTTAAATTAGCCTTTCGTTTTTTGGCATCAGGCCCATGACAAGCAAAACACTTGTCTGACAAAATGGGTTTGACATGAAAGTTGTAGTCAATTTTATCGGGCAACTTTGATATTTCATTAACCATTTCATTAGGAATGTGAGTCATGCAACTAGTTGCGAACAATACTATGGTTAATAAACATCCTGTTTTGTTAGAAATCAAGTGGTACATTAAAAGTTATTTTATAATCTAATTTAGATAAAAAAACCTTGATTCTAAATATTCGCTTTGATGGATTGGGAGACATCAAAAAAGCCTATAATCAATTACATGCTTTTCTTTTGTTACAAAAAACAATTAATACTCTTTGGTAAACCATAATTTAGTTGCCATTATATCTAGGCCTTTTTTTGCGACTAATGCTTGAACATTAGCTCCATTTGAATTGTAAAATAAAAACTTCGCTTTATAAACTTTTATTTAACCACAATCTCATCAGCATATAAGATTGCTGGTTGTCCAGCATTAATATGCCAGTTGGGCATTTTAATAACACTCTCCGCATGAACTTTAATAAATCGTGCATTGGTGTCCTTGAAGTTTACTTTGAACTCCATAAATGGTGACTTGATAATATCAGGATTTTCTGCCGGGTTGGGGTTTTGAGGGTTATCGACCTGTATGGGGTCACTATAGTTTTCTCCATCTTGTGATAAAGCATAAGTCACAAATTTGGGAAGTATGAGTTGGTGCCAGTTGGCCTGAGCCTGAACATTGAGGAAATCAATCTCAACGCTATTGATGGGCATCACTTCCTCTAAATCCAAAATGAAATCCATATGATTCCCCTTATAAGACACCCAGTTTGCATCCTTATCGGGGAACCTCCAAGATTCAAAAGCACCAAAAATCCCATTCGTAAGGCGTGCAAGATTTTCTTTTCCAAAAGTGGGTTCACTGATAGGAATGATTTTTTTTTGAAAAGAGATTGCCTGATCCATTTGCTCCATTTTTTCAAACATTCTTTTGAAATTGTTTGCATAATCCTCGATGGTAATCGCTCGCTCTCCTATTCGTTTGATACCTGCTTTTTTGGCGCTTGCCAGAAAATCCTCAACCTTATTTTTCATATCGGGTTTGGGAATAACATTTCCGTTGGTGTCAGTGGTATAAAAACTCCCCTCTTGTCCCACGGAAATCTGACCAGCAATTTGTATTTCTGCAATCAACAGGGGCAATCTGGCCTCTTTAACACGGGTCCATTTTTCTAAATCATCTGAGACTGCTTTTTCTGCATTGTCAAATAGGCGGTTATATTCTGTCATCTTCTCCGGTGCCAAATAGTTGTTTACTGCATCTCTGGGGTCTCCAAAAATATTTAAACGAAAATTATCCTTTAGCAGGGATTCCCGCATGCTATAGATATAATTGCGGATCGGAGTAGCGGCCTTCCCATAGTATCCCTCCAAAAAATCGTCGATGATGGCATTGGAATCCGCATCGGGATTCCACATCAACTTGGCGATGAGGTAGGCCCTTAAATGACCAAATTCTCCTTTATTTCCAGTGGCTTGCATAAAAAGCGCACGTACATTGTTTTGGATGTAGAATTTGATGTTAGGACCAATGGTATGCAGGTTGGGAAAGGGACTGACCGGATTGGCAAATTGTATGTTGTAATCCCAAATCAATATATCTTGACTCATTTTTCCCCAATCTTGTAGATCACGGGTAAAAGCTGGATCGGTATCAAAAACAGGGTTTTCTCTTGTACTTTCGATATTGCACAACATGATATTAACATTGGGTTCAGCAACAATGTTACTAGGTGCCGCTCTTGTATACCAGTAAGCCAAAGTAGAAATTATTTTGTCGGGAAACTCCCGTGCCACTCTATTAACAAACCATAACATGGAGCCACTAGGTAGGTTACCGTATTTTTTATTTAAATCAGAACAAGGGCCGCACTGACAGTATTTATCGTTATCGTTCTGACTGACTGACCAATATTTTGGCTTGGGATTCTTTTCTATTCTCTCTTTGAGTTCGGTGACCAAGGTTTGAAATACCTCCTCATTGGACAAACACAATTGTGTGACAGGATTACGCTCTCCATCTATAAGGGAAAAATACTCAGGGTGGGTTTTTCCATATTTATCAGTTGGGATCAATACCTCAAAGGTATGAACAAACAAACCCCAAGAATCCCTTGACGAAAGTTTATGCCAAGTGGAATAGTCTTCATCCCTAGCGTCGTAATAATTGGTAGTACGGTATTTAATCCTAGGCGCTTTCAATTCATTCTTGGGTAAACTAAACGAGGTGGCTTCTGGAATAATCACTGGGTCATCTGAACTATATTTTCTAAATCCAAAGAACTCTAATAGAGAATATACCCCATTGAGTAAACCGTTTTCTAGTCCTCCTGATAGGATAAGGTTGTTGTCCAATCGTTTGAAAAGATAAGCGTCCTCGTCCAAATTAACTGAGCTGACCACAGCAGCTTTAGCATAATCAGTATTTCCAATATAAAAAGCATTTTGTCCGCTATATTTTTGTTCATTTACTACCTCCAATGGGGTTGATGTTTTAGACAAAAAATATTGGAGAGTCTCAGCTGCATTTTTTTCTTTGGCATTGGGTTGTGCGGGTACAACCAAACTGTAATTAATTTTTCCATCTATCATCAATTCTTTAAGTGAACTCAAATCTCCCGAACAAGCATAATTAGAAAGGGTGACCACTCCCCCCAGTGCCACTCCGGAGGTTTTTAAAAAATTAGCACGAGAAATTTTGTTTTTGTTAGAACACATATTACATGATTTGGTTTTTTTCAAAAATCATCAATGGGTGAAATCAATATGCAATAAAGCCATAATGAAATATCTAAGATAACAAACTCATGGATTGATCCCGAATATTACTGCTTAGACCATTAACAAAATCCCAATCTGATCGGGATTCATTATATTAGTTTGAGCTTCCAGATATAAAATAAGATGGAAAGAAGAAATTTTTTTAGTAAAATGAGCGTGGCCGTTTCCGGCCTTTTGGGCATCAGTTCACTGCAAGCCCGTCCGCAAAATTGGAATCCCAAGCCAAAACGCCTTACCGACAGTCCTTTCTCAATCGGGACTTGGAATTGTCCGGAGGCCATCCAGACCTCAGGTCAATTGATGGATCAAGGAATCCCTGCTATAGAGGCTGTTGTCAAAGGGGTAGCTGTTGAAGAGGCCAACGAAGACAATATCACGGTGGGCATTGGGGCATCTCCAGACAGATCGGGTTTAGTGACCTTGGATGCCTGTGTGATGGATGCCAAAGGAGACTGTGGCGCGGTGATGGCGGTCGAAAACATTGTCCATGTCGCACGATTGGCCCAACACGTCATGGAAGATACGCCCCATGTGAATTTGGCCGGGGTAGGTGCCGAGGAATTTGCCTACAACAAAGGATTTCCAAAAACTCCATTGCTTACCCCCGCCGCTGAAAAAAGATGGAAAACATGGTTGCAAAAATCTGAATTTACTCCCGAAATAAATTTCGAAAACCACGATACGATAGGAATGCTTTGTTTGGATACTCGAGGAAAGCTATCAGGCAGTTGTACCACAAGTGGATTAGCCTATAAAATGAAAGGTCGTGTGGGCGATTCTCCCATTATTGGATCGGGACTGTTTGTTGATAACGAGGTAGGAGCAGCCACCGCAACCGGTTTGGGTGAAGCCGTTATAAAAACCGTTGGTTCCTTCTTAATAGTAGAACTGATGAGGAACGGATTGTCTCCCCAAAAGGCTTGTGAGGAAGCCATCAGAAGAATCGTATCTAAACAAGGGGGGAAACCAGATTTCCAAGTGGGTTTTATCGCCATAAACATTGAAGGTGAAAAAGGGGCCTATAGTATCCACAAAGGTTTTTCATATACCTATTATAAATCTGGAAAAGCCATCAATGTTCCCTCGGCAAGTATTTACTAATTCTACGGACGGTTTAAATATCCCCTTTCATCAATTGTGTAGACCGATCCATTGACCTGATCCTCTAACTCTATATCGAAACCTGTATAAGAATTCAAAAGTGTGATTTTCAATTTTCGATCTTCTAATCCTATGAGTTGAATGGGCGTGATTTTTCCGGGTGGATTATCTCTCAAGTATTTGTAATCTCCATAGGCTATTTTTCTAAATAGCGCATAAGCGATTTGTTCTATTTCGGCATCGGTTTTGTGAATCCAGGGTTGATCCATTTCAGGTGATTCCGCAAATTCGATATACCCCCAATGTTCAGGCAAATGCATATTAATCACACCCTGTGGAGACCATACCCAATTGTTTTCCGGTAGGTATTTGTCATTTTCCTTTTTTCGGTAATATCGGTCATCGATCAAATCGTGTTCCCATTGCACCCTCGAAAAATTAATGCGCCACTGTTCACCAATTTTGGGTTTTCCTTTTGGGGAGCGTTTGAGTTCTTTAAGAGCGCTCATGGGAATGGCCATTTCTAAAGACCAGTATTGATCTATGTCCATAGGATTATTTAACGTTCCTTCAATATGCACTGCCGTTTTTAGGCCTTGTATGTTCCAGTTAAAAATCGGATTTCCCTTGGTATTGTAAGGTCGATCTAGTAAAAGATCCCAAACGGTATTAAGTGCGTTAATTTCGATTTCTCCATAATTATGGTTGCTATTAGAGGGACTTATAAACACTTCAAAATCGTTATTGTAAAATATAATTGTATCCCGATTCTTCAAGGTAGCCCAAATATGTTTTTCCTCAAGAAGTGCATAGATGTAGAGAAACTTATTATCCCAAAGCATTTTGATTCGGGTCTTTTGATTGGGTATTTTCTCCCCTTCGATATCTATAAAATCCTCCGTAAATGGTGCTTTTTTCCAGCTTGGATCTTCCTCCTTACCGTCAATTTCAATTGGTCGATCTGAGCGAGGAATTATATAACTATGGGGTTTGATGACCTCCCCAGAAATGTCAATTTTGACTACTTGATTTTCACAAGAAAAATTTAAGAGTATAACTATCCAAAAAAAAACTGTTGAAATCCTTAATTGGAATAACATTCTATTGGATTTTAGCCCTTTAATGATGCAGTAAGATACTCCCTATTCATTCTGGCAATATTCTCTAAAGATATTCCTTTAGGGCATTCAACCTCACAAGCTCCAGTATTAGTACAATTTCCAAAACCTTCATCATCCATTTGATTGACCATATTCAAAACTCTGTCAGTAGCTTCGACCTTTCCTTGAGGTAAAAGGGAATACTGGGAAACTTTGGCCGACACAAACAGCATAGCCGAAGCATTTTTACAACTGGCTACACAGGCACCACAACCAATACAAGTAGCCGCGTCAAAGGCCTTGTCAGCATCATGTTTATCGATCGGTATAGCATTGGCATCTTGAGTATTTCCTGAGGTATTGACGCTTACAAAACCCCCGGCTTGTTGGATACGGTCAAAAGCAGATCTATCTACCGCCAAATCTTTAATAACCGGAAAGGCATTAGCCCTAAAAGGTTCTATTGTAATTGTGTCTCCATCTTTGAATTTACGCATGTGCAATTGACAGGTGGTCACCAATCGATCCGGGCCGTGGGCCTCTCCATTTATGAACATGGAGCACATTCCACAAATACCCTCTCGGCAGTCGTGGTCAAAAGCTATTGGATCTTCTCCTTTGTAAATCAATTGTTCGTTGTGCATGTCCATCATCTCTAAAAAAGACATGTCCGGTGAAACATCTGAAATGGAATAAGTAACCGTTTTTCCTTTTACATTAGCGTTGGCTTGTCGCCATATTTTCAATGTCAAATTCATTCTGTTCTTATTTATAGGAACGTGTTTTTACTTCAATTTCTTCGTACTTCAATGCTTCCATGTGGAGCTTAGCCTTAGAAGGTTCTCCTTTATATTCCCATGCAGAAACAAAGGTGAAGTTTTTGTCATCCCGCATTGCTTCTCCCTCGGGTGTTTGAGATTCTTCTCTAAAATGACCTCCGCAAGATTCTGTTCTTTCCAAGGCGTCTTTGGCAAACAATTCCCCCAACTCAAGAAAATCAGCTACCCTTCCGGCTTTGGCCAACTCTTCATTGAACTCCTCAGCACCTCCAGGTACATTAATGTTTTTATAAAAATCTTCTCTCAATGCTTTGATCTCACTAATGGCCTCTTTTAACCCTTTTTCATTTCTGGACATCCCACATTTGTCCCACATGATCTTTCCCAATTTTTTATGGTAATAATCCACAGAGTTTTTTCCATTATTATTAACCAAAGCATCCAATCGTTCTTTAACTTCTTTTTCTGTTACTTCAAACTCGCGGGAGTCAGTTGATATTGGACCTGTTCTGATGTCATCGGATAAATAATCTCCAATGGTATAGGGCAGAACAAAATAACCGTCGGCTAAACCTTGCATCAATGCAGAGGCTCCCAATCGGTTAGCACCATGATCAGAGAAATTAGCTTCACCAATTGCGTAACACCCTGGGATGGAGGTCATCAAATTGTAATCCACCCAAACGCCACCCATTGTATAGTGAACTGCAGGATAAATCATCATTGGAGTTTCGTAGGGATCTTGATCTACAATTTTTTCATACATCTGGAAAAGGTTTCCATATTTAGCACGAACCACCTCTTGCCCTAATTTTTTGACCAATACTGCATCCTTCTCGTCCCCTCCTTTAATGTGGGCCTGTTCCTTTCCATAACGGGTGATGGAGGCAGCAAAATCCAAATAAACCGCCTCTCCTGAATTGTTGACACCAAAGCCAGCATCACAACGTTCCTTTGCAGCTCGGGAAGCTACATCACGAGGCACCAAGTTTCCAAAGGCAGGGTAGCGGCGTTCGAGGTAGTAGTCACGGTCCTCCTCCATAATATCTATGGGTCTGAGTTCTCCAGCTCTTATAGCTTTTACATCTTCTAATTTTTTGGGAACCCAAATTCTACCATCATTCCTTAAAGATTCTGACATTAATGTCAACTTGGACTGATGCTCTCCCGATACAGGAATACAAGTGGGGTGTATTTGGGTAAAGCACGGATTTGCAAAATGCGCTCCGCGTTTGTGAATTTTCCATGAAGCAGAAACATTACTTCCCATGGCATTAGTTGACAAAAAGAATACATTGCCATATCCTCCCGAGGCAATGACCACTGCATGAGCACTGTGTCTTTCGATTTGACCACTTACCAAATTTCTAGTAATAATACCTCTGGCTTTTCCATCGATCAAAACGAGATCCATCATTTCATGACGATTGTACATTTTTATTTTTCCACGGCCTATTTGTCGATTCATTGCAGAATACGCCCCAAGCAACAACTGTTGTCCGGTCTGTCCTTTGGCGTAGAAGGTTCTGGAAACCAATACCCCTCCAAAAGAGCGGTTGTCTAACAAACCACCATAATCTCTAGCAAACGGAACGCCTTGGGCAACACATTGATCAATGATATTCGTGGAAACCTCTGCCAAACGGTAAACGTTGGATTCTCTTGAACGGTAATCACCCCCCTTTATGGTATCGTAAAAAAGTCGGTGAGTAGAATCGCCATCCCCTTGATAGTTCTTTGCAGCATTGATTCCTCCTTGGGCGGCAATTGAATGCGCTCTTCGAGGAGAATCTTGAAAACAAAATGTTTTGACATTGTAGCCCAATTCAGCCAAAGTCGCAGATGCAGAAGCTCCAGCCAAACCGGTTCCAACCACAATTACGTCAATTAAACGCTTATTGGCTGGACTTACAAGATTAATTTTGCTCTTGTGATTAGTCCATTTTTCAGACAAACTTCCCTGCGGTATTTTTGAATCTAAATTTGCCATTTAATTATCCGTTTAGATGGTGAAAAATTGCAATGAAAATAAAGCCTGCGGGAATAACCAGTGAAAAAGCTTTAGTAAACCATTTAATACCATGTGTATATTTATTGTTCAATCCAACCGATTGAAAAGAAGAGGCAAATCCGTGTAAAAGGTGCAATGACAAAAAGACAAATGACAGTACGTAAATAACTACCCTTAAAGGGCTGTGAAATTTATGAACTAATTCTCCATAGTAACGATCTGGGTCTTGGGGGAGAAACTGAACATACTTGTAATTCATTTCTGGAACCCAAAAATCATAAAAATGTAAGCCTAAAAAAGACAGTACTACAATTCCAGATATAATCATATTTCTTGAGACCCAACTGGCATTGGATGAACCATTAAAAGAAACGTATTTTACACTGCGAGATTTGGAGTTTTTTAGCTCCAAAACAAAACCCATTAAAAAGTGAAAAACAACGCCAAAAATCAGAACAGGTTGCAGGATAAACTGAACTAAAGGGTTGTTCCCCATAAAGTGGGATAATAAATTAAAAAATTTTTCACTAAAAACCGAGATCAGATTAATGGTAAAGTGCTGCCCCAAAAAGAGAATTAAAAAAAGACCTGATAATGCCATCGATGCCTTTCTAGCGATAGTAGTTGTAATCATTAGTCTGGTTTATAATACAAAATTAGTCCATAAACGATGAACAGAAAAGCCTAACTGGTAATATTTTAAGCTAAGTTAATATAAACTTGTATTATGCATTTGGTCAAAAAAGGGTCTGGAATGCCTTTTTTGTTTAACAAACTGTTGCTAAACCCGAGTAACTCTCTTTAAATTTAATAATTTTAACCATATTAAATACAAAAAATTGGCTGATGCGTTACCAACCACTATCCTCCAATCTTTATTCTAAAAATAGAGATAATTTTGTAAGGGTAATGAAACCTGGAGGCTTAGCAGTTTTTAATTCAAATGACATTTATCCGATCAGTGCAGACAGCACACTTCCTTTTGCACAACATCGAGACATTTTTTACCTCAGCGGAATCAATCAAGAAGAAAGTATTTTACTTTTATTTCCCAATGCTCCTAAACCCGAACACCGTGAAATTTTATTCATTAAAAAAACTAACGAATTGATCGCTGTTTGGGAAGGTCAAAAACTCACTCAAAAACAAGCTACTGCTTTATCTGGAATTGAAACTGTATGTTGGTTGGACGAATTTGAAGAGTTATTTGAAACACTGGCTATCGAGGCTAAAATTTTCTATTTCAACACCAACGAACATTTCAGAGCCAAAGTTGAAACCCAAACTCGTGAAGACCGATTTATCAAATGGGCCAAGGCCAAGTTTCCCAATCATCAGACCGAAAAAAGTAACTTTATTTTACAAAAGTTAAGGTCGGTCAAAGATGCTGAGGAGATCAAACAAATTAAGAATGCAATTGGTGTCACAGAAAAAGGCTTCCGCAGAGTTTTAACCTTTATCAAACCTGGAGTATGGGAGTTTGAAATTGAAGCAGAATTCGCCCACGAATTCTTAAAAAATAGATCAGATGGATTTGCCTATACTCCTATTATTGCCTCTGGAAAAAACTGCAACGTCTTACACTACATCGATAATAACAAACAATGCCAGTCGGGCGAATTGATCTTAATGGATGTTGGTGCAGCCTACGGAAATTATGCCAGTGATATGACTCGAACTGTTCCGGTTTCAGGGAAGTTCACCTCTCGACAGCGTGCAGTCTACGATGCTGTGTTGCGGGTAGAAAAAACCGCCATTCAGTTGCTGGTGCCCGGAATTTTAATCAAAGAATACCATCAAGAGGTAGGTCAAATCATGACGGATGAGTTGATCGGGTTGGGACTGCTGGACAAAACAACTGTCAAAAATCAAGACCCCGAAAAACCCGCTTATAAAAAATATTTTATGCACGGTACCTCTCACCACCTAGGTCTGGATACCCACGATTATGGAATGGTAGATCAGCCATTGAAGTCCAACATGGTTCTCACAGTTGAGCCAGGGATTTATATTCCTGAGGAAGGTTTTGGCATTCGAATCGAAGACGATGTAGTTACTCAAGAAAAAGGTCCTCCGATCAATCTAATGAAAAATATCCCCAAAGAGCCTGATGAAATTGAACATTTGATGAAGCAAGATTAAGGAATCGAAAATCAACCAATTTTTTAAGGAAAATTCTATACAAGAAAAAATAATTAGCTGAGGTTTGAAAGTTAGATTTGTTTTAAACAATTCGATTCTTCCATATCTGCCAGATCAAATAAATGAACTGGTTTTAATCCCCTCTATTTTCTAAAAAAATTCTTTTCCCCAATTTCTTACTTAAAGCTAGTAAATCCCTTCCCCTTTTTATGGTTAATTAAACTTAACTAAGTTTGGTAGAAAAATCTTATAAATAAGTATTCGTTCTGTTAGAAAATTTATTGTATTAAGTTATGATGGATCGGATTACCGTCTATGAGGTTTAACAACCACAATCACTCCCACAGCTTTGACCGGGTATGGATTTGTTTTTTAGTCTAAACTTTTTAATTAGATAATAGAGTGACCACAATCCTAAAAATACTGCTCCTGTGAATTGTAAAATCTCCATTATTTTAAAATTTGATAGGTCGTTAAGGCTACAAGATAAGCAATGAAAGTCATTGAAAAAAGCTGAATGCTCGGCCATTTCCAACTGTTGGTTTCTTTTTTGACAATTGCTAATGTACTCATACACTGCATCGCAAAAGCATAAAAAAGCATTAGTGAAATCCCTGTAGCCAAGTCAAATAAACTAGTTCCATCTTTTCTGATCTCCCCCGCCATTCTTTTTTTTATAGTTTCTTGGACATCGCTTTCCACACTGTAAATGGTGGCCAATGTCCCAACAAAAACTTCCCGAGCAGCAAAAGAACTGATCAAAGCAATTCCAATTTTCCAGTCGTATCCTAAGGGAAGAATCATCGGTTCGATGGTTTTGCCCAAAAGACCGATGTAAGAATTTTCTAGCCTGAAGGAGGCAATCTTATTTTCTAATTGTGGCTTGCTTAAAGCTTGATTCGCATATTTTTGATTTACAATTTTTTCTGCATTGGAAAAGTTTTTCCCCGGACCAAAAGAAGCCATAAACCAAAGCAATATGGATATGGCCAATATAATTTTACCAGCTTCTACCACAAAAGATCGGGTTTTTTCCCAAACCGTAATCGCTAAATTTTTGATTAATGGGAGTTTGTAATTTGGCATCTCAACAACAAAATAGGACTTGTTGGGGGATTTGAGTAAATAATTGAGAATAGAAGCCGAAACGATGGCCATCAAAAAGCCTATTAAGTATAGGCTCATAAGGGTTAGTCCTCGATAATTGATTCCCAGCATGCGCTCATCTGGAATGACTAAAGAGATGAGAATCATGTAGACTGGAAGGCGTGCAGAGCATGTAGTGAAAGGAACTACCAAGATGGTAATTAAACGCTCCTTCCAATTTTCGATATTTCGAGTGGCCATAACAGCGGGAATGGCACAGGCAGTTCCAGATATCAAAGGGACTACACTTTTTCCACTTAAACCAAATTTTCTTAAACCCCTATCCATCAAAAAAACCACCCTGCTCATGTAACCAGTTTCTTCCAAAATGGATATAAACAAAAAAAGAAATGCAATTTGAGGAATAAAAATCACTATCCCCCCCAAACCAGATATAATACCTTCTGCAATCAGATCCGTCAATATCCCGGCAGGCATTTGTATTTTGACCCATTCACTCATTCGAGCAAAACTGTTGTCAATAAAATCCATAGGCACACTGCTCCAATCAAATATGGCTTGAAAAATGGTCAATAAAATGAGAAAAAAAATTATATAGCCCCAAAATTTGTGAATAAATAAATTATCGAATTTGCTCCTGAAGTCAGTCGCTTCCTCTCTATTTATCCTGTAAGTTTGCTTTAGAATATTATTGATGGTCTGATACCGCTTGATCGTTTCCCGCTGTTGTAATTTTTTGAGGTTTGACTGGGATTGGGTCTTAAACTTTAGTTTATCAGCCATTTTTTGACGTTCCAGCTTTGTAAAATTTACATCCTGAGTGATCACCAACCAGAGTTTGTATAGCGATTGATTGGGGAAAGCATTCCGCAGGCTTTCAAAATAATCTTGATCAATACTGGTACAATCTAACGTTGGAGAAGTTGGTATGGAACGGTAGTCTACTAGAATTTGTTTGAGTTGGTCTACCCCCGAATTTTTTCGAGTGCTCAACAAAACTACACTTGTATTAAGTTTTTCTTCAAGCTTTAGCAAATCAATTTTAATGCCTTTTCTTTGCATCAGATCGGACATATTAATAACTAATACCGTAGGGATCTCCAAATCTTTGATTTGTGTGAACAACAATAGGTTACGTTTGAGATTTTCGACATCTGTTATAACTACAGCAACATCAGGAAAATCAGGATCATTTTTATTTAGGAGTAATTCAACCACTACGCTCTCGTCCATAGAAGAAGCATTAAGGCTGTATGTGCCAGGTAGATCAAGTATTCTGGCCTTGGTAAGCCTGTCCAATCGACAACTGCCATGTTTTTTTTCGACAGTAATCCCAGGGTAATTCCCTACCTTTTGATTCAATCCCGTAAGGGCATTGAAAACAGAAGTCTTTCCTGTATTGGGATTTCCTATCAAGGCAACATTGATGTTTTTAATCATCCATCAGGGGCTTTACCATAATGTGTCGAGCAACCTCCTTTCTGATGGCCAAGTGCGCATCATCAATTTTTAAATACAATGGATCTTGAAATGGAGCAAAATGAAGCAATGAAATTTCATTGCCAGGAAGACATCCCATTTCAATCAATTTTAAAGGCAAAAGGTCCGTTTCAATGGATTTAATGATCGCTTTTTGTCCTAGTGCCAATTGATCGAGTGAGAGCATTATTTAGAATGATTTTAAAAAAACAAAATTAAAAATTTTGATTAATTTGGGGTTTTAAAGTGTAATTAATTTAAGAGGGGAAAAACTCTTGGATCAAAATTTCTAATTCCTCCAATAATCTTTCAATTTCCCCGAAATCTGTTCCATCATAAAAGCCTCTTATTCTCCGGTTGGGATCGATCAGAATAAAATTTTCGGTATGAATCATATCGAAAGGACCTCCATCTCCATAATCCTTGACTGCCAAGTAGGATTTTCTGGCTAGTTCATAGATTGCCTTTTTTTCTCCCGTTACCAAATGCCATTTTTGATCAATGATACCATTTTCTAAGGCATATTCTTTGAGTTTAGCTACTGAGTCAATTTTGGGGGTAACGGAATGTGAAAGGATCATCACATTGGGATTTTTTTTGATTTTTTCCTGTACTTTAAGCAGGTTGTCTTTCATGGTAATACAGATGGTGGGACAGGAGGTAAAAAAGAAATCCGCCACATAAATTTTTTCTTTAAAATCCTTTTGCGTAATAGTCCTCCCATTCTGGTTTATCAATGAAAAATCGGCAATTCGATGGAATTTTTTTTGATGCTGTATGGTACTGTCTACCAATTGAAAATTCACCATAGCAGGTTGGTATATGGGTAGTTTTTTCACAGGTAATAATGCATTGTAAAATAACATCAAGATGATGACAGAAACGATTGCAAATACTCCCAAAAATTTCTTGTATTTTTTGAGAATTCCCATATAATTTTTCAAAAGATTATTGGCCAAATTTAAAAAATAAAATCAGGTTAAATGTTTTTATCGAAATTGATCTGGAATGAGGCTAAAAGTGCTATTTTTGGTGTCCAAAAATTGATATGATATGGAACCTATGATAATGAAGGGCATTCAACTGTTACTTAGTTTGAGTATTCTTATTGTTTTACATGAATTGGGCCATTTTATCCCTGCCAAAATCTTTAAAACTCGTGTTGAAAAGTTTTTTCTGTTCTTCGATGTCAAATTCGCTTTGTTTAAAAAGAAATTTGGAGACACGGTCTATGGTATTGGCTGGTTACCCTTGGGAGGCTATGTGAAAATATCGGGAATGATTGATGAAAGTATGGATAAAGAACAGATGCAACAACCTCCACAACCATGGGAATTTCGAACCAAGCCTGCATGGCAGCGTTTGATCATTATGCTGGGTGGAGTTACTGTCAATTTGATCTTAGGCTTTTTAATCTATATGATGATCCTCTTTGTTTGGGGTAAAAACTCATTACCCAATAGCTCTATGCCTTTGGGGTTAGGTGTATCATCTTTGGCCAAAGAAATTGGTTTCGAAAAAGGAGATCAAATTCTGTCTGTAGATGGAAAAGCACTTGAGGTTGCACTTGATATCAATAAAATGTTATTAATTCGATCTGTTGAAAAGGTCCAAGTAGAGCGTCTCAATGTTGGGAAAGTTACCATTCCAATCCCTGATAACATTGGTGACCGAATGTTTAGTTCGGGTCAAATGAGTATTTTGTATCCACGTTTTCCTGCTGAAATAGACAGTGTATTGATCAATAAGAATGCTTTTTCAGCTGGCTTTAGACCTGGAGATAAAATTGTTGCTGCCAATAATAACATTATAGAGGATTGGGTAGAACTCCGCAACTTCAATAATGAAAAAGCAAACCAATCAGTTCAATATGTGGTCGAACGTAATCAAATTAGAGATACTCTCAAAATGGTATTGGATGCCGAAGGTAAAATGGGAGTCATCCCCAAAAATTCAATTAAAATTAGACAGTTAGACCTCTCATTGGCCGAAAGTATAACAGAAGGATTTAGTTATGGATATTGGACGCTCTATGACTATGTCGCCCAATTCAAATATGTGTTTACTAAAAAAGGTGCGTCTCAGTTAGGCGGCTTTGGTGCCATCGGGAGTCTTTTCCCTGCCACATGGGACTGGAGAGCCTTTTGGGCCAGTACAGCTTTTATTTCGATAATTCTAGCCTTTATGAATTTATTGCCCATTCCTGCGTTGGACGGGGGACACGTGATGTTTTTATTGTATGAAATGGTCAGCGGTAGAAAACCGAATGATAAGTTTATGGAGTATGCTCAAATGGTAGGGTTTTTCTTGCTGCTGGCTTTGGTCATTTATGCCAACGGCAATGACCTTTTTCGCTTTTTATCTAATTAAAGTAGTTGATTTCAGCAACTCATTTTGATATTTACTATATTTATAAAAATTAAAAAACATCAATGATTATGAAGTTAAGCATCTTTTCTTTGTTTATCTCATTTGCTTTGCTAACCAATCTTTTAGTATCTGCTCAGCAAGAACGTGTCAAAATTGAAGATTTTATAATTGAGCACGAAGGTTTTGAAGAAAATGAAGCTGGAGAAATTACTCCCATAAACATCAAAGAAATCAATAAAAAAATTCGTTTTTTTGTAGAGGAGCGCTACCCTGAGGTTGTAGAATATACCCGAAATATTATTTGGGATTCCTACAAAACTTTTTTAAGTCCATCCGACATTTATCATTATCATACATTTATAGCGCAAGTAAAAGTCAATGATTTGGATCGTTTAAAATATTTAGAGGTTGTTTACAATCCATTTGTAGAAAAAGTAAATGGTGATTTTGAGTGGATTCCCGAGGATGAAGAATTTTATTTGATTGACGAAAAAGAAGAAAAGAAAGACAATGCCCCTGATTTGATCGATCTGGGAATCTCTAACCAAGAACAAAAACCAGGGCTGGAAAATTTTGTTTCTGAACATCAAGGATTTCTCGACGTAATGGAGAGGAAAAACTTAAAGGATAGTGAAATTGTACCTTTGAACGTCCAGGAGATCAATAAAAACATACGGGCTTTTGTAGGATCAACTTATGCCAATGTAGAATATACTCGAAATATTATTTGGGACTCTTATACCACCTTTATCAGTCCGTTTGATAAATTTCACTTTCACAATTTTATAGCACAGGTCAAGGTCAAGGATGTCAAAAGGCTAAAATATTTGGAGGTTTTCTATAACCCTAAAACTGAAAAAGTGACAAGTGATTTTGTTTGGATCGAATCAGATGAGGAATTCTTCAGGGTTAAAGAGTCCAAAGAATAGTGAAAAGGTCTGACTATCTGATTTTAATCGCTGCCTTTATTAGCTTTCTGTTTTCGGTATATCTATGGTTTAATGGGGAGCAACTGGAAGGACTTTATGTGGGAATCTGGGTCCCCTCGATTTTGGCGGCCGGGGCTTATGTCAAACAAATGTCTAAGTAAATGAGTGTTTCAATCATTTTTGCTTTGGGCCTTATTGTATTTTTTCTTTTTTTGTTGGGTGTATTTTATAATAATAAAGAGGTCAAGGCTAATACAAGCTCCAAAATTGAGACAGATATTGTTGATTACGATGGTTCTGGAAATTTTGGAAGAATTCCCAACAAAAAGACCAAGAATAGAGCCATATAGATCAAATTCAGAATTTTTAAATCAATTTTTTTTTAAATGAAAACTAAATTAACATTAACGATTTTAGGAGTCTTCCAAGTACTCCAATCAATTCTTTACGCTTTATTTGCTCAGTCCTCTATCGACATGATGTTTAATGTTGGAGAGGAAGCGAGACAACTAGCTGTTTTGTTTCAGTTCGCTATTACCCCTGCATTTTTGATAATTGGACTGATATTCCTCTTTTCTCGTAATCTGGGAGTTGAGGATGCAAAAAAATTATTATTGGCTCTTATAATTGGTTACCTCCCCTTGTTTGGTGCCTTTTACTATATGGCTAGCTCTCCGTTAACACAAGTGGGAATTCCCGATTTTGCAATTGATTTTGTGATGTTTGGGTTAGCTGTTTTTACTTATCTAAAGCCCAAAGAATAATTCAAGTCAATCAATCGCTTGATATAATTCCAATATCATTTACAAATTATAACCTCTGCATTTTGGTGTGGAGGTTTGTTATTTTTGGAATATTCAATTAGATATAACCAGATGAAAAAAAAAAACAGGTTTGGTTTAGCACTAATCCATAATCAGTCTGGGTAGGAAAAGGGAAAGTTCGGGAAAAAGTGATACCAAGATCAATACCAAAAGACTTACCGCTAGAAAAGGTAGCCCTGCCATACTTACTTTTCCTATGGAAGTTTTGCCAATACTTGATGCAACAAATAAGCATACCCCTACTGGAGGGGTTGTTAGCCCTATGATTAAATTAAGTACTGCAATGACTGTAAAATGCATGGGTTCAACATCTACCTCCATAGCGACCTTGAGTAGTATAGGAAATAAAATCAATAGAGCGGCGATGGTTTCCATAAAGGTCCCAACCAAAATCAATAATAAATTAATCAATAAAAGAACGGCGTATTTATTAGTTGTCCACAAAAGGATCTGCTCAGATATTCGTTGTGGAATCTGTTCTGTAATGAGAATGAAACCAAACAAATTGGCAAATCCAACTAATATCATCAGTGATGCAGTCGTTTTCATGGAATCCAAAATGACAACGGAAATGTTCTTAAGGTTGAGTTTTTTGTAGACGAATGTTCCGATAAACATTGCATAGAGAACAGCAACAACTGATGCCTCTGTGGGAGTAAACACGCCACCAATGATCCCAAATAGAATTATCAATGTCATCAACAAGGCCCAGAAGGTATCGGTAAAGCTTTTCAAAATTTGCAATATTGAGCTTTTTTTATGTTTGGGATAATTCTTTTTCTTTGCAACAAAATAGGCGACAAGCATCAGACCTAGGCCTAATAATATTCCAGGTATGGCACCAGCAAGAAAAAGCTTTCCCACAGACAGTCCACTTAATGTCGCAGCAATAATCATGGGTAAACTGGGGGGAATAATTGGACCCACGGTAGATGAAGCTGCAGTGATAGCACAAGAAAAATCACTATCGTATCCTTCTTTCTTCATGGCAGGAATCATCACAGCTCCCAAACTGGCAGTATCCGAAATAGCAGTACCAGAAATCCCCGCAAAAAGCATAGAGGCACTAATGTTGACATAAGAAAGCCCGCCCCTAATATGTCCCAGAAGATGGTTACAAAATTTAATTATTTTTTCTGTTAGTCCCCCTTGGTTCATCAAATTTCCCGCTATAATAAAACCAGGGATACTCAGTAAAACAAAAACATCAATACCAGCGTACATCTTGAGGGGCATAACCACCAGTGGAGTTCCTTTGAAAAAAAAGTAAACCAAACAGGATAAACCCAAAGAAAATGCAATAGGAAATCGAAAGCAAAGACAAACGACAAAAACACTAATCAGTATTAGAATCATGATTTCCAAAATTTAATTTTCTTCAAAAAGGCCAATAAACTGAAGTAACTGATGGAGAGGCTCATAATCAGTATACTTAAAAAAGGGACTACCATAATAACTTGGAGTGTAGGGGAGTGCTCGTAAAATCCCATTTCGACCATGTAAAGTGAATAAAAGCCACTAACCCCAAATAAAACAAAGCTCATAAAGGGTGATGTCAGATCGATTATCTTTTTAAGTGTTTCAGAAAATCCTGCGTAAAAAGCTTCTAAAAAAACAAAGTAATTACCCCGATAGGCCAATCCACTTGCAAATGCTATGGCATAAATGAACAAAATTCTTGAGGCTTCTTCGGTCCAAGAGGGTACATCGCTGAGAAAAAATCTTGCGAAAATCTGGAGTGATACGGTAATTATAAATCCAAAGCTGGTCAAAAGGGTTCCATACTTTAAAAACTTTGATAAAAAGATTTTGAAACTCATCGGGTGATTTTTTTTATGGATTTATATATCTCTTGCATCTCTGGCGATAAACTTTCATAAATGGCTTTTTCTCCATTTTCCATGAATGCATTTTTATCTACTTGAACAAAAATCATCCCTTCATCTTGCAATTGCTTTTGGACTTTGGATTCATTGCTAAGAAATATTCGATGCTCATAAATTTGCATTTCCTCAGCTGCTTGCATAAAAATGATTTTGAGGTCTTCCGGTAATCTTTGAAATTGTTTTTCTCCTACCAGAGGATAACCCCAAGTGATGAGATGCCCTGTAAGGTTAAGGTATTTTTGAACTTCACTAAAACCCGCATTTTTTATCATAGCAAATGGGTTTTCCTGAGCCTCTATCGTCCCTTGCTGAAGGGAGGAAAACACCTCTGAAAAGGCCATAGGAGTGGGTTTAGCTCCTAATGCTTTCCAAGCCACGACATAGGGGGGGACATTGGGAACTCTGATGATTATTTCATCCAGATCATCAGGGTGCTTGATGGGACGATTGGAGGTCAAATGTCGTTCTCCTCTCTGGAAATATCCTAAAGGACGGATTCCTATTTTATCTATCATTTCCCTTTCGATTCGCTTTCCTATTGAACTGTTGATAAGTTTGTGCATTGCAACAGTGTCTTTGAGCAAAAAAGGCATATCCGAAAAGGTGAGTATTTCGGCAAAGTTGGTAAGAGACCCTGCAGAAATAGTCATATCGATAACTCCTGCTCTTATTAAACGAATGGCTTCGACTTCTTTAGCCAACTGCTCCGAAGGGTAAACTTCCAATTTCATTCGCCCACCAGAACGTTCTTCGATCAGTTTGCCAAAGTGAACGAAAGCCTTGTACCAAGTATGATTCTCTTTAACCAACATACTGGCCTTGAAAAGGTATTTCGGGTCTTTAGTAGTTTTCGAACCACAAGCCGATACCAATAGCATCAGTAAAATTCCAATCAATAGATGTTTTGTTTTATAGCACATCTCAATTTTTAGCTTAAATCCATTATTCCAATAGAACAATACTATTTTAACCTAAAATATAAAGATTTTTTTAGTTTTATTATTTGGAAAAAATAATGTGCTTATTTAAAAACAAATCCTAATAGAAAATGACTGTTTTTAACTCTTTTTCTCATGAGCTAATTCGAGTTTGATTTTTGTAAATTTTATATATTGTAATCAAAAATTATAATGAAGAAACGATTTTTTCTTTTGATAATGATTCCTTTCTTCGGTCATGGCAACTCCAGCAAAGATATTTTCCAGCTTATAGCTCATCCTCCGGAAAAAGACTCTTTGTCTGTTGAATTTAATGAAATCAAAAGGTTTTCGGCGGGTTTAAAATTTGGGGTCCCCTACATGGCCGTTGTGTCTACTCAGTATACGATTCCTTTTTTAGACAATCACTTTGCTCCCTACTTCGACTATTCTCAATATTCCTATGAGGATTATAATGAGGAAGCAGAATTTCGTTTTTCCGAATGGGGTATTTCATATTTCATAAAACAAAAAGGCAAAGGTTTCTATCTGGGTATTAGTAATTCTAAACTGAGTTATAAAGTGGATTTTATGAAAATTGCTTTAGGGAATGGCTCCAAAGGGTATGGAAATGGAAAAGTTAATTTAACAACTTCTAATATTAGACTTGGACTGAAGACAGGCGGCACTTTTTACTTCAGAATTGAAATGGGGTATGGTTTTGGGAATTTGCCAAATACATTAAAAATAAAGGCCACAGACAATTCTAACCCCAACTATACAGAATACATTACCAAAGAAATCCCAGAAATTAATGGTATTTCAGAGAGTGGGATGTTGGTCGGCAATATTGGGTTTGGAATTGCCCTGTGAATATTTAACCATCTAAAATATTCTTGGTAAGAATTCAGCAAGTCTTTGTCGATTGGAGAAACTCAATCTTCCTGAAAAATTCAAGTCTTATTAATTTCTTTTAAAATCAATTTCTTGATTTGATATATCCTGTCTAAACCAGTTGTATATCCACTTAGGTAAAGTCTTAGAATTAATTTAAAATTATACATGTGATTTTTTAGCCAAATGTCATTTTTCATCCTGTGAATCTCTTTATCTGAAAACCTATATGAGGTAGAACCAAAAGTCTTTCCAATGTTATTTAAATCTTTTAATTCAAGTTTGCCAATTCCCTCAACTTCATAATTTTTATTAAGATGTTCCATCAGGTTTATAAATAAATTCTCAAAAGCATTAGAATTATCCCTCATAGAATCATAATGGAAATCATAATGGAAAGACAATTCTCTTAAGAGCTTTGAATTATTAATGTATTCAATAGCACCAGTATTTACAAGAGAATTCATTGAAATTTTTTGACCTTGAAATCCCCAGTAATTTCTTACTCGATTTATTCTATTTCCCTCATAAAACCCTAAAATTAACGAATCTGCTTCTAGTAATCGATTCTTTAGAATCCCTAATGCAAGGTTATATTGATATATGTCCGTCTCTAAGTCAATTAAAACGCCCTTTAAAGTATCATTCTTAAGTTTTTCTCTATCTTTTTCATTTAATATATCTTGTATATAAAAAGAAATAGTGACAGAAAAAATAATTACAAAAATCTCAAAGATATATCTGAATGCAGGGTTAGTTAAAAAAGCTTTCTTCATTATATTCTAATAAGCTATTGAGAGATAAATTCTATAGGCAAGATAAACTCCTGTCGCTCCCCATATCCACCAACGGTTTTTTATGTACCATTCCATTAGACTAATATATAAATTTCATTAAGGAAATCTTTATAATTTAACACATAGAATAGGACTAAAAATGAAATTGAATACCAAAAGTCTTATTAAAAATATCACTTGTTAGTGATTTGTTAATGAAAAAGTTGAGGCTAATTTTTTCTTTTAATTGGTAAGATATTTTTTGTGCAATTCCGTATGGGGAATTGGGTTCTAAACTGGTAAATAAAATATAAAATTGTGAATTGGTGATTAGTTTTTTAAATGTTTTTTTAAGGTATAAAGAATAAAAATTGTTTATCATTTCAAAATTTTTCCCTTCAGCATGCAAATACAAAAACAACAAATCTGTCTTTGGATTTATAGATAAAGAAGCCCTTAACTCTTCAACATGCCTTGCCTTATAATCTTCATTTTCAAATAAGCGATATCCTGGTAATTGGATGCCAATTTTTAGTTTAAATTTTTTATCTACAAGCTTATATCGTGTAATCAATGAATAATTTGCAGGATGAAATCTATCCATCATGATAAGGTTAATTAGGTTAAGGCTGAACCGTTTTGTGTCGTTTGTCCCAGCTCTAAGAACAAAGTGCGGTTTGTTGGATGTAAAAAGAGGAATAAATGAAAAGCCTCCAGTATTTAACTCTATAGAACCATATTGTGAATGTACATGTGGGATAATCAAAAAAACAATCAGAAATCGAAGAACAAGCTTCTTCAATTTATAGTATTTACAATTTAGTATAAA
>MDTG01118491.1_pt1 | contig 30780 bp, 30 predicted proteins | sample 811421 | NCBI WGS metagenome assembly MDTG01 (sample SAMN05326645, study PRJNA326480) | marine metagenome | isolation source: seawater | place: Pacific Ocean: South East | collected 2011
AATACCGGAGGGCTTTCCTACACTTTTTCCTTAGCAGAAAAAGAAGCTGAAAAGGCATATATCGCCTTAGCCCATCTTCCCTCCTCTGTGTATAAAGATGATTTAGAGCGCCTAATAAGCTTCACGATCACTAGGTCTTGGTAATGTCGGGGTGTAGCTCAGCTTGGTAGAGCACTGTCTTCGGGAGGCAGGGGTCGTAGGTTCAAATCCTGTCACCCCGACCAATTTTTAGAATGTTTTTGGTTGGCAAATGACAAACTCATTTGAAAATAAAGTATCGACTTGAAGCAATTTCTATCCACCTACATTTGCCGCGATAGCAGACCACTAGTTAGAATTAGGCTAGAATTTTAATTATTAAACCAAATCAAGATTACTAGGGAGATTTAACTTGAGCTCTAAGAAAAAAAAATTTTGGGGCCTTCTGCCCTCCTCACTTCCAGCTAACGCGATAGGTGAGCTTGCCAAGCAGCAGGAAAGTCTAGGACTGGAAGGGACATTTGCAGTACAAGTCTATGGCCCCCCTTTTGCCCCTCTTGCAGCGGCTGCAGGCCCCACCTCCTCCCTCAAACTAGCCACTGGAATTGCAATAGCCCTCACAAGGAGTCCTTTTGAAACCGCCATGGCCACTATAGAGCTTGATCATATGACTGAAGGACGATTCATATTAGGCTTGGGAGCCAGTGTAAAATCATGGACTAATGGTTTTTTTGGTATGCCTTATTCTAAACCGGTGTCCCAATTAAGAGAGGCAGTTGAAGTAATTCGAAAAGTTACGAAGCATGCTCACAAAGGCTCGCTGGAAAATCATATTGGAACTTATTACAAATTGGATTTTTCTGAGCTCCAACCTACTGTTCCACCATTAAGAGAAAATGTTCCAATATGGATCTCTGCCCTTAGAGGGCCAATGACTCGGTTAGGAGCAGAAATCGGAGATGGCATAATCGGGCATCCGATCTGGACAATCGACTGGCTTCGAACTCATATAAAGGATGAAATCGTCAAGGGGTTAAACAAGAGTGGACGACAAAGGTCTGAGATAGAAATCAATTGTTGGTTTTGGACAACACCGAATCCGAACAGAAAAGAATCGATTGAGGATGCGAGAGCAGTTGTGGCCTTCTATGCTGGTATAGAGCAATACGAACCATTTTTTGAAGCCCATGGGTTCGGAGAAATTTGCAAACAATTACAAGAAGGAGTGAAAAACGGCTCTTACTTAGAGGCCGCCCATCTGATACCGGATGATATGGCTTCAACTTTTGTTCTAACTGGAACCCCAGATGAGGTAAAAAAACGTTTAGAGCCCGCCTGGGAAATAGCGGACTCCGTGACCCTAGTGCCTCCTGCGCTGTCCTTGCCACCAGAAAAGACCTTAGCTTATACCCAAACAATAGGGGAAACATTTTACAACGACACTTGAGCTTCAGAAGTCTAGTGGTTTTTTCAAATGAATAAAAAATCGAACTCGACCAAAAGCTTAATGATACAAACTAATGCTCTCTCAGGGATTTTAGTTGAATTTTTATTTCAGTTGGGCCACCCTGGTTTTCTTTACCATTAGTGCAACAGATAGACAACAAGCCTGCAGGAGGAAGTCATGGAATTCAAAGAAGTAATTGGCAGAAGGAGAAGTATTCGGTTCTTCGACCCCGACAGACCAGTTGAACGCGAAAAAATTCAGGTGATGCTAGAGGCAGCACGACTATCCTCCTGCGCTGTGAATGCCCATTGGCTAAAAGCGATAGTTGTTCAGAGAGATTATCTCTCTGATGAAATGTTAGAGAAGCTGAAGACCCCAGTTTTTAACATTCAACTTGATCTGGCGCCAGTCCATATCTATTTGTTCGCCGACATGAGCGTAGTCAATAAAAACGAAGGGGCACGATTAAAAGAATTAGTAGATGTGAATGCCCTACCCCCAACACATGGATGGAGCCATCAATTTGTCGATGAGCTAGTTTATCCTCAAATTTTAAAACCGCTAACGGAAAATCCAGCGTATGCTGCCGTGGCAGCTGCAGATGCGGGACTGGCTGCTGGCCAAATGCTTTTGGCAGGGGTAGACGAGGGTTTAGGTGTGGGGCTCAATACCCCAAACCCTGAGCATATTCACGAAGTTTTAGGAGTGCCTGAGGAATGGATGATGATATGGGTACTTCTAACAGGCTATCCAGCCGAATCTTGGGATGCCGGTGGACAAAGACCAAGGCCTCCCTTTGAAGAACAGTTTTTTGAGGGGGAATATGGTGTCCCGTTCGAAAGAAGCGAGAAAGTAGTGGATAGCTTGAAAAAAGATAAAATGATCCAAAAAGAAGCAGTACCCGATGATCCAGAACGAAAAGCAGAAATAAGGGCTTTAGCGGAACGTTTCGGATTACCGCTGTGAGTGAGACCTTTTCGCTTAAAACGATTACTGAATACGAAACTGTCAATACTTGGCTGGCCGGTCTAGAAAAACATTGGGGAGGAGACCCGGTTAATGACGACCCGTCGCGTCTGCCGACTTTAGAAGAATTCTGTGTCACTAATGCGGTCGATCCCGATACGATCATTAAGGAGTGCAAGCGGATCAATAAGGCTGGCGACCCTCGGATAAGCGTCAAGGGACGCAAAAAGTACTCTGATCTGATTGATTTATTTCAGGGAAACTCTGAGGGTACTAAAATCCAAAAGGCAAAAAGAGGCAATATCGTCAGAAGCTTTTTAATACACAATGCTATCTTACTCTCCCCAGGAGCAGTAAAGGGGGATGAAAACTAGGGACATAAGTTTGAATATTTTGACCCAAGTTTTAAAAAAAAGAAAAATAGGCACTAAGCCACGAGGCAACACTGGGCCACACATAGATGTAGGTTAACCACATTATAAGAAGAAAAGTTAAAGCTAACAGCAGGATAGTCAAAAAGAAATCTGTCACCAGAGCTCGTATTAGCTGAGCTGTTTTTCTTTTGCCGAAAACACAGTAAATGCAGATGAGAGAAAGCGGAAATGTAGCGTAAAAAAACAATGAAAGGCAGGTGAATCTTATAAAGCCCATTTCATCAAAAGGATTTCCTCCTTCAGCCGCATTCTTTTTATTAAAGACCCAACCCATTTTCAAGTTGATGGAAAGTCTTCAAAATCTGACAATATTTTTGCTACCTCACTTAATTTTTCGAGATGCTGAGTAGATTTCAATCCTCCTCCCAAGGTTCTCATACAAAGATGTGTAAGGTTTCTACTACGCCACCCTTCAACTCTCTCCTGCCACTCTCGCTCTCTTGGCCCTACTACCGCAATGCCTGCCTCCGTTCCTATTTCTTCTGGATTCCTATTCGCCTTTTCTGCTTCGCTTGAGATAGAAGCCTTTAAAGCCCCAAAATTTTCAGGGTCAGCCAAAACAAACCACCCGTTCGATATTCGAGCGATTCTCTTGACAACAGAGGTAGCAGGAGAAGACTGTGCCCCTATCCACATAGGAATTGGTCTCTGTAAGGGAAGAGGATTAATTCCAACGTCACTTATTTCATGCCATGCACCCTTAAAATTCACTTTTTCATGCTGCCATAATAGGTTCAAAAGTGACATTTGCTCGTCACAAATTAAGCCTCTTTGCCGAAAATTCGCATTAGAGAACCGATACTCATCTTTACTCGATCCTACTCCTATACCCAGCCTCAGCCTTCCTCCTGAGAGGATATCTAATCCACTGGATTGCCTTGCGAACTCAACCGTTTTTCGAAGTGGTAAAATTATTACAGACGGAACTAACTCAATCCTAGAAGTAAATCCAGCCAAATAGGATAATAGGGTGAGTGGCTCGTGCAAATGTTTATTATTCGGCCTAATCACTTGGTCAGGAATTCTGAGGTGATTGAAACCAAGCTCTTCAGCCATAATCGCAAATTGCTTAATAGAATCTAGATCATTCTCTAGTTCCCTGATTGGTAGGGAAACTCCTATTTTCATAGCCTAACTCCTTGTAGTGAATATCATAGTATTTACCTGTCATTCTAAGAGCGCGAGAATAAAAACGTCAATCATTGGTATACCGCACTATCCCTTTAGGCTAGAGGAAAATAGTTCTCAAACAATACTCCTGTAGAAAAAACTCAGATTGATGCTTGAAAAGAGTACTCCGATATTTTTATAGGACCATTTTCTTAATCACTAGATAAACCCTTATTTAATTAGGTGGGCTTTTTTTCTTAACATGAATACTGTCTTTCAAAGGTATCACATGCCTAACTCCGCCTTTCGGATAGTCAGTATCTCCTTTTCTACGTGGAATTAAATGTATGTGGCAATGCCAAACAGATTGACCGGCGGTTATTCCACAGTTAACCCCCACATTAAAACCATCAATCGTGGAATCTGCTTCGAGAAGAACTTGTCTCTGATTGACTAGCAATCTATTAATGCACAGTAGTTCCTCTTCATCCAACTCGAAAAAATCCAACAGGTGACGCTTCGGTATGACTAATGAATGTCCAGTAGTGACTGGGTACAGATCCCTGACACACAGCGCTAATTCATTCTCCTCAACTATTCTTTCTGCTCCAGCGATCTCTAATTCACAAAACGGACAATCATAAATACCCCTTGATACACCTGGTAAATCTAAATTTTTAATGCGCCTTTTCATATTTAAGCCAATAATTCTGAGGTCTCACCCCAAATCTCCTATAATATGGCAAAACACAGTGCGCTCCTGCACTGAGTCCCTGTGCTCAAAAACATATAAACCTTGCCAGACTCCAAGAAGTAATTCAAAATTTTGGACTGAAATAGCTAGATTCGTATTTGTTAATACCGTTCTAATATGAGCAGGCATATCGTCATCACCCTCGCTATTGTGGGTATATTGAGGTCCACGAGGAACGAGGTGAGAAAAAAAATTTTGAATATCTACGCCGACAGCCGGATCGGCGTTCTCTTGAATCAATAGAGAAGCGCTTGTGTGTGAAATACTCAGATTCACTAAGCCATTCCTTACTGAAGCTAGAGAGCATCGTTCTTGAACCTCTGAAGTAAATTCATATAAACCTTGACGCCCAGTTTTTATTAATATGCTTGAAAATTCTTGTACCATTCTGATGTCTCAATTACGCTTTTTGTCCTTGAAATAAAGGTTTCAATCACACCGCCAACGTATCACTCTATAGCGCCACAGGTTCATCATATAGTAAGATACAGAGGTTGAATCTATGAAAACCTTCTACATGATAGATTAGGCTCGAGCTAAACAGGAGACATTTCTGAAATGAAAACCAAGGCCGCTGTCGCTTTTGAAAGCAAAAAACCACTCGAGATCGTGGACATTGATTTGGAAGGACCTAAAGAAGGAGAGGTGTTAGTTGAAATTAAAGCCACGGGTATCTGCCATACGGACGAATTCACATTGTCTGGTGCCGATCCTGAAGGCATCTTTCCTGCAGTTCTAGGTCATGAGGGTGCGGGAATAGTTGTCGATATTGGCCCTAATGTAAAAAGTGTAACAGAGGGCGACCACGTAATTCCTTTATATACACCCGAATGCCAGACATGCAATTTTTGTCTGAACCCAAAAACAAATTTATGCCAAGCCATAAGGATGACCCAAGGAAGAGGCCTAATGCCAGACGGCTCCTCCCGATTTTCATATAATGGGAAACAGATTTTCCATTATATGGGTACTTCTACTTTCTCAAACTACACCGTAGTACCAGAAATCGCATTAGCCAAGATCAACGAGGCTGCTGCTTTCGAAACCGCTTGTTACGTAGGATGCGGAGTGACGACGGGGATAGGGGCAGTTATTTTTACCGCTAAAGCTGAAACAGGGTGTAAAGCGGTGGTATTCGGTCTAGGAGGAATCGGATTGAACGTCATCCAAGGCCTAAGAATGATCGGTGCTGAACAAATTGTTGGAGTAGATCTCAACAACGACAAGAAACCTTGGGGTCAAAAGTTCGGGATGACCGATTTTGTAAATCCGAACGAGGTAGCGGGAGATTTAACAGATCACATCATCCAAATAACAGAAGGAGGAGCAGACTACAGCTTTGAGTGTGTCGGTAAGCCGTCTTTGATGAGAACAGCGCTTGAGTGCGCCCATAAAGGCTGGGGGGAAAGCATCATAATAGGCGTTGCTGGAGCGGGAGAAGAGATCTCTACGAGGCCATTCCAGCTAGTCACCGGTAGAACTTGGAAGGGCACAGCTTTCGGTGGGGCAAGAGGTCGAACTGATGTACCAAGAATTATCGAATGGTATTTAAAGAAACAAATTGAGATAGACCCGCTTATAACGCACAAGTTTGCTCTGGAGGATATCAATAAAGCTTTCGATTTAATGCGCGAAGGTAAATCTATTCGCTCTGTGGTGATTTTCTAATGGAAATAATCGACTCATTTCTTTCGTTTAAAGGCTTACAAAAAATCATCCGTCACAACTCTGAGGCGCTGTCTTGTGACATGACATTTGCGATATATGAACCAGAGTCCGTGAGGGTTAAAAACCCGCCCGTGCTTTGGTACTTGTCCGGCTTAACCTGTAGCCACGCAAATGTCATGGAAAAGGGAGAATACAGACGCATTGCTGCAGAGCTAGGAATGATAATTGTGTGCCCCGATACCAGTCCCAGGGGAAGCGATATACCGGATGAAGAAGACAACTGGCAATTTGGTACAGGGGCAGGGTTTTATTTAGACGCAGTAAACCCTCCCTACGACACTAACTACAATATGTATACATACATAACCAAGGAGTTACCCACTCTCCTGAGCGAAAAGTGCTCAATCAAGAGTGACGCCCATGGGATATTCGGTCATTCTATGGGAGGGCACGGAGCAATCACCATTGCTTTAAAAAACCCAGATTCATATAGAAGCTGCTCGGCGCTTGCTCCAATTTCTCAACCTAGTACTGCATCTTGGTCAAAATCAGCTTTCGAAAAATATTTAGGAAATGATTCCAATTTATGGCGTGACTACGATGCTACTTGCTTATTAGAGGACGGATATTTTTATCCTGAAATCTTGGTAGACCAAGGGCTTAGCGACCCTTTTCTTGAAGAAGGACTAAGGCCAGAGTTGCTAAGAGCTGCTTGTGAAAATGCTGGAGTTAATCTAGAACTAAGACTTAGAGAGGGTTATGACCATTCTTATTACTTCATTTCGACTTTTATGGAGTCACACATCAGATGGCATCACAAACGTTTATTTTAAATTTGCTTATTTCTGAAAGAAATTCCTCAAGTGTCGCTCCGACGGAGGTTCGGTAAAGCTAGATACAAAAAAAACAGTAGTTATAGAAAGAATAATTCCCAGGGCTATACATGAAAAGGGATTTACTGCCTGAGCAACTAGCCATAAAACGATAAGACCACCCTCACCTACTCCACATATCATCTCTAGAACCGCTAATTTAAAAAACAAAAAAGAAACCCCACCCATAAATAAGCCAGATATTGCTCCTAGCCTAGTAGTGCGTTTCCAAAAAATACCCACGAAGAGAGGTCCACTTATTGCCGCTAGCATACCTCCAATCCCCGCGGCCATAAATAAGGCAACGTTTGCTTTCTGAGCTACCCAAGCTAAGTAAATACTTACCACAACAATTAATACTGTACTAAATCGACTAATAAGCAAAGCCACCTTATCAACGTTTTTACTATCGGCGTCAAGACCCAATCTAGGCGCAATACTTCTCCGATAGATATCGTTAGCGAAAATCTGAGAAGTTGAAACAAGCAAACCATCAGCTGTCGACATTATCGCTGCAAGCACTCCCGCACCTACCAAAGCTGCTAACCAAGCAGGCAAAGTGTGAATAAAAAGCTCTGGTATAGCATAATTCGCACTCGACCCTTCAACCAGCAAAGCGTCCCCTAGTAGTGCTCTCGCTAGTATTCCTCCGAACGCAATACATGGCAGCACCATTCCGAACAAAAAAGAAAGGATTATGAAAGTCGTTTGGTCTTTATCATTTTTTAGAGCCCAAAGCTTATTTCCAACATGTGGCAAAAGCCCTAGCGGAATGTGCGCTAGAAAGATGGCGAAGACATCCCACTTTGAATCGAGCACTGGGTGCGTTGCGCTTAAAGGCTTAACCAAGTCAGGATCTTGGGCTGATAAATTTCCGATCATTCCACTGAAACCACCAGGAACATCAAACCCAACCCAAAACATCAGGGCCACCGCTACTGCTAACACCAACATTAAGGCTCCTTGAAAGCCATCAGTCAGTATATCGGAGTGTGCCCCCCCGATTCCGATATAAAACATGATAATAACACCAGTTATTGCCAAAGCTTGAAAAATACTGACGCCCATCATTTTGTTAAAAACTACTGCCCCAGAAAGCAGTTGGCCCGCCAGGTAAAAAAGCAGAAGTATGGAAAGGAGAGAAACAAGGATCCTTAAAACCTCGGACTCATATCTATCCCCTAGATACTCTGGTATCGATCGGTTGCCGAACGCATCTCCAGCTCGTCTCACTGCTTTCATGCACAGCAGAACCCCCACATATACTCCGACGGGATATGAAAACGCATACCAAAGTGCAGGAAAACCAGTTTTATAAGCTAAAGCTGGGATTCCTATGAAAGTCCCTCCACTCGCAGCAGTGGCAGTAAGAGCAAACGCCAAGAAGATCGGTCCGTAACTCCGTCGAGCAGTCGCAAAATCATCGCTAGTTGAAACACGTCGCATCCCGATAGTACCAAGGACTATCATCATGCAGATATACAACGCTAGAAAAAACCATCCCCAAATTCGAAGCTCGTCACTCAAGAAAATTCACCCCCCAATTATTAGGCATAGACTCAGCGATTGTTTTTAAATTGGGTCAGCCAAAGGTCTCCCCACCAATTTGCATTTGCCTCATAGTTTTTTTCATTTACTTGACCTGAATCACTCAAAAAATGAAAACATTCGTGAGCCAAAGTATGCACGGCACACTCTTCAAGATCGTCAAAGTAAAATTCTTTTTCTACAGATTTCCATGCAGTATTTTCCGAGTCAAAATACCCTCTCCCCCAATGAGCAAATGAGAACGGAGGACACATCATCACATTTACGCTTGCCCTAATCCTATAGCCAGAGTCTAGCTTACTGTTTTTTGTCGTTCCTTTGTAGGGGAATTTGCATTCTCCATGCAGTAAGGTATTTTTTCTCAAGGGGAGCAATTTTATCCATTCAATACTGGCGGTATCGAATTCAGCTAATTTTTCGATAATAAATGACATCACATGAGGCATCCCAACTTTATCAATAACCCTCAAGTTTTTCATGACTATACCCCTTTATTCGCAAGCAGACCCATCACCATTAGCATAAAAAAGTTGTTCGCCACTTATACTGAAAGAATTTATTTGCGCCCTACCCGCCTCGCTTAGTAACCAATTACAAAATACAATAGCATTTTGCCTCTTTGCAAGTTCCTGATTTTCAGGACTAGCAACTACTACCCCATATTGGTTATGCAATATATCAGCTCCTTCTACAATGATTTGAAAATTAGACTTGTTCTTGAAAGAAATCCAAGTGCCTCTATCTGTTAATGTAACCGCACCCATCCCGATTGCTATGTTTAATGTAGCGCCCATCCCCGTACCTGTCTCTCTGTACCAAAGACCGCTCGCTGCTACAACATCCACATCCGCTCTACTCCAGAGTTCAAGCTCTTTTTTATGAGTACCACTATCATCACCCCTGGACACGAAAATCTTTTCTTTTTCTGCGACGTCCTTAAAAAAAGCCACCGGATCTTGCTTTTTCTGCGTGTCGGCTAGCGCCTCAGGTGGCCCGACAATTACGAAATCATTGAACATTAAATCACGGCGCTTTAAACCAAAGCCAGACCTCACGAATTGCTCTTCGGCCTCCCTAGCATGGGTAATTAAAATATCCCCGTCGCCATTGCGAGCGTTCCGTAATGCTTGTCCAGTCCCGACCGCTACCACCCGCACTTTTATCCCAGACTCTTCGGTGAATGCCGGCAACAGGAAATCATAGAGGCCAGAATTTTCAGTTGACGTAGTAGATTGCAAAGTAATGAATTGATTTGAATCACTCATCACGCTGACTGGTATGATTAAGAGAATCATTAACACATATTTAAACAATATTAGAGCTCCTTCTTTTATCCGTAATATGTTGCGCCCTCAATGAAGGTTTGAGCGATTTTTGTTCTAGGGCTTCGAAAAAATTCAGCGGCCCTTTGGTGTTCAACCACCCGACCAGCATGGATAAAGATTACATCCGAAGCCAGGCGCCGCGCCTGTTCAACGCTGTGCGTAACCCAAATAACTTTTCGCCCTCCCTCACTCTCTTTCTTGATAACATCTTCGACTACTTGAACGGAAACCGGATCAAGACTCGAGGTCGGTTCATCTAGGTAAATAACCTTAGGATCAAGCGCAAGTGCCCTGGCAAGAGAAACCCTTTGTTGCTCTCCTATTGAAACACTCCTCGCCGGACGGTCAACTAGGTCAGTGATTTGGCACTGACTTATTAACTCTTTAAAACGCGAATTTAACGCTGCACGATCCTGTGTCCGAATGAAACCGTATCGAACATTGTCACCGACACTTCGTCGTAACATTATTGGTTTTTGAAGCACCAATGTTTGAGAATTCTTAATTTGCTCGTTTTGAAGGTCGAACCCTCCGTACGTTAACTCCCCAGAGTCAGGCAGAATCAAACCGGTCAGGACCCTCAACAAAGCCGACTTTCCAGCTCCATTAAAACCTAACACAACCGTGATTTCTTCTCGACCGCTTATCTCCACGGATAGTTGATTCAGGATTTTAACTCTATTACGAGTTAACTTAATCCCTTTCGCTCTAATGGGTAAAATCATGTCTTCTTTCTTCAGTTTTTCTTTAGGCATTTGGTTTATATCACGCATCTCCATCTAACGCTTCTGACAAACGTCTTAGGTAAAACAAGGCTCCGTTTATAACGATTGAAACAGATACTAATATTATGCCAAGTGCAAGCGCTAAATTAAGATCGCCTCTCGAAGTTTCCAGAGCAATCGAAGTAGTCATCACTCTGGTCACATGATTAATGTTCCCTCCAACAATCATTACTGCTCCAACTTCTCCAACTGCCCTACCCAACCCAGCAACGACTGCTGTAAAAAGCCTGAACCTACCTTCCCAAATTAAAGTAATTGCAATGCTTAGATTCTTTCTCCCCAAAACTCTGAGCTGATCCTTGTATTCCTCAAAATACCCACTGAGAATCTCTTGTGATAAGGAGGCAACTACAGGTAGAATTATCACGAATTGGGCAAGAATCATTGCAGACGGGCTGTACAATATATTCAGAAAGTTTAATGGTCCGTTTTTTGATAAAAGCATGTAAAGGAGCAGACCGACAACGACTGGGGGCAATCCCATGAAACCATTAATCAGTATTATTAAGGGCGTACGCCCATAGAAACGTAAAATCGAAAGGGCAACACCAAGTGAGATACCGATGACTGAAGCACAAAGGGTAGCTATAAGACTGACCTTCATTGACAAAGCAACTATTTCGATGAGTTGCGAGTCACCCATAAGAATTAAGTTAAAAGCTATGAGAAAAGATTCTTTAAAACTGTCCATAATCAATTCGCCAGACACACTCATTGTTTGCCATTAATCGTCGCGTTAACATTTCACAAAAGTATAGCATTGAACGAAGTAAGATGAGCCGCCTTTCAGTAAGCCAAAGCGACATTGATTTCCAAAGTAAGATCCTAGCCGAGGTTTCACGGACTTTTGCACTTACTATTCCGAAATTGCCTAACAATTTAGTAACTGCTGTTTCCAACGCATACTTGCTCTGTAGAATCGCCGACACCATCGAAGATGATCCCGATCTATCCTTCTCTGAGAAAAAACGCTTTTCGGATTGGTTCGCTAAAATCTTAAGAGAAAATTCCTCCGCGACAGAGTTTTCTAAAGAATTATTGACCAAGCTTGGACCCAAGACCAGTCAAGCAGAACGTTTATTAATCCAAGAAACTTCTAAAGTTTTGAGAGTTACGCACTCTTTAACGATAGCTCAAAGAGAAGCAATGCAAGAGTGTGTTAATACAATGACTGAGGGTATGGTGCTTTACCAAAATAAAGAAACTTTAAATGGACTAGAAAACCAATCCGCCATGGATTTATATTGTTATTATGTTGCCGGTATTGTTGGCGTTATGTTAACAAAACTCTTTTTGGATTATGGAACAAACTGGGGCTCTACGCAAAAAGCAACAATGGAGAAATTGTCTGTATCTTTTGGACAAGGCCTTCAGATGACCAATATATTGAAAGACATTTGGACAGACAGGGAACGGGGCGCATGTTGGATACCCCGAGACCTATTTGAAAAAGAAAACATAGCTCTAGCTGAAATCTCGAGCGGGAGACTCCCAGGTTTTAAAAAGTGCCTGGAGACTCTAGTTGGAATTTCTCTTGCTCACTTAGAGAACGCTTTAGACTACACCCTTTGTATTCCAAAAAAAGAATCAGGAATACGTCTTTTTTGCTTATGGGCCCTTTTTATGGCCGTTCTAACACTTAAGAAAATAAATAAAGACCCAAACTATCTGGATGGTGCCACCGTCAAAATATCCCGTTCCAGCGTGAAATTTGTAATGGCGACAACAACAATTCTCTCAAAAACCGATTTTGGTCTTCGCGCACTTTTCTATTTTTTGTCGCTGCAAATGCCGAGAGCAAAAAAGCTCGTGACGGCAATATCTTCGGAAAAAAGTGAATTAAGAAATAACGAGCTTTAACAAATCGGAAATAAACAATTGCTGATAGGATTTTTGACACCATTGGAGGCAGAATATAAAACTTTTGCAAGACACAAAGGGAAATTGCGCACAGGAGAAAAATATACCGTCCAAAAATGTGGTGTAGGGAAGGAGGCTAAACATGCGGCCGAAAACTTCATCAAAGAAGGGGTAGACCTACTAGTAGGATGGGGAGTAGGAGGCAGCATAAGCCAACGGCTAAACACCGGGGATCTTTTAGTATCTTCCTCCTTTAAAGACCAAAAAGGGGGTATTTTTGAATTTAAAACGGACTTCGATAAGTTGCTAAATGCAAGTTTATCGAGACTTCAACCTAAAATGGCCAGAATTTTAACCGTTGAAAAAATGGTCTTAAATCAGAGAGAAAAAGCAAAGCTTTTTGAAAAATACCAAACGCCAGTTGTTGACATGGAATCTGTTATAATCGCCCAAACTGCGAAGAAAGCACTTATACCCTATATTTGCGTGCGAACAATTTGCGATGAATTCGATACGAAAATGCCGAATTTTTTGCATGAAAGCTTAAAGAGCAATGGTGAACCAAACATACCCGAAGTGTTTCGAAACGTGATACTCAACCCTTCTCAAGCGCTGCCACTTTTTAGATTAGGTTGGGACTTTCGTAGGGCACTTCGAACTTTAAAGCAAGCTGCTAGTTTGCTCATAGTCTAATTAAAAAAATAGAAGCTAAAATGCTGAAGCTGATAACTGGAAAAGTGGAGAAATACAAATTAACCGTTCTCACTTTTTGGGTCGCACTGGGAACATTTAGTGCGTTGTACACGATAGATAACCTCAAAATAAACACTGATACACAGGACTTACTTTCCGAAAATCTAGATTGGCGAGTTGAATATGACAACCTAAAATCCGCCTTTCCCCAGTTATCAGACAATCTTGCAATCATAGTAGAAAGCCAAGTCCCAGAATCAGCCCAGACGCTTTCCGAAAACCTTGTGCACGAAATTGCCAATGCTCCGGAGTATTTTTCCTTCGTATCGAACTTCCAAGGTAACGAATTTTTCCGGAGGAATTATTTTTTGTATTTGGCCGAAGAAGATTTAAAGGATCAATTTAATAAATTGAGTGAATCCCAGGCATTTATAGGACTTTTAGCAGAGAGCCCGAACTATGAAACTTTTTTAGACGTGCTGCTGAAATCCTTACCTGAAATAAAGTCTGAAAGTAGCGTCTTTCTAAACCAATTCTATAGATCCACTAACAGGACTATACAAGCTAACCTTGGAGGAGAAACGTTTCCTTTTTCTTGGCAAAATTTAGTAGAAAAAAACCCGAAAGAAGTTACGCGAATTATAATTCTAACTAAGCCTATTCTTGATTTTCAAGAGATACTTCCGGCTAAAAACGCCATCGATCATCTAGATAAAATACTAGAAGCCCTTATCGAGAAAAATCCACAAAAAGTTAACGTCTACGTAACTGGAAGTGCCGCACTGAATCATGACGAATTACTCAGTGTAACTAAAGGAGCAAGCACTGTGGGACTTGCTGCTGCAGTCCTCGTAACAATTATTTTATATTTAGGATTAAACTCAGGATATTTAATTATCGCTAGCCTATCAAGCCTCCTCATAGGATTAGCCTGCACTGCAGGATTTGCAACTCTTGCTATTGGCACCCTGAACATGATTTCGATAGCATTTGCAGTCCTCTACGTTGGGTTAGCAATCGACTTCGCTATCCATTTATGCCTACGCTATCAAGAATATTGTGGTACTTTGGTTAAAAGCTCGGCTGTAAAATCGACGATGTTAGATCTCGGTCGGAGCATCACCCTTTGCGCCTTCACCACATCTATAGGTTTTTTAGCCTTCATACCAACAGCTTATAAAGGGGTAGCAGAACTTGGATTAATATCGGGTGTGGGTATGCTTATAAGCCTTGTTATAAGTCTAACATTGCTCCCAGCTATTTTGTTCTTACTACCCAAACCCGGCCCTACAGCACAAAAGAAAGGGAACGCCTTAAAAACCATTGATTCCGGAAAGCTTGATAAAAAGATATTAGTTCTCTTTGTCGTTTTAACCGTATTTGCAATTGGACAAACGCGTAATATTAGTTTCGACAATGACCCAATCAATCTTAACGATCAAAGCGCTTCGTCTGTTAAGGCGTTGAAACGCCTATCCAAGGATAACGAAAACCCTTTAACCCACTTAACCGTCACTCGAGAATCCATTAAAGAGATAGAAAAAATTCAACGTTTACTATCAGACAATCCGGCTGTCGAAAAGACCGTTTCGATATTAAACTTAGTACCTCAAAGGCAAGAAACGAAATTAGATTTAATAGAAGAACTTGATTTTATTTTGGGAGGAGGCTTAGAGGTTGAACTGATTGAAACTTCCTCTCCTAGCAAAGTTTTAGAAAAGATAAACTCTATAATTGATAAAATGCAGAATAATGAACCTGCATTTGAAGAATCCGCAATTCAGCTAAAAAATACTCTCTTGCAACTTAAAACTGTGATTAGCAATATGGAAGAGGAACAGTCTAACCTATTAATTGAAAACATTGAGAAAGACACGTTTATTTATTTTCCAAGACTCACTGCCCTTCTCTCCTCTGCCCTAGAAGCCAAGCCCTTTAATGTAGAGGACCTCCCTCCCCAAATAAAGAGTTTCTGGAGTAGTAATGGGCTATTTCGCCTAGAGATTCACCCGTCAGAGTTGTCTAACCGCAAAGCTGATCCACAAAGGTTTATACAATCGGTAAAATCAACAGTGAAGTCGGGAATTACGGGAGTCCCAATAATAAACCTTGAAGCAAGCAGCTCGGTTCTCTCCGCTTTTCTCCAAGCTTTACTAACCGCTATAGTCATAATTTTTCTTGTGGTCTTTGCTGTAAGTAGAAAATTATCAGCGTCACTACTAATTGTTTCTCCTGTCTGCTTTTCTTGTCTCTTTGCTGCCTCTTTACTGGCCCTCTTCGACCTCCCTGTAAATTTCGCAAATATAATCGCACTGCCCTTACTCCTAGGTCTAGGAATAGACAGTTCCATACATATATACCATCGCTTTTCGCGTACTGACACCAACTTCGCATTTCTTGAATCCAGCACCGCTCGCGCTGTCGTTTTTAGTTCGCTCACAACCGCAGCAAGCTTTGGTAGTCTAGCTGTCTCACCACACAACGGGACCGCTAGCTTGGGATTACTTCTTTCAATCGGTCTAATTTGTATTTTGATAAGCGCCTTAGTCCTTTTACCAGCCTTAATTAGAAGATACGCATGATAGACCCGCTTAAAAACCAAAAACCATGGGACGCAAGAATTGCACGCTGGATGCTGTATCCGATATCGAAAAACCGATTCTTGAACCCAAACATTTTTACAACTTTTAGATTAGTAACTGGTGTTTACGGTGCGGTTCTTTTTATGGTAGGAGATCACATGGCAGCTTCACTTCTTTTCGTACTATCGAATTTCTTAGATCACTTTGACGGAGAACTTGCCCGAATGACAAATCGTAGCAGCAGGTTTGGGCATTTCTTCGACCTTTTCGCGGATTTTGTTGTTACCACCGGCACTTTTTTTTGTATCGGTTTAGGCTTCTATCTCCAAACAGAACGGGAAATATACGCCTTCATGGGGGCTATAGCCGGCATATCAATCATGGCTATTTTTCACATGCGACACCTAATAGAAGAAAGCGAAGGGAAGGCCGGAACAGCCCAACCAAACGTCTTCGGTTTTGAAGCCGAAGATATACTATATCTTTTACCACTGGTAGTGGCCTTCGATTTTCTAGAAGTGTTCATTACCGTGGCATCTGTTGGAGCTCCAATAGCAATGCTTTTTGTACTAAAACAATTAGTAAACCTTAAAAAAAGGGAAGGCGGGGAGTAATGACTTTTTTAGTCACTGGGGCAACAGGTTTCGTTGGGAGTTCTTTGATTCGAGCTTTATTAGATAAAGGAGAAGACGTACGAGTCCTGATTAGAAAAGATTCTGATAAGACAAATTTAAAAGGTTTGAATGTCGAAATTCTAGTTGGCGATCTTACCGAAATTTCATCCCTTCGAGAGGCTTGCAAAGCAACCAAAGGATTATTCCATGTGGCCGCCGATTACAGAATATGGGTCAAAACACCTAGAGTTCTTTACGAGAACAATGTGCAGGGAACTCTAAATTTGATGCGATGTGCCCTAGATGCAGGAATAAGCAGAATAGTGTATACCAGCAGCGTTGCGACTCTAGGAAATTCAAAATGCGGGTTAGCAGCTGATGAAACCACTCGAGTTCGTTATAAAGATATGATAGGGCACTACAAACGTTCAAAATTTTTGGCTGAACGTGTAGTAGAAAATATGGTCAGAAGAGAGGACCTACCAGCGGTAATTGTTAATCCTTCAACACCGATCGGCCCGAGAGATATAAAACCAACGCCCACAGGGCGAATTTTGCGAGACGCTGCAGCCGGAAAAATTCCGGCCTATGTAAACACAGGCCTAAATCTAGTGCATGTGGATGATGTTGCAACAGGGCACATTCTAGCCTTTGAGAAAGGCGAGGTAGGTCGCAAATACATATTGGGAGGCGATGACTTTTCATTATTAGAGATTCTTTCAATTGTTGCCAATTGGGCGAACAGAAAACCTCCTAAACTAGCGTTACCGAGAAAGTTAATATTCCCTGTTGCCTGGTTTTGTCAATGCTGGGCCTCTCTTACCAACGGTCCTGAACCTCAAATTACAATCGACGGCTTACGCATGGCTGGAAAAAATATGTTTTTTGATTCAGGCAGAGCCGCGACTGAACTAGGTTATACATGGCGACGAGCAGAAAGCGGAATAGTGGATGCGCTTGAGTTTTATAAGCAAAACAAACTACTTTAGAAACTCCACTTGATCAAACTATCAGAAAAATTTTCCAATAAAAAAAACATTCCTCTGAATTATTTTTATTTAGGCTTAACGTGAAAAAGAGGGATAATTGCGAGACTTAAAGAAATCCAAAGGATGTCTCTAGCCCGCCTCACTAGTGCAGCCGCAATTCCAAATGACGGGATTCCGGTAAACATGCCTGCCCCAACAAAAAAAGCCCCCTCTTGAGTTCCTATTCCAGCCGGAATAAAAAATGTAAGAGTCCTGACAAGTTGAATAAAGCATTCAAGCATCCAAGCCTCTTGTAATGACAGCGGATGCCCCAAAAAATAAAATATAAGATATATTTCTACTACACCCATCAACCAGTTAGCAGAAGCAAAAAAAGCAGAATAAGCCAATCGACTTTTTTCCATGGAATAAAATTTTTCAAATTTTTGATCGAGACTTTCAGAAAAAATCAACAAGTGCTCAAAATATTTTCTCTTAAAATTTAGAGCAAGTCTGTGAGAAAACGCACTTAGTAACTTCAACTTCTGAATCAAAAAAAAGACAATTGTGAAGGCAACGATAAGCAGAAATCCCAAAGCAGCATTTTGCTTAGCTTCGAAGGAAAAGCTTGGATGATTAAACGAGAAGAACAGTCCTAAAGCCACAAATAGTACCAAAGTAAACATGCTAGTGGTTTTAGATACTATTAACGCTACGCTTGAATCAGTCAGAGGTACATGCCAATTAGCTTTTAAAAGCCAAGCCTTGAGTGGCTCTCCGCCTAAGGAGGCAGCAGGTGTTATGTTATTGTAAGCTTCGCCCACCATTCTTACGCCGTAACATCTAATAAACCAGACGAAACTTAATGGAACCTTGTTTATGGTAACCTGCCAACTTAGAGCGTCCGCCGCGAAGTAAATACTATAAGCAAGCATTACAAGCAACGCACCACTCAAGCCGATATTTTTTATCTGTTCGAAAAGTACTTGTAGATTTGTTTTCGCCAGAATAACGCCAAAAAGGATAACTCCCCCTACAAGGAACACAATTTTTAGTTGCTTACTAAACATTGTTCAGAAAATTCTTCCTTTTCGTCCAAAATTGCGAGCTATTATTCTCTCAACTAATGTCGATTACTGCTATCTTTTTTGTGTATCATATTGGGTAAACCTGAAGAAACGTTTCGCGAACTAAGATATTTCCCAAGACCTTTTATAAACTAAATCTAAAATTCTTAATTATGATACAAACCCATGACGATTTTAATTCCTTCGTGATTGAAATTACCAAGGAGCAATTAAACGAATACAAATCCTTATTTCAAAAAAATGATGAGTTCATCCTCATTCCACAATTCATATCTAAAGGGATATTGGCTAGGATGCAACTAGAGTCGGAAAAATCTAAAGAGCATGCTCATAGAAGTTTTATTCCGAAGCACAAGAAGGGAGGCAGTGTCCCGCGACCAACCTTAAAAAAGAAATCCCCTGTTTTGTCATCTCTTTACGAATCAAGAAAAATATTGGAATTTTTTAACCAAATAACTGGAGAAGATCTCAAGTTATGTCCCGACCACGATCTTCATGCTTGCGCGCTTTACTTGTATACCGAAAAGGGTGACCACATAGATTATCATTTTGACACCTCATATTATAAGGGCGCGAGATATACAGCTCTGTTGGGAATTTTAAACAGATCTGAATGCCTGCTAGAATACGAGCTTTTTCACAAACAGGAGGGCCAAGAAATCGTAAAGGGAGCATCTCCTGTAGAACCGGGCACTTTAGTTTTTTTTAACGGGGACAAAGTTCGCCATAGAGTAACACCAGCTGGACCTAGAGACGAGCGTATCGTGCTGACCCTCGAATACGTCACTGATCCAGAGATTTCACCTATAACAAAATTTGTGTCTAACATGAAAGATGCCATAGCTTACTTCGGTTTCCGAAAAGTTTTTGGGACCAAGGATATTTGAAAAATGCAGGCAATAATACTAGCGGCTGGAATCGGTAAGAGAATCTCCTCCTCCCACGACATACCTAAAATTCTACTCAAATTTAACGAGAAAACTCTCTTGGAAAGACACATATCTAATCTTCAGCAACTAGGTACTGAAAGAATTATCATTTGTACCGGATACAAACAAGAGCTGATCTGTAGAGAACTAAAGAAAATAGATTCCACCAATGTCGAGGTAGTTTCAAATGAAAAATTTCACCTGGGTTCTACTGTAAGCTTGTTAACAACACAACCAGTTGTAGGCAAAAAAGAGGATACATTACTGATGGATGCAGACGTGCTTTATCACCCCGAGATTATTAATAAACTTGCGAACAGCCAGCACAAGAATTGCTTACTAATTGACAAAGAATTCGATGAGGGGGTCGAACCAGTAAAAGTTTGTATGAAAAACCAAAAGATTGTTGAATTTAGAAAAAAAATATCTCTAAAAATCGATTATGATACAATAGGGGAATCTGTAGGATTTTTTAAATTTTCCGCAAACGGCCTGAAGTCTATCTTCCAGAAATGCGAAAGTTTTGTCGCTGACGGCAGAGAACATGAGCCTCACGAAGAGGTAATTCGAGAGAGCATAATCTACGACAACATAAAAATTGAGTTTGAAGATGTATCGGGACTTCCATGGCTAGAAATCGATTTTCCAGAAGACATAGTAAGGGCAACTAAATCTGTTTTACCTCAACTACCTAGCTAAAACCGCAGAAAATGACCAAAAAAACTAAAACACTTCGGAAATTGTTGAATAACCCTTCTTTGCAGTTTCTCCTAGAGGCCCACAACGGTATAAGCGCCAAAATTGCAGAGGAAGCCGGTTTTGAAGGCATTTGGGCTAGTGGTTTAGCTCTCTCAGCACAATATGGAGTCAGAGACAATAATGAGGCCAGCTGGACTCAAATTGTAGACATGGTTGAATTCATGGCTGATGCCACGACAATTCCGATCTTGCTGGACGGAGATACGGGTTACGGTAATTTCAACAACATGCGCAGACTTGTGAAAAAGCTAGAGCAAAGAGGTATTGCTGGAGTCTGTATCGAGGACAAATTATTTCCGAAAACCAATAGCTTTATAAAAGGCGAAAAACAAACCCTAGCTGATGTAGCTGAATTTTCCGGAAAAATCTCCGCCGGTAAAGACTCACAAGAGGACGAGGACTTTTGCATCATAGCCAGAGTAGAAGCCTTTATCGCTGGCTGGAACCTGAAAGAGGCCTTACACCGCGCTGAATCTTATAGAAAGGCTGGTGCAGACGGTATTCTCATCCACAGTTCACTTCCTAATCCCTCCCAAATCCTTGAATTCGCCAAAGAGTGGGCAAACAGGAGCCCTTTAGTTATTGTGCCCACAAAATATTACAGCACCCCTGTAGAAGCCTACCGAAAAGCCGAGATTAGTTTGGTCATTTGGGCTAATCATATGCTGAGGGGCTCAATTCAGTACATGCAGCAAATAGCATCTACAATCAAAAACCAAGAAGCGGTCACAGACATAGAAGACAATATCGCATCTGTTAACGAGGTTTTCAGACTTCAGGGCGCCGACGAGCTAGCGGCAGCAGAGAAACGCTACTTTAACGAGGGTTCTAAGGAAACTAGAGCGATAGTACTTGCTGCATCTAGAGGCGATAAATTCGCAGAACTAACAGAAAACAGGCCTAAAGCTATGCTACCGATAAATGGTAAACCATTGCTCTCTCGTCTTACAGACAGATTCAGAAAAGCCAACGTCAAGAAAGTTTTTGTTGTGAGCGGCTACAAGTCTAGAAGTATAAGCGTTCCTAATATAAATCTCATTGAGAATTTAGATTTCGAGAGTAACCGAGAGTTGGCTTCACTCAAATTAGCCCAGGATTATTTCAACGAAGATATGATCATATTGTATGGCGATCTATTGTTCAGAGGTTATGTTTTGAGAGGCCTCTTGGAGTCAAAGCGGGAACTAACCGTAGTAGTGGATTCATCAAAAAGATCGAAAGAACAAGAAGACGATAACGATTTCGCTTTTTGTTCTGTTGAAGATAATAGAGAACTCTGGGGTCAAGACGTACTTCTGGAGCACATTGATAATAACCCCAATCATAAGGGGCGAAGCTGCTCCGGTCGTTGGGTAGGCATGGTTCGTGTACATGGAGCCGGTCGAGATTGGATTGAAGCTGCCATCGATGATTTAAAAAATCTTTCAACTTTTGACAACCTAGATTTAGGACACCTACTCAATAAAGTTATCGAGAACGGCCATCCTATAAGAGTTATTTACATCCACGGGCATTGGCTTAATGTAAATTCCTTGCGTGACCTGGAACATGCCAGATCCTTTATGTGAAGGAGTAATAAAATATGATCTTGGCCTCTGATTTCGTAGACACAGCTTACAAAGCAAATTATAAATTTTATGCTGGGGTGCCCTGCTCTTTCCTAACGCCCTTTATCAATTACGTAATAGCTAATAAGAACACTACCTACGTGAGTGCAGCAAACGAGGGAGATGCTGTAGCGATGGCTGCCGGAGCTTCGCTGGGAGGCGTTCGCAGCATAGCCATGATGCAAAATTCCGGACTTGGGAATGCCATAAGTCCCCTGACCTCACTCACTCACACTTTCAAGCTACCAGTTCTCTTGATCTGTACTCTGCGAGGTGAACCTGGCCTAAATGATGAACCTCAGCATGAATTGATGGGCGAAATAACCTGTGAATTGTTGGAAAAAATTAAAATTCCGTGGGAAATTTTCCCAACCAATAAGAAAGACATACCCAACGTATTGGACCGAGCTGAATCCTATTTCAAAAACAACTCAAGACCTTATGCTTTAGTCATGAAAAAAGGAACCTGTCAGAGCGACAAAATAAAGCTGCCAACGTCAATTACCGGACAAAAAATAACGCCTGAAATAACAGGCTCCGAACCTCATGAGCGGCCAACTCGGTCAGATCTTTTGAAAGCAATCGCTAAAAAAAGCAAAAAGGCTAATGCAGTCATTCTAGCAAGCACCGGTTACGCTGGGAGAGAACTATACAAAATAAAAGACGATAACAACCACTTTTATATGGTTGGTTCCATGGGATGCATATCATCATTAGGACTAGGCCTAGCCTTAATAAAACCTGACCTTAAGGTAATATTGATAGATGGAGATGGTGCTGCTCTGATGCGACTAGGAAACCTCACAACAATTGGTGCTTACTCTCCCTCTAATATTATTCACTTTTTACTAGACAACGAGAGACATGAATCCACAGGAGGCCAACATACGGTCTCTCGCTCGATCGACTTCGCTCAAATCGCCGCGGGATGTGGCTACCAAAATGTAACTCGCCTTAGCGATGTAGAATTGTTGGATGAGGCAGTATTTGAAGACAAGGGGAAAGGACCTAAATTCTATCATTGTAAAACACAGGGAGAGACAGACAATTCTCTTCCTAGACCAACAATCTCACCCAAAGATGTAGCCAAACGTTTAAAGGAGTACATTGCTTGATATGATTCTACTAAATCCAGGACCAGTAACATTAAGCGATCGCGTACGTAATTCACTCTCCGGACCAGACCTATGCCATAGAGAGGAAGAGTTTGGCCTATTGCAACAAAACATCCGTGAGAACTTACTTAGAGTCTATGACCTAAGTAACGAAAATTGGGCACCAGTTTTACTTACCGGTTCTGGAACAGCAGCTGTTGAAGCAATGATAATAAGCTGTATTCCTGAAGAAGGTAGAGCTCTTGTAATAGAAAACGGAGTGTACGGAGAAAGAATATCGGAGATGCTGAAATCCTATGGTATTAAGTTTGATCGACATACAAACAAATGGGGAGAAAACATAGAAATTAACTCATTAAAAGTTATGCTCTCGAAAAAAAAATATTCTCATGTCGCTGTAGTCCATCATGAGACAACTACAGGCCGATTAAACGAATTATCAAAAATTTCTGAGCTTTGCGCTTCATATGGGACGAAACTTTTAGTTGATACGGTGAGCAGTTTTGGAGCCGAAGTAATTCCATTCGAAAATGGAACAATTGCGGCTTGCGCGGCTACCGCCAACAAATGTCTTCACGGAGTGCCGGGAGCCTCGTTTGTGTTGTTGAGCCGGCCATTATTCAAAGACACAATGGCTCCTAGACGTTCCGTCTATCTAGACCTTTTTAAATATTTAAAAGCACAGGATGATAAAGGGACACCGTTCACGCAGTCCGTTCAATCTTTTTATGCGCTCGAAGAAGCACTCAAAGAATTTTTTGACCAAGGCGGAAGAATATCTAGATATGACATTTACAAGCACAGGATGGCAAAGGTATCTGAGACTCTTAATTCCCTTGGGATAAAGCCTTTTTTACCATCCAACGTTAATTCGGTAGTCCTCAAGTCTTTCCTACTACCCGCCGGAAAGACCTACGAAGAAGTCCATCGATCTTTAAAAAACCAAGGGTTTATTATCTATGCCGGACAGAACCAGTATCGAGATAAATTATTTAGAATCTCGCTCATGGGTGATATTTCCACTGAAGACCTATCTGCTCTTGAGATCGCTTTAGGAAAAACTTTCAGTTGATAATTTTTCGGAAATAAACGCAATTAGCCCCTGCTCGGTCAATCCCGCCTCTTTCAGCATATCCTCCCTAGAGCCATGCGGAATCAATCTATCTGGGAGACCATAATTTCCTAATGCTACTTTTATTCCTTTCCTAGCGATTAACTCATTCACGGCACTCCCGGCACCGCCCTCTACGACGTTTTCCTCTACCGTAATAATGAGGTCACAATCCTCAACTAATTTATCGATAATTTTCTCATCAAGAGGCTTCACAAAACGCATATTGATGACATGGAAATCATATTTCTCTCCAGCCGCTAAAGAGATGTCAAGCGTTGTCCCGAAAGACAGAATAGCCCCACGCTTTCCACATCGCTTAACCTCAGCTTCGCCAATTGGAATAGCAGTCATATTTTTTTCTATCTTCACCCCTGGTCCCGACCCTCTCGGATAACGAACAGCCGCCGGCCCGTCAACAAGAAATCCTGTATACAACATTTGCCTACATTCGTTTTCATTTGAAGGGGCCATGATAACAATCTCTGGTAAACATCTGAGAAAAGATATGTCATAACTTCCATTGTGAGTTGGTCCATCAGCACCAACTAGACCAGCTCTATCTATTGCAAACAAAACGGGTAGCTTTTGGTTTACTACATCATGCACCACCTGATCATATCCCCTCTGCAGAAATGTAGAGTAAATCGCAACGACAGGTTTCAACCCTTCACAAGCCATTCCGGCAGCGACATTAACGCAATGTTGTTCAGCAATTGCAACATCAAAATATCTCTCAGGAAACTCCTTCTCAAATTTTACTAATCCTGAACCCTCTCTCATAGCAGGCGTTAATGCCACCAAATTTTTCGCTTCTGCAGCCATGTCGCACAACCAATCTCCGAAGACAGCGCTATATGTTGGGTCAGCCTGACCAGTTTTCTTTATGATCCCCTTTTCAGGATCAAAAGGGGAAACACCGTGGTATTTTACTGGGTCTTCTTCAGCCTTATCGTACCCCTTACCCTTCTTTGTAATCACATGGAGGAATTGAGGCCCTTTCAGTTTTTTTAAATTTTTCAAAGTGGCTAATAAAGTTGGAAGATCATGGCCGTCAATAGGACCGATGTAGTTGAAGCCGAATTCCTCGAAGAGAGTTCCAGGTACGATCAAGCCCTTGACATGCTCCTCGGCTCTTCTCGCAAGCTCCCAGACAGAAGGCATCTGGGACAAAACTTTTTTACTTCCCGCTCGAACACTAGTATAAATTTTCCCCGACAAAATCTGAGCAAACCGATTTGAAAGCGCACCTACATTTGGAGAGATAGACATATCATTATCGTTTAAAATCACCAACATATCTGCTTCAAGTGCGCCGGCGTGATTCAATGCTTCAAAGGCCACACCAGCTGTCATAGCCCCATCTCCAATAATAGCCACACAATGCCTGTCCATGTTACTAATTTTTGAACCTATAGCCATTCCTAAGGCTGCACTTATAGACGTGCTTGAGTGACCCACTCCGAATGTATCGTAAACGCTCTCATCTCTTTTAGGAAATGGTGCTAGCCCTCCCCACTTTCGAATTGAGCCAAGGTCATTTTTTCTTTCCGTCAATATTTTGTGCGGATAGGCTTGATGCCCAACATCCCAAACTAACCGATCATGAGGAGTATTAAAAAGGTAATGCAAAGCGACCGAGAGTTCTACAGAACCTAGCCCTGCTGCAAAGTGACCTCCACTTGAACTAACAGATTCTATTAAGAATTTTCGTAGCTCATCAGCAACTTGGTTCAAGCTATCCTCGGGAAGTTCTCGCAGATCCGAAGGGTTTTCTATCTTATCAAGTAAAGGATATTTATTATTTTTTTCCATAATCGGTATATTCTAGAGCAAAGTGATGATTTGGTGTAAAAAAAATTACCACAAGCATACGACAAGCGGCCGACAAAGGATCGACATAGCGGTCAACAAAGGATCAACAACCTTTGAACCTTCATCTAGGATCAACCCAAACATACAAGACTCTTTAATTATAGGGATTTAGAATGCTCACCGCTGTACTTTTGCTGTATCTTGAAGTATGGTTCTCAAAAAAAAACAAAAGGTGTGTAATTCATTGATAACGCGCCACAATTTGGGCCAAGAATAGCTAAGGAATAAACATGAGCGTACCGCTGATTCAACAATTTCGCGTTGGCTCCTACATACTAGGACAAAAACTGAAGGGCAATAAAAAATACCCCCTGGTTCTCATGCTCGAACCACTCTTTAAATGCAATCTAGCATGTGCTGGATGCGGAAAAATTGATTATCCCAAAGCAATCCTTGACAAGCGCTTGTCCTACGAAGAATGCATGCAATCTGCCGAAGAATGTGGCTCACCAATGATATCAATTGCAGGAGGAGAACCACTAATCCATAAGGATATGAAAAGAATAGTTGAAGGCTTCATCCAACGCAAAAAATTCATATACCTATGCACCAATGCACTACTACTTGACCGAAAAATGGATGATTACCAGCCCTCACCTTACCTAACTTTTTCAGTACATTTAGATGGTAACAAAGAAAGACATGATACCTCTGTATGCAGAGATGGTGTTTATGATAGATGTGTGAAAATTATTCGGAAGGCTTTAGATAGAGGGTTTCGTGTAACGGTAAATTGTACTTTGTTTCAAGGAGAGAGTGCGGAAGAGGTCGCTGATTTTATGAACGACATGATGGAGTTGGGCGTTGAGGGGGTGACCATCTCCCCGGGATATTCCTATGAAAGAGCGCCTCGTCAAGATGTATTTCTGAAAAGAACCGGAAGTAAGGACTTGTTTAGAAGGTTGTTCAAATTAGGGAAAAATAAGAAATGGCGCTTTAATCAGTCAAGCTTGTATCTCGACTTCCTTGCCGGAAATCAAACGTATCATTGCACGCCTTGGGGGAACCCCACCCGAAACATTTTCGGATGGCAAAAACCATGCTACCTGTTGGTGGGAGAAGGTTATGCTCAAAGCTTCAAGGAGCTCATTGAGGAAACAGATTGGGACAAATACGGAACCGGTGTAAATGCAAAGTGTGCGGACTGCATGGTGCATTCAGGGTATGAAGCAACCGCCGTAGATGACACCTTTAAAAGTCCATTGAAAGCTTTAAAAGTATTTTTGAAGGGACCAAGGTACGAAGGCCAAATGGCTCCGGAAGTTCCTTTTTTATATGAAGATGTCAATGCAAACGAAGACCGTTCGCGAATGACCAATTCTCGGAAAAGCTGCGGCAGCGAAGTAATAAAGAGAGTTGATCACGCATAAGTGTTCTACTTGTGTATAGTATCGATGTTGGCTTGGGTCTTCCTTGTGGTTGTGCCTTTTCGCCCCTGGTCTACTAGAGAGTTTTTTTCCCCGACCTCAAAACCACAAAATATTGACCTAAAAGATATCACTGTACTAATACCTGCTAGAAATGAAGAAAAGCACATAGAAGAGACTTTAAAATGCCTCAGCAATCAAGGCTGCGGACACAAAATAATACTCGTAGATGATGAGAGTATTGACAAAACTTCCGACAAAGCGCTCGAATTAGGCCTTAAAAATCTTCAAATTGTAAATGGTACTTCTCCGCCAGAGGGTTGGTCGGGAAAAGTTTGGGCACTGCATCAAGGGTTCAAAAAAGTATCCACACCTCTGGTATTGCTGGTAGATGCGGACATAAAAATTGAACCTGGAGTGTTGCCAAGTCTCGCTCGAAAGATAAGAGAAGACGACTACGATTTCGTTTCGATCATGGCCTTGCTAAGGACCACTACGTTCTGGGAGAAGCTACTGATCCCAGCTTTTATTTATTTTTTTAAAATCCTCTATCCATTTGCGCTAGCAAACAATCCAAGTTCCCGTATTGCCGCAGCCGCTGGGGGCCTAATTCTCACACGCGCGAAGTGCTTAGAGGAAGTGGGAGGTTTTGAACGCATAAAAAACGAGATAATAGATGATTGCACGCTCGCCAGGGCTGTAAAGGACGCTAAAAAGAAAACATGGATAGGGTTAAGCCATGCAGTAAAAACCACAAGATCTTACGAATCACTAGGTAATATCTGGCACATGGTTACTAGAACCGCCTACACCCAACTGCGCTACTCTCTTTTTCTTCTAATTTTAGCGAGCCTTTCTATGGTGGTTGCTTTTATTACCCCTATAATCGGACTCTTTTCAAACCCAACTACATTTTTAATTGCTTTGACCACCCTAGCCTTGATGGCTTTCACCTACAGGCCTACTATTTATCTGTATAATTTACCCTTTGGGTGGGCGTTGTCTTTACCATTGGGAGCCTCATTATTTATTATGATGACCTGGTCGTCCGCTATACGTTACTGGAAAGGCGAGCGCAGTCAATGGAAAGATAGGGTGTATAACAAACATATTTCGACTCGAGAAAAATAGTGAAAGTAAGCGAAACATTTTTTTTCCTTAAACCTCTTATCTTAACACTGCTTTTCGTTTCCTTAAGGCTTAACGCTCATACAGAACCCGTAGCAACTGTCGACTCCCTCCACAACGCTTTGCTAACAGTAGCGAGCATGGAAGGTGAAGACAATTTCAGAAAAAAATATTCTCTACTTGAACCAACGGTTAAAAAATGTTTTGACTTCAGAAAAATAGCTAAGCTAGTTACGGGACGCTACTGGGAGGAAGGATCGAAATCGGAACGAGAAGATTTTGAAAAATCTTTAATTGGTGTCGCTGTACACAACTATATTCTTAACTTTGGCGGAAATTCAAATCTTCAATTTAAATTAGTGAAAAAGAAAATACGTGCAAACAAGGCAATTATTGAGACATCATTGATTAGTTCAGGAGACGCTATCACCAAACTAAAATATGTCTTGTACAAGAAGGAGGAAGAGTGGTTTATTGTTAACGTTGTCGCTAGGGGAGTATCCGACCTGTCTCTAAAAAGAGCAGACTACATGCGTTTCCTAAAATCGGATTCCTTGGGAAATCTCGCAAAACAAATCTATGCGCGGACCAAGAAAATCTATTAATAATTACGGCCTTTTGACCCATTCAAGCTCTGCTCGTTTTTAATTAGTGCGAATTCAAATGAACTGTGGCAATATGGGTTTTTCAGATTTAACACATAGAAACGGTACTATATAAGACAAATGAAAAGAAATATTTTTACAATCGTCCTGATGAGTCTGGTGCTAGTAGGAATAACCGGATGCTCCTCAAATGCCGCGAAAAACAACAATGATCCGGCTGAAAAATTGAATCGCAAATTTTATGCACTTAACGACACACTTGACAAAAAATTTGTGGAGCCCGTAGCAAAGGTATATGTAGATGTGGCACCTGAGCCCGTTAGAAATCGCGTAACTAATTTTTTTGATAACTTAACATACGTGAATACAATATCTAATGATTTACTACAGGGAAAACTGTCGTTATTTGCTAAGGATAGCGCTCGCTTTATCGTAAACAGCACCATTGGTATCGGAGGACTTTTTGACCCCGCGAGCAGCATGGGCTTAGAGAACAGAAACGAAGATTTAGGTCAAACACTAGCCGTTTGGGGCGCTTCTGAAGGATCGTATATCATGCTACCCCTGATGGGTCCTAGCTCTACAAGAGACATAACTTCACCTTTGATGGGGATGGCCACTAATCCGATGACCTATTTAGCTTCAGTCGTAACCATTCCAGTTGGGATTTTTAGTGCAATAAACACCAGAGCCAATTTATTAGATGCGACCCGCATGAGAGATCAAGCTGCCATAGACCCTTATACATTTGTTAGGGAAGCATGGCGCCAACAGAGAACCTATGACATACATGATGGCAACCCTCCTGAAACAGAAGAGGACGAGTTCGATGAGTTTCTAAATATCGAGAGTGAAGCCACGGGTATTTTAAAAGTTTATTAATAGCGTAAAGCGATCTAGTGGACTTCAAGGAAGAGAATTAGGAAGATTTCTATAGGAATATATGTTGGATTAACACCCTCAAAAAACTCTTCCAGTTTGCCCTCTGTCACGCAGCACGTGATCCATCAACACTAAGGCTACCATAGCTTCAGCTATCGGAGTGGCTCTGATTCCAACACAAGGATCATGCCTCCCGTGGGTGGAAATCTTAGTCTCTCTACCGCTTCGTTCTATCGTATTTCCCTCTAAACGAATGCTTGAGGTGGGCTTCAAAGCTAAGCTAGCTAGAATATCGTCACCGTTAGATATGCCGCCTAAGATTCCACCAGAATTATTTGAAATAAAACCTTCGCTGCTCATTTCATCTCTGATTTCCGATCCTTTTTTGCTCACAACTCCAAATCCGGCCCCGATCTCCACGCCTTTTACTGCATTTATACTCATGAGCGCTTTCGCCAAATCGGCATCGAGCCTATCAAAAATAGGTTCGCCTAATCCGACTGGCACATTAGAGACAAAAACACCTACCTTTGCGCCTACAGAGTCGCCCTCTTTACGTAAACTTTCCATAAACGATTCTAATTGCTCTAACTTTTGCGGCTCGGCACAAAAAAACGGATTTTTCTCTATCTCCTCGGGATCCGACAGATTTAATTCTATTGGGCCTAATTGAGAAAGATATCCCCGAATTCTAGTTCCAAATTTCTCA
>MDTG01021065.1_pt1 | contig 30779 bp, 30 predicted proteins | sample 811421 | NCBI WGS metagenome assembly MDTG01 (sample SAMN05326645, study PRJNA326480) | marine metagenome | isolation source: seawater | place: Pacific Ocean: South East | collected 2011
AGCGGTTTGGATTAGCTTTTGTGTGCTTATTGGAATTTCGTCACTTTACCTGGTTGTTGGAATGATTTTTGGCTTAGAGGGCGGCGGTATCATCGGTGGTATTTCCAAACAGCTCACCCCCGTATGGTTAACACTATTTGTGATCTTTGCTTCTTCAGTTGCATTTAAAAGGAAGCTCGGACTTTACGGCAAATTATTCGATAGCCCTGTGGGAATGATTGGCCTCGGCTTGATTTTATTTTGGGTTCTCGTAGCTATTTTTGGTGGCATGTTTGATATGATCGCAACTCATAATGAACTTTCTCAAGTTTCTGGAATGAAAAATAAATTACCTGGAACTCCAATGCGAGGTGCCGACGGTACCGACTTTCAGTATTTTTTATTGGGAGGTGACGGCCTAGCAAGGGATGTATTCAGTCGAGCCGTAAAGGGTTCAGCAATTGTCATAGTTGTCGCACCTTTAGCGACGTTATTCGCGTTCATGGTTGGAATAACTTTAGGAATACCCGCTGGTTATTACTCAGACCCAGTTTTAAAATTTGGCAATAGCGCCTTTCTAATAGCTTGCATTTTGGGCGCTCTTTTTATTGCTTTAGTAACCTTTTTAGGCGCGGCTCTAGATATAGTTATTTTATTAATCTTGATGGTGGCGCTTATCCTCTGGCTTCTTGTTAAGTCCTCACTGGATACAGTTTTAAGTTTTTTAGCCAACTTAATCCTCGCGTTCCCAGTAATTCTCCTTTTCTTTCTTCTTGTGACCCCAGAAATAGTGAAAACGGGACTGCCAAATTATATGGCTTTGATTTTATTTTTCTTTCCTGTCATATTTCTCGCCGTCCTGTTGAATTCCAAGTATCATACACGATCGGATGTCCGTCTATGGATTGTCGGCGGAGTAACAGTATTGTCCATGTGGGTCTATCTATCCATGATATCCGAACCCGACACCGCAATTCACATTTTACCAATACCACTTGATTTTATATCTATGCCGCCTGAGATCCTCGTCGTTTTCGTATCAGTCGTATTTGTTAATTCCCCCACAGTATTTCGAATTGTACGAGGCTTGACGCTGGATATTAAGTCTCGCGACTATGTTGCAGCGGCTCAAACACGCGGTGAACGAGGATGGTACATTATGCTATGGGAAATTTTACCAAATGTTCGCGGACCGCTAATCGTAGATTTTTGCCTAAGGATTGGCTACACAACCATCCTTTTGGGAACGCTTGGTTTTTTTGGTTTAGGTCTTGAATCTGAAAGTCCAGACTGGGGCACAACCATCAACGCAGGCCGGCGTCTTTTGTCTGTCGCACCAATACCAGCTCTGGTTCCAGCAATTGCACTCATGTCACTCGTGCTTGGCTTAAATTTACTCGCAGATGGTCTGCGCGAAGAAAGTTTGAGAGATTGAAATGAGCAAAATTGAGAATGAACCAATACTTGAAATTGAAGGACTTTCAATTTCATTTTTTACGCGGATCCGGGAAATTCCGGCCGTCATGGATTTCAGCTGTACAATCCAACCCGGCGAGGCGTTAGGTCTAGTTGGCGAATCTGGATGCGGCAAATCCACCGTAGCACTTGGGGTCATGCAGGACCTAGGGGTTAATGGCCGCATTGTTGGCGGATCAATCAAATTTAAAGGTCGCGACCTTAATCTAATGTCCGACGAGGAACTTCGGGATATTCGAGGCTCGGAAATTGCGATGATATACCAAGAGCCCATGGCTTCGCTAAATCCTGCTATGAAAATTGGCAGACAATTGATGGAAGTACCGATGATCCACGAGGGGGTCAGCTCAGAGGCTGCGTATACCCGGGCTTTGGAAGTCGTTACAGATGTGAAATTACCAGATCCCGAGCGGATCTTGAAATCCTTCCCGCACCAATTGTCCGGCGGTCAACAGCAGCGCATCGTGATTGCCATGGCGCTTATGTCGAAACCAAGTCTTTTGATCCTTGACGAGCCGACCACGGCTTTAGATGTGACGGTGGAAGCTGCAGTTGTGGAGTTGGTGAAAGATTTAGGCAAAAAATACGGCACCTCAATGCTGTTTATTTCCCACAATCTTGGCTTGGTCTTGGAAACATGCGATAGAATTTGCGTCATGTATTCGGGTGAGGCGGTTGAAACCGGCCGCATTGAAGATGTCTTCGACAAAATGCAGCACCCCTATACGCAGGCTTTGTTCCGCTCAATCCCGCTGCCGGGCGCTGATAAGAACGATCGACCGCTTATAGCCATCCCCGGCAATTTCCCGCTGCCACATGAGCGGCCCAACGGATGTAATTTTGGGCCACGCTGCGACTATTTTCAGGTGGGCCAATGTGACCAAGGGCATATCCCAATGGACACTGTTCCGCATGGGGAGCGGCATGGATCGCGGTGCTTGCGCTGGAATGAGATCGGTTGGGACGCCCCGCTCGAGCTGGCGGAAACCAAAGCCAAGGCGGAGCCGGGCCGGGTTATTCTCAAAATCGACAATCTCAAAAAATATTATGAGGTGGCGGCCAATGCTCTCTTTGGCGGCGGCAACAAAAAGGTGGTCAAAGCCAATGAAACCCTGAGTTTCGAGGCCCGCGAGTCTGAAACTCTCGCTATTGTTGGAGAATCCGGCTGCGGAAAGTCGACTTTTGCCAAAGTTCTGATGGGTCTGGAGACGGCGACCGAAGGGGGTATTCTACTAGAAAATAAAAACATCGAAGGCATCTCCATTGAAAATCGCGACACAAAGACAGTGTCCGATATCCAGATGGTCTTTCAAAATCCCTTTGACACTTTGAACCCCTCTATGACGGTTGGCAGCCAAATTGTCCGCGCCTTGGAATTATTCAAAATTGGCGAGAATGGGGCCGCGCGCCAAGAACGGATGCTCGAGCTTCTGGATTTGGTCAAACTGCCCCGCGAATTTGCTGACCGCATGCCGCGGCAACTGTCGGGCGGTCAAAAGCAACGCGTTGGTATTGCTCGCGCATTTGCAGGCGACGCGAAGATTGTTGTCGCCGACGAGCCCGTGTCAGCGCTCGATGTCTCCGTACAAGCGGCGGTCACCGATTTGCTCATGGAAATTCAACGCAAGCAAAAAACTACTTTGCTCTTCATCAGCCATGATTTGTCCATTGTGCGCTACCTATCGGACCGGGTTTTAGTCATGTATCTAGGGCATGTAGTTGAAATGGGCACCACTGAGCAAGTGTTCCAACCGCCCTATCACCCGTATACCGAAGCGCTGCTCGGCGCGGTTCCAGTCGCCGATACCTCAATTGAGAAAAAACACATTGTTCTTGAGGGCGACATTCCATCGGCGATGAATCCCCCTTCGGGCTGTCCGTTCCAAACCCGTTGTGGTTGGAAATCAGAGGTTCCCGGTGGTCTGTGCGAGACCAAGGTGCCTGACATCCAAACATTGGCCGGCGGCCATCAAATCAAATGCCACCTCGCCGAGGATGTTTTGGCCCGAATGGATGCTGTGATTAAAATAGCCGCCGAATAGGCGTCACATCGCGCGCGCAGCCTGTCTCATTGGCCTATGCGCCCCTTGTATGCGTGGAGCCGCACTAAGAAAACTCATCTGCATCTGTTTCGATGGTTGCACCGCAGGGCAGTTCCAGAGATATATAGCGCAACAGAGCTGTGTCGGGCCGGCATGGCTTACTTTATTAAACTTAACTCAAATTTAGCATAAATGCTGGATTACGAGAGCAACAACTTGGGGGCAATGGCTATGGCTGGATCAGTAAACAAAGTAATTATCATTGGAAATTTGGGACAGGATCCTGAAGTGCGCAGTTTTCCAAGCGGCGGTAAAGTTTGTAACTTCTCTGTAGCAACTTCCGAAAACTGGAAGGATCGCAACACTGGGGAGCGCCGCGAAAAAACCGAATGGCATCGTGTCTCCATTACATCAGAGCCATTGGTGCGCGTGGCTGAGCAGTATTTGCGCAAGGGCTCAAAAGTTTACCTTGAGGGCCAGTTAGAAACGCGCAAATGGCAAGATCAATCTGGTCAGGATCGCTATACCACAGAGGTGGTTCTACGCCCCTACCGTTCAGAATTAACTATGCTCGACAGTCGCGGTGAAGGCGGTGGTGGCGGCCAAGGGGCTGGATATATCGGCAATCAAGATGGCGGTGGCGAGGGCGGCTATATGGCCGATCCCAACCAAGGTGGCAATCAGGCGGGCGGTTATAACAGCCCCGCGCCCTCAGCTGATCTCGACGACGAAATCCCATTTTAAATCATACCCCAGCGCAGATGTCCCCTGCGCTGGGATCACTCCGACCCGGCATTTTCGGGCGCGGCTATACGGCACGCGCGGCCATCGACTCCTCCAGCACAGATAAGACCACCGCCTGCGACACATCCGTTGTCACAAACGCCTGACCTATGTCGCGGGCCATAATAAAATTTAGCTGCCCCGCAATTACTTTTTTGTCCTGCCCCATGAGCGCAACAAGAGCCATCGGATCGGGCAGTGCCGCATCTATATCGGAAATATCAGTTTTCATCCCCATGGCCTTTAAATGTGCCCGCACCCGCGATGGAGCCTCTTGGGAACATAATCCCAAACGGGCAGAGGTCTCGAAGGCCAAAGCGCAGCCGATAGCCACGCCTTCCCCATGCAGCAGGCGATCAGAATATCCCGTCGCCGCTTCCAACGCATGGCAAAACGTATGCCCGAGATTGAGCAAGGCGCGATCCCCCTGCTCTGTCTCATCACGCACCACAATATCCGCTTTCATTTGGCAGGACATCCGCACAGCCTCACTGCGCGCCACGGGATCTCCAGCCACCAAGGCAGCTCCGTTTTGCTCAAGCCACCCAAAAAACGGCGCATTGCCCAGCAGCCCGTATTTCACGACCTCACCATAGCCAGCAAGGAAGTCCCGCGGGGCCAGCGTATCCAAAACATCTATATCAGCCAAAACCAAACTGGGTTGATGAAAAGCCCCGATGAGGTTTTTGCCCTGAGCGGCATTTATCCCGGTCTTGCCACCGACGGAGCTATCCACCTGCGCGAGCAGGCTGGTCGGAATCTGAATAAAGCGTACGCCGCGGCGTAGGATAGCGGCGGCAAAACCCACCAAATCTCCAATCACCCCACCGCCCAAAGCGATCACCACATCCCGCCGCTCGACTTTCTCGGTCAAAAGAAAATCTGTGGTCTCGCTGAGATGCAGCCAGCTTTTCGTCGCTTCGCCCGGAGGCAGGGTTAGAGTGGAAGACGCAATGCCCAGGCTTTGCAAAGCCTCCGTCAATCGTTGGGCATGCAGTGGCGCGACGTTGCTATCAGTGACAATCGCCACTTTAGCCCGCGGCAAAATCGGTCCAATCAAAGCGCCAGCTTGATCCAAAAGACCACGACCAATGTGAATGTCATAAGCCCGATCTCCCAAAGGGACGTGAACCAGTTGTGTCATGACTTCTCTCCTGATGGGCTGAACACTCCGGGCTGCGCGCGCAATGCAGCAATCACCTGCTCTGTCGTCTGGGCAATGGAGTAATTTGGATGGGATTGAACGATAACATCGGCCAAAAAATATTGATCCCTGCGCGCTTCAAAAATGCGGGCCAAGGTCGCCTTGGGATCTGCGGTCTTGAGCAAAGGGCGGGTATCCTTGCTGCGCACCCGCTCCCATAGCAATTCTAAATCGGCGCTCAGAAATACCGAAATGCCAAGTTTCGAAATAAGTGCACGATTGTTACCAAACATAAAGGCGCCACCGCCTGTTGACAAGACGCAGGACGGACCTTGCAGCAACCGCTCCAGGACTTTCGATTCGACTGAGCGAAAAAATGGCTCCCCATCCCGCTCAAAAATCTCGGCAATAGAGCGATTGGCGGCCAGAGATATCTCTTGATCCGTATCTTTGAACGCAACATGCAAGGCCGCTGCCAGTGCTTTTCCGACGGCAGTTTTTCCAGATCCCATCATCCCGACCAGAACGACTGTTTTGTTGAGCGACATCTGTCTTATTCCATGACTTAAGATTAACTTGCCTTGCGTCTTCAATGGCGCGATTGTTACAAAAAGACCATAAGCAAAACTGCGCCAAAGGAAAACTCTTCGAAATGTTAAGATTGCTCAAATATCTTTTCTACCTTCTCATCGTCGCAGCGGTCGCATTTGTGGGTTTTGCCTATCTTGGGCCAGTCTTTGGTGTGGATTTTTCAGCACATATGCAAACGATTGAATTGCCACTGGCTTTGGATATCAATTGATATGAAGATTGCGCATGTTTGTTTTGTCGGCCTGATCATGGTCCAGCCGGTTTGGGCTCAAACCGATGCGCCAATCTCGGCCATTGATTGGCTGTCCCAACCCGGGCTAACGCCGCTCAGCGAAGAACCTTTGGTCGTTGGCGATCCCGCACGCGGAGCGGAGCTAGCTGAGATTAATGTTATCGAACTTGATGCCCCTGTTGAGAGAACCTATGGGCTGATTCCGAGCAAAATTTCTGGAATATCGGAAAATTTCTGGACTGACCTTGATCCCCGAATGCTGCGCCAAATCCTCAATACAGCGCCGCTGTCGGGGCTTCCGGCGGCGGATGACTTGCTGCTGCGCGCGCTTCTCGCCGAAACATTGGGTGATGAAAGCGTTTTAAACACGCGCGTCCAAGCCTTGATTGAGCGCGGTGCGGTGCAGGCTGCCTATAGCCTTCTGGGGCAAAGCCAGATCATGTCACAAGAGAGTTTTACACTTTTTGCAGAAACCGCTCTTTTGACTGGCAATGTGGAACGGATGTGCCGCCAGCTTAACCTGTCGCGGCATTTAACAGAGGATGAAGCCTTAAAAGTCTATTGCCAGGCGCGCGCAGGATCATGGAACACAGCGGAGGTCAATTATTTCGCCCTCGACACGCTCGGCGCCTTCACCCCGACCCTCTCCGCGCTTTTGGCCGTGGATTTGGATCCAGAACTTGCCGATAGTTTGGGATTGCCGAATGTGGATCCGAACCAGTTAACGGCCTTAGAATTCCAACTGCGCGCCGGCGCGGGTCAACCTGTGCCAACACAGGGTTTGCCACTGAAATTTGCGCCCTCTGACCTAAGCGCGTCCAGTGGTTGGAAGACCCAGGTTGAGGCCGCTGAACGTTTGGGCGTGGTCGGTAGCCTGCCGGCGGCACAATTGCTTGAGCGCTATAAATCCAGCCAGCCGTCCGCCTCTGGCGGTATATGGGACCGAGTGACCGCGGTCCAAAACCTTGACCTTACCCTGGCCGATCCGATTATTGACCCCAGCGACGCGCTGCTTGCCTTTTGGACCATCATGCGTGGCCAAAATCTTGTCGCCCCGCTGGCGCATGCTTGGTCACCGATGTTGATGAAATTCGACGCATCACGCGATGGAGACGATATTCTCTTCCAGATGCAAGTTCTCAGCCGTTCAAATGCCTTTGATTTTAAACCCACCATGACCCGGTTGCAGCGGATTAACCCCCATATTTTGCCTGAAAATTTTGATCGTCTGATGGCAGAATTCACTCAAGAGATGCCTGCAACTCTGCCCTTCCGCTCCGCTAATATGCTTCGAGCAATCGGATTAATTGCCGATGGATTGGAAGGAAATGAGCTGGCTTTTATTGAGGCGCTGGCGCTTTTCCGCGCGATGGGTCTGACACCAATCGCGCAACAATTGGCTATGGAGTTTATGATCTTGGCCGATACGCGATGACCTTGTCGTGGATCTCCGTTTTCCTTGAAGCACAGGCCGCTGATTTTGGGGCCGCGCGCAATACGCAAGAGGCCTATGGGCGCGACTTAAAAGATTTTCTCGCCTATCTTGAGGCGCGCGGCGCAGGATTTGCCACTGCCACGCGCGCGATGGTGGAAGATTATCTGGTGCATTGCGATGCGGCCGGGCTTGCCAGCGCCACCAAAGCCAGACGGCTCTCGGCAATCAAACAGCTGTACCGGTTCGCCTTTGAAGAGGAGCTGCGCAAAGACAACCCGGCCATTCAAGTGAAAGGACCGGGAAAGGGTAAATCTCTGCCAAAGTCACTGGATCATGATGAGGTCGACCGCTTGCTGCTGCAGGCAAGGCAGATGCCCCAAAAGCGCCATGACAAGCTGCGACTGACCTGTTTGATGGAGCTTCTTTATGCCACAGGCATGCGGGTGACAGAATTGGTCAGCTTGCCGGCCGAGGCGGTGCGCGGCAATCCACAGATGATTTTGGTGCGCGGCAAAGGCGGCAAAGAGCGTATGGTGCCACTTTCCACAACAGCCCGCGCGGCGACACAACTCTGGCTTACACTGCGTGATACCGACCCGCAGACCGAAAAATCCGCCTTTCTCTTTCCCTCACGCGGGAAATTGGGCCATTTGACCCGCATTTGGTTTTTTCAGCAGATCAAAAAACTGGCCATATCTGCGGGTATTGATCCGGTCAACGTCACGCCGCATACTCTGCGACATGCCTTTGCCACCCACTTATTGGCCGGTGGCGCTGATTTAAGGGCCATTCAAACACTTTTAGGCCATGCGGATATTGCGACAACCGAAATTTACACGCATATCCAAGAAGAACGGTTGCGCGAGCTAGTGCTGGAGCATCATCCTTTGGCGCAACCACTTAAAACAGGTCTATGATGGAACATTTTGACTTTGACACTGGCTTTTGGATTACTTTTGGGGCGATTTTCGTCTTATTGATCCTATCGGGCTTTTTCTCTGGCTCAGAGACCGCCTTGACCGCAGCCTCGCGCAGCAAGCTGCAAGCACAGGCTGATAAAGGCTCGCTTGGAGCCGCCAGGGCTTTGAAGGTGACCAATGACAATGAGCGTTTGATCGGTTCGGTTCTTCTCGGCAACAATTTGGTCAATATTCTGGCAACCTCTTTGATAACGGCGCTGTTCACAAAGATGGTGGGCGAGAATGGCATTGTTCTGGCCACATTGGTCATGACGTTTTTGGTTTTGGTCTTCGCCGAAGTGCTCCCCAAGACCTATGCAATCACCAATGCTGAAAGTGCCGCCATAAGGGTCTCGCGCCCCATATCCTTGGTCGTTTTCGTCTTCGCCCCAGTGGTCAGCTTCGTGCGCCTCCTGGTGCGTGGCGTCTTAGGGCTATTCGGCATCGCTACGGACCCTGACACAAATATTTTGGCCGTGCGCGAAGAAATCGCTGGAGCGCTCACTTTGGGTCACCAAGAGGGTTTGGTTGAAAAAGAAGACCGGGACCGCATCTTGGGCGCCTTGGATCTGGCCGATCGCACAGTCGAAGAAATCATGCTTCATCGCTCAGGTATTGAGATGATTGACGTCTCTTTGCCAGCCGAGGAAATTCTCTCTCAATGCCTCGAAAGTGCGCACACGCGATTGCCCCTGTACCGCGGCAATCCTGAAAATATCGTAGGCGTGATCCATGCGAAAGATTTGGCCCGTGCCATGGTTAAGCTCACACGCGACAGCGCAGCCCGAAGTGAAGATCTGGCCAAGTTTCAGGTGCTGGATGTGGCGATGGAGCCCTATTTCGTACCCGAAACAACACCTTTAGATGATCAAATGCGGCAGTTCTTAAAGCGGCACACCCATTTTGCCTTGGTGGTGGATGAATATGGCGCGCTGCAAGGGCTGATCACCTTAGAAGATATTTTGGAAGAAATCGTTGGCGAGATCACCGACGAATTTGACACAAGCGACCAAGGGGTCACTGCTGCAAAAGACGGTCATGTTGTGGTTGATGGATCTATGACCATTCGCGATTTAAATAGGGCGCAAGATTGGAGCCTGCCGGATGATGAGGCCAACACGCTCGCCGGCTTGGTTATCCATGAAGCACAGATGATTCCAGCCGAGGGTCAAGTCTTCGTATTTCACGGTTTTCGCTTCGAAGTCGCAACCCGCAGAGAAAATCGCATCACACAACTAAAAATACATAAATTGTGAGCCTGGCGCAAAATAAGCGCAAACACTGTAACCTATGCAAACGAAATTTTAAAGATCTCGCGCTATAAGCGAGGCGTGACAGAAGTTTTCTTCATGTCATACGTCCCTGTACTAGAGCGCGCCTTTGGGTGCGGTTTTTTTAGAAATTGGCTTAAAATTTACATTGACGTCCAAAACATTATTTGTTTCTCTCCCGCCATAGTCGGCGAGCCCGGCAGGGAGAAAAATAGAGGCAGAGGTTTTTGGAAACAAATCCTCTGCTTTAATTTTTTCAGATTGCGCTCCTACCGATGGGCTGGCACATCAGTATAAATTTTAAGATATTTATGGCAGGATCACTGTTCATACTCCGTGCGATAGAAAGGACTTTTTGGTGTTTAAAGTAACAAACTATTTTGGCGCGCTCCTATATCTTCTGTTGTCCAACACGGCGCTACAGGCGCAAACGGCTCAAATGCCGGCGGCAGAGGAATTCTCAACCGGCGAAGTGGTGAACAGCACTCCAGTAATGGGCGAATACTATGTCAAAGGCACCTTTGGGGATTGGACGCTGCAGTGTCTGAAAACAGAGCAAGCGCAAGACCCTTGTCAGCTCGTTCAATTGATGCATAGCGCCGATGGCTCGCCCGTGGCCGAATATAATTTAAACCCAATCCAATCCAACGGGCTCGTTTTAGCAGGAGCTAATGTCATTACGCCTTTGGGGACCCTTTTAACCCAACAGTTGACCATTCAAGTGGACGATCAAAACGCTAAAACATATCCTTTTGCCTTCTGCATGCAAATGGGTTGCGTGGCCCGCATCGGGCTCACTCAAGAGGATCTCGACAGCTACCGCTCCGGCGCGCAAGCCATTATCACCATGTTTCCCGCGGCAGCCCCCACTCAGCCCGAACGTCTCACATTATCTTTGAAGGGATTTACAGCGGGGCATGCGGCTTTGATGGGCGCAGCAGAGAATTAAGTGCAGATAAGCCCTAAACCGCTCTCAGCGCCAATACCGCATTCATACCCCCGAAGGCGAAGGCATTGGACAAGGTCGCAGTTACCTTCGCTTGCCGCGCCACATTTGGCACCACATCAAGCGCGCAATTGGGATCTGGGTGCTCAAACCCAATGGTGGGCGCAATAACCCCATCTCGCAAGGCCATGAGGCACACGAGTAATTCCACAGCGCCCGTGCCCCCTATCAAATGCCCATGCATAGATTTGGTCGATGACATCATCACGTTTTGCGCATGGGAGCCGAAAGCCTCCTGCACCGCCGCACATTCGGTTTTGTCATTCGCCGCGGTTCCAGTGCCATGAGCGTTGATATAACCGATATCTTGCGGATCCAGGCGGGCATCGCGAAGCGCGCCGCGCATGGCCCTCACAGCACCCTGCTGGTTCGGCATCACAATATCACCCGCATCTGAGGTCATCGCAAACCCTACGAGTTCCGCGAGTATCTCAGCACCGCGCGCCTTGGCCCCCTCATAGGTTTCAAGCACAAAGATCCCGGCACCTTCTCCCTGAACCATGCCCGATCTATTGGCAGAAAAAGGCCGGCAGGCGGTTTTGGACATCACCCGCAGCCCTTCCCAGGCCTTCATGCCGCCAAAGGTCAGCATTGCATCAGCACCGCCGGCCAGCATCACCTGCACCATGCCGCTGCGCACCATCTGAAAGGCCAGTCCAATCGCGTGATTTGAGCTGGCACAGGCCGTTGAGACCGTCAAAGACGGACCTTTGATGTTATAGGCCATCGATAGATGGCTGGCCGCCGCATTGTTCATGAGTTTGGGAACGACGAAAGGGTGGACCCTATTTTTGCCATCTTCATACACAGAACGGAAATTATCATCCCAGGTGTTCATCCCCCCCGCAGCGGTTCCAAGCACCACACCCGTCGATTCCGACAGTTCGTCCGTGATCTCCAAGCCAGACTGCCCCATGGCCTCACGGCTGGCCATGAGCGTCAGCTGTGTCACACGATCATACAACGCCAATTTTTGCCGATCAAAATATAGCTCGGGATCAAAGTCTTTAATTTGCGCCCCAATTTTAACCGATAACCTGTCCAGGTCTCGCATGTGCAAGGGGCCAATCCCAAGCCGCCCTTCGCGCATGGCTTGCAACGTTTCGGGCACGGTTGCGCCCAAAGCATTGATCGTCCCGGCCCCGGTAATCACCACGCGGTTCATGGGCTAGGTCTGCTCCGCAACTAGGGTTTCAACCGCAGAAATTATGGTCGCCACAGAGGAGATATCAAATTCACTTTCCTCTGGCGCATTTGCATTAAACGGCACTTCGATATCAAATTCCTCTTCAATGGCGAAAATACTCTCCACCACGCCAAGGCTATCAATGCCCAGATCCTCAAGCGTTGCCGATAGGCTCACATCAGCCACATCCAGCAAGCCTTGTTCAGCGATGATTAGAATGACCTTGTCTTTTACACTCATAGAAACGCCTTTTTACCCATTAAGGGCGGTTGTCAGGGTCGGACAGTGACTTTTTCAGCCGCGCAATCTCTTTTAACATCCGCGGCAGACGCCGCAAGTTTTTGTAGACCTCAAGCTGCGCGTCCATTTTCATCGCTGGATAACCCAGCATGACGCGCCCAGCTGGAATATTGCTGAGGACTTTGGTAGCACCGCCCGTTATGGCGTTGTCGCCAATAAACAGATTGTCACTCACCCCAGTCTGCCCCCCAAGAACCACATTATTTCCCAATACAGAGGATCCAGCGATCCCGACCTGCGCACAAATCAAACAATTCTTGCCAATTTTTACATTATGGCCAATCTGCGCCAAATTATCAAATTTGCAGCCATCCCCAATCTGCGTGTCGCGGATCGTGCCGCGGTCAATACAGCTGTTGGCACCAAGCTCCACATCATCGCCAATCACCACCGAGCCAAGGGAATGGATGCGAACAAAAGCTTGCGGTTTGGCTCCCTTGCTATCGCCGAGCGTCTCGCGCACATTCTCGATCGCAGAGCGCTCTGGGGTGACAAAGGAAAACCCATCTGCGCCGATCACCGCCCCCGGTTGCGCCACGAACCGCGCGCCGATGCGCACATCGGCACCAATGCGCACGCCCTCCATCAATGTGGCGTCAGGGCCAACCGTACAGCCTTCGGCAAGGCTCACATGGCTGCCGAGCCAAGCATTCTCGCCCAGGACCACCCCCGCAGCGATATGGCAAAACGCGCCGATCCGCGCGCCGGTACCAATCTGTGCCCCAGGTTCCACACAAGCCTGTGGATGAATTCCAGGCCGACCCGATCGCCACCTGCGATCTAAAGCTTGTGTAAGACTTGCCATGGCGAAGCGTGGTCGCGGCACAAGAACCGCGCCCGAAAGGTTGAGGGCTTGCCAATCTGTTCCCTCTGCCAAGAGTGCCACGCGAGCTTGACCAAGCGGCAAGCGCTCCACATAGGATTGGCTTGTCGCAATCGCCATAAGACTCCCTGCCGCATCTTGCGGCTCGCAGGCACCCGTGACCTGCAGCGCAACATCGCCCACTGCTTGGCCGTTGAGCGCCTTCGCCAGATCTTGTAAGTTATAGTCGCTCATGAACGGTCGCCCTTTGCTTCACGCTCCGTTTATCCTGTGATCCCACCCATAACCACCCCTTCGCTTTGCAAACCCTGCCAAATCTTTGCATCACGGCCATAGACATCGGCGCGAAACTCCAATCCGCCTTCCGGGCGGGCCAGGGCCGTGCGATAAATAATGTGCACAGGTATGCGGCGCGCCAAATCAATCTGTACCTCTTCGTCGGAGTCCAAGGCCTCCTGAAAAACGGCCTTCGGCGTGTCACTTTGCGCCGCGAGCAGCGCATAGGCAAAGTCAAACGGATCTGCCAGTCGAATACAGCCATGGCTGAAGGCACGCACTTCGCGACCAAATAGGTTTTTGGCTGGGGTATCGTGGAGATAAATATTATGCCGATTGGGGAACATGAATTTTACCAGCCCCAAAGCATTGCCAGGGCTGGGCGGTTGACGCATGCCAAAGGGAAAGGTTTCCTCATCAAAACTGGTGAAATCCAACCCGTCGCGCGCCACGACATTGCCAAGATCATCGCGCAGCTCGAGATATTTCATCGACGCGGCATCCTCTTGCAACATCGGCAGATATTCACCGACAACGATAGAACGCGGGACATACCAGCTCGGGTTGACGACCATATATTCCATAGTGTCGGAAAATTCGGGACTGCGGCGATCATCATCGGTGGCTCCGACCACCGAATTGGTCTCAAAAGTAACCCTGTCGAAATCGACAATCTTCGCCTTGAAATCGGTGAGATTGACCGAGATATGCCGCGCGCCTAACGGTTGATTAAACCAACGCTCTCGCTCCAAAGCGACCATAACCGATGCCAAACGCTCCGCGGCCGCAATATTGACCTGTTCGAGCGTCATTTTGTTGGCCTGACCAGTCACCGCCAGACCATGATCGGATTGAAGGCGCGCCACAGCGGCTGTCATCGGTCGATCATAGGTGCTGGAATAGCTCCTACTCAGGTAGCCCATGGCAACCAATCGGTGGCGCAAAGCCACGACCTGCGCGCCTTGCTCCCCCGGTTTTAAGTCTGTAGCGCTCACAGGCCGGCCCCAGCCGCCCGCTGCAACCTGCCGCTCTAGACGCAGTTTTTCTTTAACGAGCCCCTTGTATTGACGGCTTTGCGGCGGCAATGATTTGAAAAAGGCCTGCGGCGCGCTGGCTTCCAACTCCTCCAAGAGATCAAGCGGTTTGCTGTAGCGCACTTTGCGAACAATTTCCTCATCGATCTCTGATGGGATCAACAGACCTGACCGCACGGCGCGGGCATAATCCAGAAACGTCTTTGTGAGCTCGGCTTCCAGCTGTCCCAAGGCGCTTTCACTATCGGCCGCCCGAAGCTTGGATACCAAAACCTCCGCATTGAACCGCGCTTTCGGCAGCCCATGCATGTCCGCGTCAGAAAATGCAGTGATAAGCGCCTGTAATCGTGCGCGCTCTTGCGCCGTCGGACCGGTCCAAAACGAGCGATAATCCCGCGCGCGGTAAAAACTGGCGATACTGCGCTCCGAAACGGAATATTGCGCCAAAGATTGCTTAAATCCAATGGCCTGCGCCGCCAGCTCAGTGCTGAACAAAAGTGCCAAAACACTCACCATGACCTTGCCCATACGATACTCAATTCGACCCATCATGTCGCGGCGCGCCCTCGTTAGGATTTGCTAATGATGAGTGCGCATTTAGAGAGTAAAAGTCTAACGCCTTTTACCCAGTGAATACTAGATTTCGAAAATTGTTACACTGAAAGCACAAAGTTCAGACTGGGTTTTCAGCACAATGCGCAAGCTTCTGGCAACTGACCTGCAAGAGCCAGCTCTGCGGCAAACCGCCGAAATTTAGATAGTTCGAATTGAAACGATATTGGGCTTTGCAAAAAACCAGAAAATATGCGATATCAAATTCGCACCTGGGAAAAAGCGGTCATGCGCTGCGTTGATTGCTGTGCACGAGTGGGACCAAGAATGACTAATAAATCGACCGTAATTTCACGACGTGGCGTGTTGCGCGCTTTTGCAGCTACAGCCTTGGTCGCGGCGCCAACCTATTCCAGTGCTGCCGGTTTTTTGCGTGGCGCGGGTGATATCCGGCGCTTGAAAATGTACTCACGGCGGACGGGCGAATCCTTGGATGTGATTTATTGGATCGAAGGTGACTACATTAAGGATGCTTTGACCGAGGTGAATTGGTTCATGCGCGATTGGCGCAGAGATAGGTCCCGCGCCATTGACACGCGCACCGTTGACATCATCGCAGCGACACAACAGCTGCTCAACACCTCCACCCCCTTCCTCATGCTGTCCGGTTACCGCACGCCCGAAACCAACGCACTGTTGCGTAAGCGCTCGCGCGGTGTCGCAAAAAATTCCCTGCATATAAAAGGGCAAGCGGTGGATCTGCGTATGCAGGGTAAGTCGGTCCGTCAGGTGGCCACAGCCGCCGCATCCTGCGCTGCCGGCGGGGTCGGTCGCTATTCACGCTCCAATTTTGTCCATTTAGATTGTGGCGAAAAGCGCCTTTGGGGCCGCTAGTTTCTGCTGCAAATCTTGCCGCCACCCAGAAGTATCGTTAGTACCTCTGTGCCACGGCACCCGACAACTGCCGAGCGGATTGCCCCTAAAATCGCATTTTCAAGGCCGCCCTCTGGGCAATATAGGAAATCCGCAGAAAATGGGTTGTAAGGCCTAAGTGGCTTGATGTAGAAGAGCTGCATCAGGCCTGACACGGCCCGTGTAGAGGTTCTGAGCGCCGCTTTGCCTCCGCCTGGAAAGACAAATGGTCCCGTAGCTCAGCTGGATAGAGTACTCGCCTCCGAAGCGAGGGGTCACAGGTTCAAATCCTGTCGGGACCACCATTTTCCTTGAATAATGAACCATACCGTCCTCGTAATTGCGCAGCGCGCAGGCTAGCCTTGCCCGCGTAAAGAGGAGTTTGCGTTCATGGTTCAAGACGTCTGGCACGATCCGATTGATGCTGTCATCACATGGGTTGATGGATTGGATCCGGTGCATCTGCAAAAACGCCAGATTTTCATGGGGTCAGCACCACATCTTTTTCATGAAAATGCCACAAACCCGCACCGCTGGGCCTGCAATGGTGAAATTTATCTCTGCCTGGCCTCGCTTGAGCATAACGCCCCATGGCTGCGCAAAATTTGGATCATTGTCGATGAGCAATCACCAGATTTGTCACGCCTGAGCGCCGCGCTGTGTGCCAAAATTAACTTGGTTGACCACAGTGACATATTCGCCAATCATGGCGCGGCACTGCCAACGTTCAACTCCTTGTCCATAGAGACATTTCTTTGGAACATCCAAGGATTATCGGACCGATTTATCTATTTCAATGATGATGTTTTTCTGACGGCACCCTGTCAGAAAAGCGATTTCTTCTCCCCAAGCGGCCCAATTCTACGCGGAGCCTGGGCTGATTTTGGCGCTTTGCAAGAAGATCCGATCCAGATGGCTGATCCGGCTAAGTTCAATCACTATATGCAACTTAACGCTGCGGACCTATGCGGCGTCCCGGCTCAGCGCCTCTTTCGCGCAGCACATGTGGCGCACCCCTGTTTGCGCCGCACCATGGTGCACCTTCACAGCCGTTTCGAGGCTGCATTTCGAGACAATGCCCGATATCAGATGCGCGATATTAGACAGTTTTCGCCGCAAAGCCTGCACAATCATGACTGTATTTTGCAAAAGACCGCGACGCTGCATCCAGTCAAAGATCACTATCATATCTATAGCGGACAAGGGGTCGGAGCGGCAGACGGGACAATCCCCGCGCTGTTGCAAACCATCAAAGACCCTCCAGACCTCAAGATGCTCTGCGTCAATGACCTGCCACAACTCGAGGCGCTCTATCCCGATATTCGCACCTGGCTGGCACAGGCGGTGGCCGGCGCTCTTTAAAAGGTTATCAACGAAAGTAAATACCGGAGTTTCAGATCAAAAACTCGGAGATTGGGCAGCTACCAGCACCTGTCAAATCCGATACACACAACAGGCTTTACCGAGTGAGCACAGCCGATAGCGGCGCGATAACGCTGTCGCCACGATCGGAATGCAGCAGCCAAAAGCGCAGAACGTCCCAAGTCTCCGCAGGCGGATCCAGTGCCACGATCGCATGTCCGGTCTGCACAGCTTTCTGTGCCGCTACGTCCAGAGCGCTCAACACATCTGAAGCACGGGACATCTCAACAGAAATCTTAAGGTCTGCCTTTGGCAAAAACCCTAGGTTTTCTTTGGCCAAATAGTCTTGCAACAGGCGCAACTGCGCCGGAGACCTCGGGCCGTGGTCATTTTCCGAAGGCCATAACCCCGTCGCCATGGGCACGGCTTGCACTGAGGCATCGGCAATCAGAGCCATGTTCACCGAAGTGAGGGTCTCGGGCAAATGCATATTGGTAAAAATCTCAAAACCCGCGGCCCGGTAGCGTAACATTTTAGCGCGCGCATCCGCTGCTTTCCCATCAATTGCCACGGCAATCGGCATCCCAATATCCAACAGCCAATCTGGCGGGTCCATGAACGGCCTGTCAATCAAGACAATGCTGATAAGCCCTTTGCCCGCACTTGCCTCAAACTCCTGAGCATAGCGCAGATAAGTAACCTCAGGCAGAGGATCAGTTTGCAACAATCGCGGCGCGCTCACCTGCATAGCGCTTGTATCATCCAGCACCGTACCACTCGGGCGGCGCATCCCAGCCAAGCGGGTGGGCGACTGCGGCAAGAGCAAGGGAGAATCTCCGGGATAGACCTGCGGCATATTCGTAGAGGGGCGCCGTTTTTGCACCATCGGTAATGTGGCCAAAGTCTCCATCTCACCGCTTAATACCGGTTTTTGCGCCGACAGGGTGAAGCTGCGACCTAGGCTGGCTGCGGTTGGAGCTTGCGACACCACGGCGGGCGGTGCGGAATTTTCCAACGGTGGATCCAGATCAATCACCGTTACCTCCGAGGCTGTGGCCATATCCGGGCTTTGACCGACCGGCAGCACAGTCACCTCTGGATCCAGGCCTTGGAGATTCAAAATATCTTGGGACAGAGAAAGGACCACCAGCCCAGCCCCGCCGATCAGTGTACCCCAAATCAGACCATTGAAGAATGGTAGTTGCATCTATCACCTTTCAATCACCAAAAACGCCCTGTCACTCTTGACGATAGCTTCGTTCCCTGAACATCTATACCGCGACCAATCTGCCAATTGCGAGACCCATTGTTCCGAAAGAGCGCCCCTGGGGCAAAAAAACATAAAGGACGGCCATGTTACTGCTGATCGATAATTATGACAGCTTCACCTATAATCTGGTGCATTATCTCGGGGAGTTGGGCGAAAAGGTTGTGGTCAAGCGCAATGATGCCTTGGACGTGCAAGAGGCTATGTCGCTGGGGGCCTCATCGATTCTCTTGTCTCCAGGCCCCTGTGATCCCGCGCAGGCCGGTATCTGTCTGGCCTTGACCGAGGCCGCAGCGGCCGCCCGCGTTCCGCTTATGGGGGTCTGTTTGGGGCATCAAACCATTGGGCAGGCCTTTGGCGGCTCTGTCGTGCGCTGCCATGAAATTGTGCATGGCAAAATGGGCAAAATGCATCATACCGGCCAGCACCTTTTCGAGGGGCTGCCCACACCTTTCGAGGCCACGCGCTACCATTCTCTGATTGTCGAACGCGCCACTTTGCCGGACTGTTTACAGGTGAGCGCGGAGTTGGAAGATGGCACGATCATGGGGCTTGAGCATAAAACCTTGCCCATTCATGGGGTTCAATTTCATCCCGAGAGCATTGCCTCCGAACATGGGCATCATCTGATGCGCAATTTTCTTAACATGGCAAAGGAACTGGCATGACATCTGCTTTACAATCCTTGATTGGAACGGCCGCCGACCGTCCCCTGACCCGCGCTGAAGCGGAGGTCGCCTTTGAAACACTGTTCAATGGTGAGGCAACGCCAAGTCAAATTGGCGGTTTTTTGATGGCGCTGCGCACACGCGGAGAAACTGTCGATGAATTTGCGGCCGCGGCCGCCGTCATGCGCGCCAAATGCAACGCCGTGCGCGCTCCTCAGGGTGCCATGGACATCGTCGGCACCGGCGGTGATGGCAAGGGCACATTGAATATTTCGACCGCAACCGCTTTTGTAGTGGCCGGAGCCGGCGTGCCCGTGGCCAAACATGGCAACCGCAATCTCAGCTCCAAGTCCGGCGCCGCCGATGCTTTGGGGCAGCTCGGCATCAATGTGATGGTGGGTGTGGATGTGGTCGAGCGCGCATTGGAAGAGATCGGCATCGCCTTTATGATGGCCCCTATGCATCACCCAGCAATTGCACATGTGATGCCCGCGCGCACTGAACTTGCGACACGCACCATCTTTAATATCCTCGGTCCGTTGACCAATCCTGCCGGGGTTAAACGTCAGTTAACGGGCGTGTTTTCGGCTGAATTGATCCGCCCGATGGCCGAAACCCTTTTGGCGCTCGGCAGCGAGGCAGCTTGGCTGGTGCATGGCACCGCTGATGGCACTGATGAATTGACCATCACAGGCACCAGCGCCGTGGCGGCCCTCGACAATGGCCAGGTGATTGAGTTTGAAATTCATCCAGAGGACGCGGGCTTGCCGGTGCATCCCTTTGAATCTATTCTCGGCGGTACCCCCGAAGACAATGGCAAGGCCTTCGCCGCGCTTTTGGATGGAGCCACTTCTGCCTACCGGGATGCAGTATTGCTCAATTCTGCTGCCGCGCTGCAAATTGCAGGCAAAGCCAGCTCACTGCGCGAAGGGGTCGAACGGGCGGCGGCGGCGATCGACAGCGGAGCGGCCAAAAGCAAAGTCATCGCCCTAGCTACACTCACCGGCGCCGTATAACAATTGGGCTGATCAATGACTGAAACTATTCTTGATAAAATCAAAGCCTATAAGCTGGAAGAGATTGCAGCGCGCAAAGCCGCAGTCTCCTTGCTCGAGGTCGAGGCCGCCGCCCGCGCAGCCTCCCCCCTGCGCGGCTTTGCCAGCCGGCTCAATGAGGCCGCACAGACCGGTTATGCTTTGATCGCAGAGGTGAAAAAAGCTTCGCCGTCGAAAGGTCTTATTCGTGCAGATTTCAATCCTCCCGAATTGGCCCGCGCCTATGAGCAAGGCGGTGCGACCTGCCTGTCTATTTTGACAGATGGACCGTCCTTTCAGGGCGATGACAGCTATCTCACCGCCGCCCGCGCCGCCACAACACTGCCGGCGCTGCGCAAAGACTTTATGTATGACACCTATCAGGTCGCAGAAGCCCGCGCCTTAGGGGCCGATTGTATCTTGATCATCATGGCCTCTGTCTCGGACAGCCAAGCGGCAGAATTGGAAGCCGCTGCCAGCGCCTGGGGTATGGATGCGCTGATTGAAGTGCATGACGCCGCGGAATTGGAACGCGGCCTTGCGCTCAATTCCACCTTGATTGGCATTAACAATCGCAATCTCAACACCTTTGACGTCACGCTGGACACGACCCGCGAACTTGCCCATCGGGTGCCCGCAGGCAAAACCATCGTTGCCGAAAGCGGAATTTACATGCCCGAAGATCTGGCCGATCTGGCCGGCCATGGCGCGCGCAGTTTCCTGATTGGTGAAAGCCTCATGCGTCAGACCGATGTGGCGCAGGCCACACGAACTCTTTTGGCCAATCCGCAGATGCCAGATAGGATTTAAATGTCAAAACTTACCCATCTCGATGAGGCTGGACAGGCGCATATGGTTGATGTTTCTGAAAAATCCGACACAGACCGGATGGCAACAGCCACAGCAATTGTGCAGCTGACGCCAGAGGCAATGGCCGTCCTGCTTGCGGGGGATATGAAGAAAGGTGATGCGCTAGCCGTGGCGCGCATAGCCGGCATCATGGCCGCGAAAAAAACCTCTGAGCTGATCCCGCTGTGCCATCCTTTGCCGATCACCAAGGTCAGTGTCGACCTAGAGCTCGATCGCGCCACCCATCAAGTCTTGGTCACCGCCAGCGTGAAAACGCGCGGTCAAACCGGAGTTGAGATGGAGGCGCTCACCGCCGCCAGCACAGCGGCCCTCACGGTCTATGATATGATGAAAGCCGTCGATAAGGGACTTACCATCACCTCTATTCAACTCGAAGAAAAACAAGGCGGAAAATCCGGTCACTGGAGACGGTCGAAGCTATGATTTCGGTTCGCGAGGCGCTTGACCATATTTTGGCACTTAGAGGCAGGCTGCCAAGCGAAGAAATCTCCCTCCAGCAAGCACAGGGGCGGGTTTTGGCCCAAGCTGTCACAGCCACCCGCGATCAACCGCCCTTTGCCGCCGCGGCCATGGATGGCTATGCGATCGGTGCCAGCGACCTCGCAGCCGGCATGCAAACATGGCAGGTAATTGGCGAATCTGCAGCCGGGCACCGATTTTCAGATCCCGTTGCCGCAGGCCAGACCACGCGGATCTTCACCGGCGCGCCGATGCCGCAAGGTACAGATCATGTTCTAATCCAAGAGAATGTCCGAGCAGAAGACGGAACAATCACGCTTATTGCAGGACCAAATGACGCCGCCTATCTGCGCCCAGCTGGTAGCGATTTCACCGAAGGCTATACGCTGAGCGCCCCTCGGCGCCTTTCCACGCAAGATATCGCGCTTTTGGCCGCTATGAATGTCCCGCGCCCCAGGGTGACCCGCAGACCGACAGTGGCCCTGATCGCCACGGGCGATGAGTTGGTGCAACCCGGCGATTCCCCCTGCGACGACCAAATCATCGCATCAAACAGCTATGGCCTGGCTGCCATGCTGCAAAAATCAGGCGCAGAGGCGCGAATTTTGCCGATTGCCCGCGACAGGATGGGTTCCTTGGCAGAGGTCTTCGCCCAGAGCCGAGATGCTGATCTGGTGCTCACCATTGGTGGGGCCTCGGTGGGCGATTATGATTTGGTGGCGCAAGCCGCTGCGGAGTTGGGGCTGCAACAATCGTTTTACAAAGTGGCGATGCGGCCCGGGAAACCTTTGATGGCCGGGCGCATGGGTGGACGGGCGATGATCGGGCTGCCGGGCAACCCCGTTTCCGCTATGGTCTGCGGCGAGATCTTCGTTGTGCCGCTGATCGAAAAAATGTTAGGGCTGCCAGCCGGTCCGCGCGCGTTCCGAACCGCGCCGCTGGCCCATGATCTTCCCGCCAATGGCACCCGAGAACATTATATGCGCGCCACCTTAGTCGATGGCGCTTTGCATGTTGCCCAAAGGCAAGACAGCTCTTTGCTGAGCGTCTTGAGCGGCGCGAACGCTCTGGCGATTGCCCCAATCAATGCCCCGGCCATGCCCAAAGGCAGCGAGATGCGCTACATCGCCATCTAGCGCCCGCCTACATCTTGACACAAAAAGAGAACGAGAGTAGAACATAAGACAAACAGATCGAAGCAGCTCAATCTCAGGAGATGATGTCATGCTAACCAAAAAGCAATTGCAACTGCTCAACTTTATTCACGCGCGCACGCAGGTCAATGGCGTCTCCCCTTCATTTGACGAAATGAAAGAAGCACTCGATCTCAAATCAAAATCTGGCATTCATCGCTTGATTACAGCGCTCGAGGAGCGCGGCTTCATTCGGCGCTTGGCATATCGTGCACGGGCCATTGAAATTTTACGGATGCCCGAAAAGATGCAACCCGCGGCAAGCGAATTTTTGCCGCAACTGATTACAGGAGATCGCCCTGAGCGGCCACGCGATGCCATTGATTTGGATGCGCAGGGCGTGAGGTCATTGCCGATGATGGGGCGTATCGCAGCTGGTGTGCCAATTTTAGCGATCCAAGATTATGCGCGCGACGTGGCTGTGCCAGGTGATATGATCTCAAACGCCGGCCAGCATTACGCGCTGGAGGTTAAGGGCGATTCTATGATCGACGTGGGAATCAACGACGGGGATGTGGTTGTGATCCGCGAAGCCAGCACGGCCCAGAATGGTGATATCGTTGTGGCCTTGGTCGAAGATCATGAAGCCACTTTGAAGCGTTTCCGGCGCAATGGCAGCGCCATCGCACTTGAGGCGGCCAATCCTGCTTATGAAACCCGCGTATTTCGCGACGACCAAGTCAAAGTACAGGGAAAATTGGTGGGTCTGATCCGCACCTATTAAAGGCGCTTTACCACCGGCAATATAACGGCCTTTCGCTCGTCGCAGCTCGGGGCTGTTCCAAAGTCTGTGCCCAATAGCCTGTCTGACTGTGATCCAGTGTAGCCTGCCTGACCTATCGAAGCGCCCGGCCACGCCCCCCGCTGTTGCGAGACGCCCCAGATCAAACCCATCGCAGGCCAGATCAGATCGCCATGCTTGCACAACTACTAATCGAGCTTGGCAGGGGTGCTGCGGTTCAAATCCCTTGCAAACAATCTCTATCTAAGACTGCATATCCCCATGCGCCGCCCGCTGAGAGATGGGACGTCCGTCATTTTCAAGCCAACTGCGCGCCACGAACCCCGAGCCTTTTGCGACATTGGGAACCCGCGCGCCCTGCACCACCACCCCAATCAAATGCCCATTACCGCTGATCAACACATCCGGTCGCCGAAAATAGATCCATAAAACCAGAGCTGCAAAAGCGGGAATAACAGCTAAAATCCGCATGCGGCCGCGCCAAAGGATGCCAATTAGCACAGAGGCCGGCAACAAGGCTGTTGGCCAAGAAAACCAATGCTCCAGGCTCGTGGAACATCCCGAAATAGGCTGCGATTTCCAAGCCAAAGCCGAAGGCGGTCCAATGCATGAGGTTTTGCGCCTGCGCTTGCAACGCAGGCTCCCCCGCTGCCCATATCCAAGACCAATGCCGCACTTGTCCTCTCTGTGGATGCGCCTTAGGTACAATCTGCGACCTTTTCCTTTGCGAAAGATGAACACCATGTCAGACACAAAAATCGTCACCCGTTTTGCCCCCTCCCCGACCGGAACATTGCATATCGGCTCGGCGCGCACGGCCCTATTCAACTGGCTCTTCGCTCGGCGTCATGGCGGGCAGTTTTTGCTGCGGATTGAGGATACAGATAAGGAGCGCTCAACCGAGGCCTCCACTCAGGCAATTTACCGAGGTCTGACATGGCTTGGGCTTGACTTCGATGGGGTGCCCGTCAGTCAAGCGGCCAATGCGGCGCGCCATGCAGAGGTGGCAAAGGAAATGCTGGCAGGAGGGCACGCCTATAAATGCTTTGCCACACAAGAGGAAATTGCCGCCTTCCGAGAAGCGGCGCAAGCGGAGAAACGCTCGACCCTATTTCGCTCTCCCTGGCGCGATGTCGCAGAGGCCGATCACCCGGACGCGCCCTATGTGGTGCGGCTCAAAGCCCTGCGCGAGGGGCAGACGATCATCATGGACCAGGTGCAGGGCGATGTTGTCATTCGCAACGAGCAACTTGATGACATGGTTCTGCTGCGTTCAGATGGCAGCCCAGTTTATATGCTCGCCGTCGTGGTGGATGACCATGATATGGGCGTCACCCATGTCATTCGTGGCGATGATCATCTGAACAATGCAGCGCGGCAAATTCAGATCTACCGGGCCATGGACTGGGAGCTTCCGACGTATGCGCATATCCCGCTTATCCATGGGCCGGACGGAAAGAAAATGTCCAAGCGCCACGGGGCGACTGGGGTTGAAGAATATCAGGCGCTTGGCTATAGCGCGGCCGGAATGCGCAATTATCTGGCACGTTTAGGCTGGAGCCACGGGGACGATGAGTTTTTCACCGACTCCCAAGCGCAATCTTGGTTTGACCTTGAGCATATTGGCAAATCGCCCGCACGGTTTGACTTCAAAAAATTGGCAAATATTTCCGGCCAACACATCGCACGGACCGATGATGCTGCATTGCTGCATGAATTGGAGAGATATCTGGCGGCCATCAGCGCAGATCCTTTGAGTGAAACACAAAAATCTCTCTTCCTGGACGGCGCATACTGCATCAAAGAACACGCGAAGAACATGACGGAACTCTCTGACAAAGCGTCATTTATGTTCCAATCTCGCCCTCTGGAACTGGAGGAGAAAGCTGTACAGGCACTGGATACAGTATCCATCGGTATACTGAATGAATTGACGCCGCAGTTGCAAAATGCTAAGTGGACGCGCGTAGTACTGGAAGGCTTGGTTGAACGCCTTGCGCTGTCCCATGACAGAAAAATGGGCAAGTTGGCAGCTCCTCTTCGGGCCGCACTTTCAGGTCGCGTTACCTCGCCGAGTGTATTTGACATGATGCTAGTGTTGGGCCGGGATGAAACCATCGCACGGCTGAACGATATAAGTTGAGCAGGCGCTTTGGCGCCAAGCTGAATTGGGAAGATGAGAATTATATGACCGAAGACGTACAAAACATTGCCAAACTCACATTGAATGGGACCACCTATGACCTTCCAGTGATATCGCCGACAGCCGGACCGGATGTGGTGGATATTCGAAAACTCTACGCGCAGGCCAATGTCTTTACCTATGACCCTGGCTTCACCTCGACCGCCTCATGCGATTCGACCATCACCTTCATTGATGGGGAAGCGGGTATATTGCTGCATCGCGGGTATCCCATTGACCAGCTGGCCTCTAAAAGCCACTATTTGGAAGTATGCTATTTGCTGCTCAACGGTTACCTGCCAAATGCAGCCGAACTCGAAGGCTTTGAGAGCCTGGTAACAAACCACACCATGCTGCACGAACAGATGGTCAATTTCTTCCGCGGCTTCCGCCGTGATGCCCATCCTATGGCCATTATGACCGGCGTTGTTGGTGCCATGTCTGCATTCTATCACGATTCAACCGATATTACCGACCAGCACCAGCGCGAGGTCGCTTCCATCCGTTTAATCGCCAAAATGCCAACCATTGCCGCAATGGCATATAAATACACGGTTGGACAGCCCTTCGTCTATCCACGCAATGATGTGGATTATGCCTCCAACTTCCTACGCATGTGCTTTGCAGTGCCCGCAGAAGACTATGAAGTGAACCCAATTCTGTCCCGCGCGATGGACCGGATTTTCACCCTTCATGCGGATCACGAGCAGAATGCCTCGACCTCTACGGTGCGGCTGGCCTCCTCCTCTGGTGCCAATCCATTTGCCTGTATTGCGGCTGGAATTGCCTGCCTTTGGGGTCCGGCACATGGGGGCGCAAACCAAGCCTGCCTTGAAATGCTCAACGAAATCGGCACAGTCGACCGTATTCCCGAGTTTATCGCCCGCGCGAAAGACAAAGATGATCCATTCCGCCTGATGGGCTTTGGACACCGAGTTTACAAAAACATCGACCCACGCGCCACGGTTCTCAAAGAATCTGCAGATGAGGTTCTGGAGCTTTTGGGCGTTGAAAATAACCCCATCTTGCAGGTGGCCAAAGAGTTAGAGAAAGCCGCCCTGGCCGATCCATATTTTGCAGAGAAAAAACTCTTCCCGAATGTTGATTTTTACTCGGGCATTATCTTGGAGGCCATGGGCTTTCCAACCTCAATGTTCACACCAATCTTCGCCCTGTCTCGGACGGTCGGTTGGATTTCTCAATGGAAAGAAATGATCTCAGATCCGACCATGAAAATTGGCCGTCCCCGCCAGTTGTATTGCGGCGATACCACGCGGGACTATGTGGATATCGAAAACCGCTAGAACAAGGGCTCTCTGCCCCCTATTCCCGCGAAGTGCAGCTTTTGCACTCGGGAATAGGGAATTTGATCACCGGCGCCCCTGTTTAGGAACATTTTTTGCGAATCTGGCTGATAGCTTTGCGTGAACCTTTCAGAGACCAGCGCTCGATCCCTTCGCGAAGGTCAGGATCACCGAGGTAGGCCTCCTGACCTGCGGCCATTTCATCCACAAGTAATTTAGTCGCGGCAGCCAGCTCAACTCGACTATCCACACCCACAAAGACTGAAGTTGACGCATCAATCTGATCTATAAATCCAGCAACAAGACACTCTGGCCGATTGTCAATCTTAAATAGCTCGACCGCATCATCAACCGGCTCAAGCACAGCGGGGGTAGATGACTTCCAAATGTATTTTCTTTTCAAAGCATACAAGCCGCAAAAATGCTCCAGCTTCTCCAGCTTGCTCGGCAACTGTGAAGACACGCCCGTTATCCTCTATCTCTTGAAAAACCTCCCAGGCCTGCGCTGTCATCGGGCAAAAAAACGCCATTAAGCTGAAAACTTTTAAATTCATATCAAATCTCCTTTTTCAAAATCGACCGCTTGCCACCTTCGCGCAGCTCTTCTTGCCAGGCCCAAATTGACCACAGCGACGATGAAACAAGCGCGGTCCCGAGCAAGTGTCAAAATCAACACCGCTGCGCCAGGGGACCAGCTAAATTAACCTAGTACCACACCCTTCTTTGTATCACGTCACTTCATGACTTGATCTGGCGTTACCGGCCTTCAAATTTTGCCACGCGCTTATCAAGGAAGGCCGTCACCCCCTCTTTGAAATCACGGGTGCGACCACAGGCGCCTTGCAAGCGCGCTTCGAGCTCAAGCTGGTGTTCCTCGGAATTGGACAAGCTCTGGCGAATGGCCGTTTTCAAATGGCCATAGGTTTCCGTGGGCCCCGTGGCCAAATGCGCAGCTCGGGCTTGCCATTGGGTGGCAAATTTTTCATCGGCGACGGACTCCCAGATCATGCCCATCTCGCTGGCCTGCCGCGCATAGATCTTATCGGCAAACAGCGCCGCACCCATAGCCTTTGCCAAACCCATTTGCCGCGGCAAAAGATAGGTGCCGCCCGCATCGGGAATAAGACCAATACGGGTGAAGGCCTGAACAAAATAGGCTGATTCAGCTGCAATCACCACGTCTGCTGCAAGTGCCAAATTGGCCCCCGCCCCCGCAGCCGGACCATTGACCGCTGAAATGGTCGGCACCGGGCATTCCGTAATGACTTTGAGCATAGGCACATATTCGTCTTTCAACGTACGCTCGAGGTCTATATCTGCAAAATTTCCCTCAGCGCCCAGATCTTGCCCAGAACAAAACGCTCGGCCCGAGCCGGTCAGCACCACCACCCGTGCGGCCTGGCCGGCCTTGCCCATAGCATCCGTAATCTCAGCGCGCATCTGCGTGTTGAGCGCATTCATCACTGTGGGGCGATTAAGGGTAATCACGGCGATATCTTGGTCTACACCGTAGGTGAGTGTTTCATAAATCATGATAACATCCTATGTTTCTAGCGCCGCGCGCCCTGCCCCAATCAAGATGAGAGGAGTTTTTCAATTTCTCTTTCTTCGTCTTCGGTCAATTGTTCTATGGACTCTCTGCGCTTGCTACGCCGTTGTACGGCAATCAACCCCGCGAGAGAGACCAAAAACAACGCCGGCCCTGCCAACCAAAGCACCAGGTTAATCCCCAAACCATTGGGCCGGAGCAGAACATATTCCCCATAACGCGCAACAACATAGTCCATAACTTCCGTGTCGCTGTCACCCTCCAAAAGGCGGGCGCGGACCAACAACCTAAGGTCACGCGCAATCCCAGCGTTTGACTCATCAATGCTTTCATTGCGGCATTGCAGACAGCGGAGCCCTTGTGAAATCAACCGGGCTCTGTTTTCCAAAACAGGATCGGATAAAACCTCATCCGGCTCCACCGCAGAGGCAACTCCAGCCCAGAGCAGGAGCGACAATAGAGCGAAAACCTGCCTCATTGCGCCGCCGCCTCCCGTCCCAGGTCGCGCGGAGCGCCCGCGGCCATCCGGTAACGCCGGTCAAACAGGCTCAAAAAGCCACCCAATGCCATAATGATAGCGCCCGTCCAGATCCAATTGGCCAAGGGTTTGATAAAACTCCGCACCGCATAGCCACCCTCGGGCTGCGCTTCGCCAACAACCACATAAACATCGCGCCACAAGCCACTATCAATACCCGCTTCCGTGGTTGGCATTTTCGCCACGGGATAATAGCGCCGCTCGGGATGCAGCACCGCGATCAGCTTGCCTTCCTGTGACAAGGCAACATCAGACATTGTGGTGAGGTAATTGGGTCCACGCCGGTCCTCTACGGCCTCCAATGTGACGGTATAGCCCGCGACCTCAGCCGATTGACCAATCTCAAGCACACGAATGTCTTCTACCTGCCAAGCGGTGATGCCCGCCACGCCAAGAATGGTGATGCCAAGCCCCGAATGGGCAATCGCCTTACCCCAATCGGCCAGGGGAAGTCGCAGCAATCGGCGCGCTTTTCCCGCGCCCCGCCCGCAGCGTTGAAAAAGCTCAATCGCCACGCCCATGATCAACCAAACACCGAGTCCCACCCCAATGGGGCCGATCAAAGAACGCCCGGTTTGCATGGCCCAAACCAGTCCAACTACCGCCAAACACAGCAGTGCCACAGGCCAAAGCCGGGTGGTATGCGCCCGTCGTGCCCGCTTCCAAGGCAAGGTCGAGCCGATCGGCAAAATAACGGCCAAAGCCACCATGAAAGGCGTAAACGCGAGATCAAAGAAGGGCGGGCCGACCGAGAGTTTACGATCCATCAATAGTTCGGCCACCAAAGGCCACACGGTGCCAACAAAAACCACAAAGCAGCTTATGGCGAGCAGCAAGTTATTGGCAATCAATGCGCTTTCTCTGCTGACGGGTGCAAAGACCCCTTTGCTGTCCATGGCTTTGGCGCGCAGGGCGAAAAGCAGCAATGCGCCTCCAAAAAATACGGCCAATATCATCAAGATGAACACACCGCGCTCAGGATCATTGGCAAAGGCATGCACCGAGGTTAAAACGCCGGAGCGCACGATGAATGTCCCAATAAGTGAAAAGCCAAAGGCCAAGATCGCCAATAAGATCGTCCAGGCTTTCAGCGTGTCGCGTTTTTCAACAACAATGGCCGAATGGAGCAAGGCCGCCGAAATCAGCCAAGGCATGAAACTTGCGTTTTCCACAGGATCCCAGAACCAAAACCCACCCCAGCCAAGTTCATAGTAAGCCCACCAGCTGCCGAGACCGATGCCGATGGTCAGAAAAATCCAAGCTGCCAAAGTCCAAGGTCGCACCCAGCGCCCCCAGGCCGAATCAACTTTACCTTCCAGCAAAGCGGCTATCGCGAAAGAGAAGGTGATCGAAAGGCCAACGTATCCGAGATACAAAAACGGCGGATGAAAGGCCAAACCTGGATCTTGCAGCAAGGGATTGAGCCCTTGCCCGTTGAAGGGAGGAAAGGCCACGCGGGTGAAAGGATTGGATGTCAGCAAAACAAACGCCAGAAAAGCCGTGGTGATGGCGCTTTGAACCCCCAAAACCCGGGCCAAGAGGCTTTGTGGCAGGCGCCGACCGCTTCGATGCGCGTGCGTTCAGCATCTCGGCCGCAGAGGCGGAGGCCA